>JAAUXT010027951.1_pt1 | contig 21624 bp, 14 predicted proteins | sample 7278171 | NCBI WGS metagenome assembly JAAUXT01 (sample SAMN14350112, study PRJNA611818) | marine sediment metagenome | isolation source: surface marine sediment (1.8m) | place: French Polynesia: Moorea | collected 2018-08 | reverse complement strand
GATGTAAACAAGGATTATGGTTTCTTACGGCCTTGGTACCAGCCTGCATTTACGGTTTCTTACGGGTTGGGGCGGAAAGAGTTGATGTACACAGGTACAAACCATGTGCACACTGAGCACATACCAGACCACACACACACACATACACACACACACAGAGTGACAACACAGAGTCACTCACACACAAACAGGAAGCACACACATACACCCTCTGCGTCACACACACACACACACACACACACACACACACACACACACCTGATAGTGTCCAGTTTGCTGCGCAGCTCGTCCAGGTCTCCCCCGGTGATGTTGGCTCCGTTGAGGATCTGGCGCACCTCGTTCAGCGCCTCCTCCATCGCCTTGAACTCGTCCTCGAACGCGCCGGGGGCGCCGCCGAACTTGATGTTGCTGCCCTCGTTCACCAGGTAATCCGTCTCGTCTGTGGAGGGAACCACACATCTCTACATCCCACACGTTTGCTGGATGCCCTCAGAATTGGCTCCACTGCACAGAAAACGGATGGAAATATTGTCGCCTTCATACGTCACAAATGAAGATGACCGGGAAAACAGCAATCCAGGACAAAGGAAAAACACGAGTTTTGCGGACAATAGCCAAATCCCTGCAGACTCTGTTTTTTGTGACACAGAAAATGACGGAACCGTTCGAGTCCAACAAAAAGAGTTGACGAACAAGTCTTTCGCTTGGATCGAACAGAGGCAATCAGGAAACAAAGTCTGAACTGTCTTTTACAGACGAAAATGTAGTTTTGTCATCAATTGACAAAAGAACACCGGAAGGCGACAGCACCAAAGCTACCTACCTGGCACAGTTGCATCTACAACCAATCAAAGGCGTTTGTTCTCAAAACTGACAACTTCATTCAGACAGGGCTTGGTAAAAACGCGCAATTGTTGTCATGGAAACCAAATCTGACGCTGAATGGTGACGACTCCGTTTCGTGCCTGCCCCAGTGCGCCTGCGCGTCGCTTACTCTTGAGCTCCTCGATGATACGGTCCCAGTTGTCGAAGCACTCCCCACAAGGCTCGCAGAACGGAAGCTGTCCCGTCGTGCCCCGCGCGCACCGGTCGCACTTGTGGCCGCCGATGCCGTCGACGCACTCGCACTTGCCCGTGTTCCGCTCGCACTGGAACGTGGCCGCTCCGTTCGGGTTGCACTCGCACGCTGCAACCAAGGCACGGGCCTCGTTTTCAATTCTCTCGGCCTCGTTTTAATTTCTCCCAAGGACCACCAGACAAAACTGTCCTTGGACAGAGCCAAAACTGTCAAGCTACGTTGGCTTTTCTCCATTGAAACTGCGCACATGTTCAAGCACTGTTCAAACAGTCAAGGAAGCACGTGCATCAGCCTCTGAAGCGAAGGTTGCCGCGGTACTCACGGAAGCACTGCACGTTGGGGTCGCCCCAGAAGTTGCCCTCGCAGTCGCCGCACGTTCTGCCTCCGCGGCCCGCGCGACACGGACACTGACCGTCAAACTAAACAAACACAAAATTTTCAGTACACACAGGGCACATGTCCAAAATCCACGGAGAACTCATCCTAACATCACCAATCTTTCACATTACATGACAAGAGATAACGTTTTACTTCCGCCTTTTCCTTCCAAAGTGAGACAGCTGAAGTAATTCTTTAGTCACCACATCTCCCCCACTCTTTCACCAGAGCGTTCTTTATTCACCCGACCCCAAGCCGCAGCCCTCCCTGCCCCCGCACACACCTCGTTGCACTGCTCGGACAGGGAGCCGTCCGGGTCGCAGGCGCACGGCTCGCAGCCCAGCCCCGACGCGATCTTCCAGTGGTTCGGGGCGCAGCGGTCGCAGCGCTGCCCGATCACGTTCGGGAGGCACGGGCACTGCCCCGTCTGACGGTCGCACGGACCCGCGTCCCGGTCTGTGCCCAGCAGGTTACACACGCACTCTGCGAAACACAAGTTTTTCAATACTTATCATCCACTTGTGATTGTTTCTTGCCCTGTCACACAAAAGCATGCCACCAGACATTCTCCTTGTCGCAAAAAAGGGGCGTTCTTTCAAACGATCAGAACTTGTGCACCTCCGTACAAAATGCGTTTACATCGATTCAGATCAGCTGTCTACATCTTGGAGAAAATACTTGGCACGCACCTTGGCACTGCTGGCGGGTCGCGTCCCCGAAGAAGCCCGATTTGCAGGCCTCGCACTGCGCGCCCTCTGTGTTGTAGAGACACTTGAGGCACTCTCCGGTGGACGCGTCGCAGCTGCCCTGCACGTTCGAGTCGATGTTGTTGTTGCAGATGCAGGCCTCGCAGGTTCCGCCCGGCACGAGCGGGCTCCCGAAGTAGTTCATCGCGCACTCGTCGCAGCGCTCACCTGAGGGAACACGTCTGATTTTAGGAGGCGCTTACCCGTGGAAGGACGTCAGGCTAGCTCTGCAGTGAACCACAAGGGTGGTTTTGCTTGCTTTCCAGTTGGTTTTCCGAACTTGGGAAACAGGCCATTTCCACTGTGCTAAGCCAGAAATTTTGCCGTTGCCGCAACTAACTGTACCCGTTCATTCAAACAGTGGACAAGTTTGTCCATTCTTTCAATCCAAGCGCCTCTCTCTACTGCAACCTTTGGTCGTTTGTCGTCTTCGAGCATTCTCAACAGTGTGTTTTCACTTGCGTCAATCGCACAGGAAAATTTGGTGCACGTGTCTCTCAACAGTATGTTCATCGACACGAAACATGTGCGCAGGACGTACCTGTGTATCCGACGCGACAGTTGCACGTGACCTGTTGGATCCGGGTATCCAGGTAACACGTGTCGGCGTGTTGGTACCCGCTGTCCAGGCCTCCGGGACACATGCACTGCCTGCAGCCCAGGGACGAGCCTGGTGTCGGGTCGCCATAGTAACCGTCCGCGCACCTGCAGAATCAACATCTCGTGTGGTCTTTCGTTCAACTTTTCATTGCCTGCAACCGCGCAATAGTTTTCACTACAGATAGAAATGCTAAGAGCATCACTACTCTACGCGTCATCTGTTTTTCCTCTGTGTCATGAGCTGTCGCTTTTAAACAGCATGCAACAAGCTTTCGGTGGGGCTGGGTGGAACCAAAGTACCACTGATGCTGTTCGATTTGTCTGCTAGACTGTGGTCTCAAGACTTGTGCGCCAAGTGCTTTTGCTGCACAAATCGAACGGTCTCAGCTGGCGGGAATTTCAACAAAGTTTCCACAACAAAAAGAAGAAAAAGTGCAGGTGCTGAGGGCGTGTGTCACTGTGAACGGGTAGAACGAACGGAAGTCGCACGTGTGGACCACTCTGGTGGTGCGGTGGACCTTCACTGGTGAAAAATAATACTGAAACGGAAACAGGTGAGGACAAGGTTCCCAAACTCAAATCTCACCAAAGGGCAGGTTTGCCATTATAATCCACTTCCATGTCACATATGCAGAAAGGTTCGCTTCGAGTGGACTGCTTGAGTGGGAACCCCGTCAGATGTTGCACTGTGAGAACGGGTGAAGTGAGGAGCAGCAAGGTGTCCTTCCCAAGACCAGGAGAGTCTTGCCACTCCGACACTCAAAACGGAACTTGTGGACAACAGAAGTACGTTTCACGGGAACTCGGAAAGAAATCTTTACCAATTTACACCAGTAGAGAACAGCTGCACAGGAAGAGAGAAGAGAGCGATTATAGTCACGTGAGAATCTCGCGAGACGAGTGCGCGCGCCGTCGCACACGTCGTCACGAAGGACACAATGCAATGCACCACGTGTTAAACCGGAACAAACACTTACTCACGGAACTCACACGAGCCTGCAGATGAGCCACACCAACTTTGTCAACTTTTGTCATTCGAGGCACTCTTCAGGTCAGGTAGATCTATCCGAGTTCGAGTCAGAAATTCGGAAACAGCCACACAACAACTTGTCCAAAACTGGTCTCCCAAAATTTTTGCAAACATCGCTTGGTGAACACCTTCACGAATTTCCTCATTCCAAGAAGCCCAATTACGACCCCTCTCCACACTGGTCAGCGCCCCCACCCACACCCCTTCACCCGCCCCGCGCGCACCTCTCGCAGCCGGCGCCCCCCGTGTTGTCGCGGCAGTCGATGCACTCGCCCGTGCGCTGGTCACACACGTCGGCGCGGTTGTTGCAGCGGCACGGCTGGCAGTTCGGGAAGCCCCAGAAGCCGCGCTGACACTCGTCGCACATGCGGCCGTACACGTTCGGGAGGCAGAGACACTGCCCCGTCGACACCTCGCAGTTGTTGTCCCGAGCCCCGATGTTGGAGCAGTCACAGGCTGTGGAGGAAGAGATACTCGTGAGAAGGGGAAATGCAGACGCTGAGAAAAGGTGGTGAGATGTGTTGAAATGTTGGGGACGACAATTCCTTCTTGTCGTTGTTGATTTTGATTTGTTTGGAACAATCTGAAGAGAAAACGCGGGCAGATTCACAAGTGGATTGGCTGATGTTTGCTTCGTGCAGGATTCGGTGCACGTGACTCTCTAGTCGCGATACCACGTGGTCCGTTTCGTGTATTCACGGAACCACGTGACCCAGCTCGGGTACTCTCGGAACCACGTGACTGAGTTCGTGTACTCACGGAAGCAGCCCTGCGGCCCGAAGCCGTAGTGTCCCGGCGCGCACTGGTCGCACTTGCGCCCGATGACGTTGTTCTTGCACTCGCACTGCCCGCCGAGCGGCATGCACACGGCGCTGAACGAGCCCGTCTGGTCGCACTCGCACGCTGCGGAAACGAACGCACCCGTGAGAAAAACAAACCCAGATCCGCCCACGCTGCGGTGCTGGCCGAACCACAACCGGATGCGACTTCCTTTGATGGCATTTGACAACGTGAAAATGGTCACTGAAAACGGGAGACATTTTGACACGTGACGCAGCAGCTTTTCACCCAGGCAAAACGAACAAATTCTGCAAGAAAAGGAAGACACACCACACGCGTGATTCTACACCCACAGCGTGAGAGAACACCCAAAACAATTCACCGCTGAACTCGAGGCGGGGTCCGGTGCAGAGAGGTGGCTACAACAGAGGTGTTCGCTGATCCGTCAGCAACTTCTCGAGTGTTCACCGCACAGAGAAAATACCGAACCAATTCGCAACGGAATTGTCAATATTTCTGACCACCAAAACAAAACTCTACAATTTCTCAAATTCATATTTTTTGAGACACCCTCCACTGGCTTCTCTTACCGGGTATTCCTTCAAAACCATCTGGACCTGAAGGGTGAAATGTCAACACAATTATTGCCAGACAACACCGAGGACGGGAGTCCAACAACTGCGCATTTGGCAGTTGCTGCGTGTGTGTAGAAGTTTATTGGTTTTGCTGCCTCATTCACGCTGTGCCCAACTTTTCAACAGGAACGCCACTGGAATCCCACTAAACGACGGTGCATGGCGGCATTCATCTTGACCAGCGTCGCTCCTGTTCACAGCCCCCGCCCCAACGACCCCCCCCCCCGCGACACTCCCCCACCTCACCCCCCACAACACTAAGACGCTCAACACCAGACGGCGACACTCACGCAGCGCTTGTTCCTGCAGCACGGCCCCGATGCTGAAGATGTACCCGGCGCACACGTCCGACGGCTCCGGGGTCGGGTAGGACAGCTGCTGGTCGCGGCAGCGGTACCGCTCGAACTCCTGCCGCATGTACTCGGGCATGCCCGAGCCCTGGAAGATCGGGATCGAGTCCGTCCGCGGCACCAGCACGATCTGCAACGGCAGGAAACAGTTGTTGATGACTGTAGCCGATTCTTAACGAACGCATCCGATTCTTTCCGACTGTGTCCGATTCTCATGAATTCGCAGTCTCCAAATGCACTCAACGTGCCTTGCGGCAGTCACTGCACCATGCATCGGGAACTTACTCAGAGGGATCTGAGTGACGATGCAGCAGTTGCAGAAATGGCAAGGCACGCAACGCAGATAGAATGCGCTCAACGAAAACTGTCGACTTTTTTGAACACAGATGATTTTGATTGCTTGATCTCGCCCACTGGTTCTGAAAAATTGCAACTTTTGCTCAGCCAGAACATTGTCAAAATTTCCTTTTCCGTTGACGCAGTTGAAAACCACAGCTTTCACAACAGCCGTTGTCAGAAAAGAACAGGGAACGGGATTCGCTTTCGCCACAACGTCGCGCATCGGGCGCTACTCACCGAGTCGACGAGCACGGAGGCGTCGGGCGCTACTCACCGAGTCGACGAGCACGGAGGCGTCGGGCGACTGGCGGTCGCTGCGGTAGCGGTTGAAGTCGAGGCGGATCTCGTACTCGACGCCGCGCTCCAGGCACGAGCTCGGGTACACCTCGACGAAGCGCGCGCCTGCGCAATGGGAGAATCACGTGACTAAACAACGCGCATGCGCAGCTTCAGCGGACACAGACGTTTGTCCTACCAATGCGGTGCGCTGCTCTCATCCGCTTCGCTGGGGAACAAATTTGGTGTCCCCCACCAGGCGAGGGCTTGTGAGTGCTTAGAAAGAGACCACTGTAATTCTGTGGGTGCGCCATGTTGGGTACGCCCAGGTACGACTGGGAAGCAGCGAAACTGCGTTGGTGGGACAGACGCTCAACAACTGTCAAATTGAGACGTAAAGCATCAGAACACAAGGGTTATAATCTTACCACTCGCTTCCAAATTAAAAAGTACAGAATCACAGTTACACCACTTAGAAGCTCTCGTTTGAAAACCAATGATTTTGTTATGTAGTGTTACTCGAACAAAAGAAGAACCGAAAGTTCCCCCAAACTTTACCCCCAAATTAACACTGAACAAACAACACAATTGTAGCTCTAGCACAGAGAAGCAAAGGACAAGAAGTCTTTGCAGGAGACCTGACCAGGCCGCATCGGTACCTTGCAACCCAAAAGCGGCGCTGAGACGCCACGTGTGAGAAATGTGCCCCGTGAGGGGGTCCACGGACACGGCGTAGCGACGCTGGTCTTCCCGCCCAGACGCGCCGCCTCCGCCCGCGGGTGGCCGCCCCGCGTCTCCGTCCCCGCTACCCCACAGTGGGAGCTCATTGGTCAGCTCTGATCACGGGACACAGCAACCATGGCAACGCGCAAATAACACACAACAAGCAGAGCGCAGTCACTCCCACAGGGTGTGGTTATTTGTGCGTCGCGCTCACCGATGTTCCGCTTCCCAAACTTGAAACTTTCACCCGATCCCACCCGCCCCGAAAACGGCTGCACAAATCAATTCGCTCTTGGTCCATTTCTCCTTCTGAACCCACGTGAGTTTTGCACGATCTATTTTGGGATCTGAGTGAGGAAATACAGTTTCAGGGATCAGCATGCTGTCAGAGATGGAGGGGACAGGGCATTTTTGCCATGTCGCCAGCAGGATGAGCGAACGGACTGGGACTGTACACAAAGTACACGATGTTGAAAAGGACAGGACAAATCAAGGAGGGTGCGACGGCACTGTACACCAAATACATGACAGTTCAGGGCAACGACACTGATACCCGATCCCTCAAACAATTGTACAGTCACAATTGTTGCAGGGGACCACAGGGCAAAAGCTTTGTTCTTTCTTCACCTGGCCATTCTATTTCCTGACAGTAGGCTGAACAAAATGTAAACTGAATGTTATTCATGTTTCTAGTTCAGAGCAAAATGCTGCAGACAATTGGGCAGCTCAGAAATGCAGGAGGAATCCGCGCAGACTAAGAACGAGCGATCAGCAACCAATCAGAACCAAGCGCGAAAACAGAACCCGCCAACATTTCAAGTGAGGGAAGCGCACATTGCGAGCGAAAAAGCAACAAAAGCAAAAGCTGCAAATCACACAAAAAGTTTAACTTGCTAAACAAAGGAAAACAAAGCGATGATGAACCACCACCATGCTGAGCGATTTGATGTGCAAGAAACACCAGAACACCTCCGTGCTCGACACACACCCTCAGAGACTTGTCTACACCCCTCCACACACACACACACACACACACACACACACACACACACACACACGTGTACACGCGCACACACACACAAACACACACACACACACTTCCTCAAAGTTTCTTGTGTTTCTCGCACATCAGCAAGTCAGACGGTAAGCTCTGGGTTAGCGAAATCAAAGCCACAATTTGCGGGAGAAAATCAATCTTGATGACTCAGAAGGAACTTTAGATACGATAATCATTACAAATCACCGTTATTTCCACATAACGACACTGGGTAAGAAGGAGTGTTTTATTGAAAGCGTCATATTGTACGGCTGCGTGTGGAAAGTTTGGTTTCAATCTTCTTGGAGGGTTGCTTCATCGGGGATGGCACAGAAATGTCAACGCTTCTGAATTTCACCAGAGCGAAAAGCTCTGACGCTTGATTTTGCAGAAGCAAAGTATCACGAATCAAGAAACCTTGCAACCTCTGTGCCACAGCGCGAAAATCGTCACCTCACACTCGTGCTCGGACAGGGGGCTCTGCACTGACCACGCCCGCCCCTCGGGTACTGACCTGGCTGGAGACTGGTGACCTTGAGGTCGTCCTGCGGGATAGCGTTGGCGCACTGGTCCTGCTGGTTGACGGGTCCGGGCCGCACGACCGTCACGCGCACGTCGTCCCACCGCTCCGGCATCTGCAGCACAAGCCGCGCGCGCGCGTGCGCACTGAATCAAACCCGTTCACGTCGCGGGCCGCGTTCGATTTGCCCCCCCCCCCAGCGCAGGGCAGTGCACGCACTCACGCCGGTCTCCATTGCACGCCACAGAAGCGCTGCGAACGTTGGCAACAAGGTCCACTGGGTTTGGCTGTTGGGAAACTGGTGGCATGTTCCGAGCAACTCAGCTTGAGAGGTGCCCCCGCCCCAAAACACACACACACACACACACACACACCACGCTACTGACGGTACCAGGACGTGCACACCTCCCGCCCCCTGGTGGAGGAATTTCTCACCTGCGGCTCGTAGCGGATGAAGATGTCGTACTCGAGGCTGAGCGGCACGTCGCCGACGGTGAAGGTGAGCGAGTCGCCCTCGAAGACGCGCATGAATCCGGGTCCGGTCCACGTGTTGTCGCGGCCCGGGATCGGCTCCCGGATGATCACCTGCGTGTTCTGAAATCAACCACCCGCCAATCAACCAATTGGTCAGTTCATGAATCAATCGGTCAATCAACCATTCAGTTAGATTCGCGTGTCCCAGGACAGAGCGAGTTTTCTGAGACAGATCTGCATGAAGAATGAAGCACGAATAACCACGTCACTGAGAGTCAAGCCACCTGCTACATTTTCGTGAAAGACTTCCAGCCCGAAGACGTTTCAAACAAAACAGCCGAAGTCCTCCCACACGCTCCTGCAGTGACAGCCCTTATCCCTGACCCGGTGTTCAGGATCAGCCAGTTCCTCCTGATCTGGTGGTACCACTGAGCCCACACCCCTTACCGGGTGATTACAACAAGCCCTTACCTCAGAGCCGGTGGCGAACTCGCCCTCGTATCTGTAGTAGTCGAGGTACGGGATGAAGAAGCCCGGCTGCGGCTGGTCGCAGCGCCGCCCGATGATGTTCGGGCGACACTTGCACTGCCCCGTCTGCTGGTCGCACATGTTGTCCAGGGAGCCACCAGGGTCGCAGTCGCAGTACTTGCAGCCCTCGGGATCGTCCCCGAGTCCGTAGTACTGATCCTGGGGAGCAGATACAGAAGCGCTGCTGCACGTGGTTTGTTTTCATGTGCTGAGCCGCCAGGTGTCACGATGTCTTGGCAAAGTGTCAAAATACAAGGCCAGGTGTGCAAGGCTGATTCTTTCAGTTGTGAGCAGAGGTCGAGTGATGGTTCTTTGCAGCAGAGTTTCGAGACAAAATTTCGCAGCCAGAACAGTTGTTAGTTGCTTGATAACGGCTGGCATTCAAGTACATTGTCATGCTCCCCCACACACACACACACAAAAGGCACGATCTGTTTTCGCAAGGAACTGATTTTGGTTCCTGAGGCCCAACCTCAGCACGCTGCAGAGTCTGAAGTGTAAGTTCGAGATATTTCACGCAAGAAAAGTCGTCAAAGCAAAGCCAATCAAAAGAACCTCGGAACAAGTGACCCTGACACTTGCGCACCACTGAAGAACAACCGTTTTGCTGGCAATATGACACCAAAATAGCCCCGGGAACAGTTTGTTTTTCGAAACATGACACAACCTACCGGTCTACATCCATTCGCAACGACCAAGTATCCCAGACAAAACAATATCCAATGTATAGTTGTCATCATGGAAACGTTTCATGTGGATTGTCATCAATTCAAAGACGGAATTGAAGCGTCTTGCAACGCAACACTGAATTTGTTCCTTCGCTTGAAAATGTCATATTTGTGTATTTCCCGTTTTTTTTTCGTTTTTGCAATCCAAATTTCTTCTGGTTGAAGGAAGCTGAAATTTGATGATCTGCTCCAACCAAAACAATTCTGACACGCACAGCTATAAGCCCCGCACCTACATCTCAACCTGTTGTTTCAACGCACCAATAATTCATCGCCCACATTTGAAAGTCAAATACAGGGTCACCTGGTGGCATCATCGCGACCTTCTTGGCACCGACAGGTTCCCCCGATCCCCACACGGCGCTCACTTGGCGCTGACTGCGGTCAGCTCACGCTGCACACAACGCTTGACCTACTCACGCTGCAGCGGTCGCAGTTCCGTCCCGTCACGTAGCGCTTGCAGCGACACTCTCCGGTCCTTTTGTCGCAGCCGAAGTTTCCGATGGTGCCCAAGGTGTCGCAGCTGCACGCTGTCAAACAGTACCGTCTCGTTGGTGTTTGTGTTTTGCACTGCACTGCGAGTCCAAACTTTTCCCCCAGTTTTAGTCAACGGTGCCAGTTTTCATCACTTTTACAAGTTGTGCTTGTTGACAGTTACCCAAAGCTGCTCCCTTGAAGGAAAACACCAGGAAATCGAAGGCAAATCCAGAAATGACACCACTCCTCACACACGTGCCCTCACACCCCTCCCATATCTACTCTCTCTCTCTCTCTCTCTCTCTCTCTCACACACACACACACACACACACACACACACACATTCCCATCCCACGCAATCCCCACTCCCCACACACGTACCCTCGTACCCCTCGCCCCCCCCCCCCTGAGACACCTACCCTCGCAGCCCTCCGGGTTGTCCGCCACCATGTTCCAGTAGCCGTTCTTGCACGTGTCGCAGCGCGGTCCGTCCACGAAGCGTTTACAGATGCAGCGTCCGGCGACGAGTCCGAGCTCGGCGTCCGCGTGGCTCTCGCACTCCCCCTGGTGCTCAGAGCCCGTCGGGTCGCAGTCGCACGCTGCCGTCACGTGACAAATTTCAATGTCGTGAAAAAGACGGACCCACCTCAACATTCAACTCATTTTTCTGGTCCAAGATCTTGTAGTCACGTGAAAAAGAACCCCCCCCCCCCAGAATTTGACTCCTTTTTCTGGTGCTAAGATGTTTTTGAAATAACAGTAAAATTGCACCTGAGCGTCAGACACACCCCCTTCTTTTGATGCCTAATTTTGGGTCTAAAAGGTGCTTCACAAAACACAGAACGTTACAGTGCGTAGTCTCGTCAGAAATCTCGCAACAAGCTGATGGGTATTCTTGCATGTGAAGCTTCAATGAATTCATGATTCAGAGTATCTTCTGTGTGTCCTTCGCTGAAATTTTGGTCATTGAAACAGAGACGCGAAAACTCACGTTGGCAGACCCTGGGGTCGTTGATCTGGTAAGCGGGGTCCCTGTAGTAGAAGGGTTTGCACTCTCCGCAGTTGCGCCCCATCGTGTTGTGCTGACACTCGTCGCACACGCCTCCGCTGACGCGCCCCGTCAACTCGTACACCGCAGGGTCGAAGTGACACCGGTTCGCGTGGTTGTTGCAGTCACATTCTGCAGTGGAACGAGTCCAGCTGAACATTCTCCAAAGATTTCGTTGAATGGGTGGAAACTTCAGCCACAGTCTACCAGGATGTGTCACAAAGTTCAGCGCGATTCTCGCGACTGTAGTTTCACTGTGGAATCCACGACCATCGAACATGCTCGTGGCAAGAACTTTTTGAAACATCCTCGTAGTTCGCACAAGGGTTTTCGTGAGCGAAGGTACACTGTCTTCAACACTGTATCTTGTTTTCCCTTCTGCCTGAGGTCTGAACATGAGGCATTTGATATGAGTTGCAACACTGTTCCAGACAGTGTGCAACACTGGGACCAAAGATCAGTTGGCAGGACGTACTTTTGCAGGCGTTGGTCTCCCGTCCTCGGGCCGGTCTCCACGGAAGGTCGTTGTAGAAATCCTCGCACTGCTCGCAGTTCAGACCTTTCGTGTTGTGCGTGCACTCACACCGACCGTAGACCTGAAACCAGATTCAGCGACTCTGTGTGTGTGTGTGTGTGTGTGTGTGTGTGTGTGTGTGTGTGTGTGTGTGTGCGTCCACGAACTTGAACAGTGGCTTGTTTGTGATGAAAATGTCCGTGTGAGAATGTGGGGACCAACAGGCCCGCTGACTGCACTGCTCGTATGCTCGCGTGCACGCTGGAGCAAACCTCAGCAAACGCTTCCACACACTTCACCCAGCAACAGGGGATCCAAGGCATCCCCCAGATTTATAGCTCGATCCGAAGTGTTTTGTTTGCGTTTCGGTTCAGGCGTGTAATCTTCACGTACGAGCGAACATTTTCGAGGGTTCGCGCCACACAAAGGAAGAGCGGGAGCCTCGGATCACCCGACACCCGGGGCGGAACCCGGCACGGAAAGCGATCGCCTTCGCTGTGTTTATCATCGCAGTTCCGCGGGCGTTCCGTTGCCTCGTCTGTCAATCTGCACCGCGCACGGGAAGCGAAGCAGGAACCCGAACCAGGATTCCCCCGCTGGACGTGCGGTCAACTCAACAACGCTCGGGTCATTTCCAGCAGAAACGCTCGTGTCGCAATGTTCCACGAATGAAACCCAATCTCTCTTGTTTGTGGTGCGAACCACACAGAGCAAACAACACAACTGTCAGTTGCAAGCATGAAACCAACTGAGTGAATTTTCAAGTGACGCTGTCTCCAACATGTTCAAACCCAACGTGCCGAAATCCCAAGCTGTCTACAAACGAAAGGACGGCACTAGCCACGTTCCGGTTATGTACGCCTGTCCTGTGTCTTCATCCAGATTTCCTGGTTCCCTTCCCACCTCTTGAACCCTTTGGGCCCAGCGGGTTCGGACCTACTGGTGGGTCCTTTCCACCAACCACACTGAACGTGAATTCTCTGGACTTCGAGGCGAGTACGCTACCATGAAGGGCCTGTTCCTCTCCGTCTCGTCGTTCGGGACGCAGCGCGACGCGTGGCCGTAGCAGGAGCAGGACCCGCGCACCACCATCTCGTACAGCGAGTAGTAGTACTTCTCCTTGATCTCCGAACGGCTGTCCAGCAGGTCGTCTCCTGCACGGGAGAGGAAAGCAGTGTGAGAAAGTGAGGTTGAGGTGAGGATTTTGGGTTCAGAGAGTGGCAGTAGTTCGGTGAAGAGGCAGGTACTGATTCTGGATGGAGCTGTTGGAACTGGAGAACAGCTCCAGAACGGTGCTTTGCTTTGAATCTGCCCTCGTACTGTGGAACGCATCCTTGGAGCAAATGTGTGCCACCAAAAGTGAATTTGTGTGCCATCATCAGCGTGACTCACACGAGATCAGGAGGAGCTGCTGTTCCAAGTCTTTTTGGGCCAAACTCCCCCAATTTTACAATTTATAAAGATTTCTTTGGGTACACTCGAACTGTGCATTGACAAACGACAGGCGACGTCTATCTGACACAGACAAATTGCTGTCGATAAGGAACGGGAGGAACTTTCACAAGTTATCGAATGCTCCAAGGTCTACCTGAAACCACCTCACCTGAGACAACCCCAGAAATTCTACACTGGCCGCCTGTCGCCTCGGAGAGGCAGAGCGCGAGATAGGAGCCGCGGTGACAGATATCATGACCTATTACACACAATGCTTCACTGCCGCGGGATCATCACCCCTCCTCTCCCGTCAACTCTCATCCGCGACCCGCGATGAAGACATGTGGGGTGCATTCTTGAAATTCGCACACACATTCTCGATCCCTCGGCTCGATGCGAAATGGGGCAACAACTACCAGGCGCGCAGCAAATTTCCACCGGGTCAAGATTAGACTCGACAGTTTTCAGTTCGTGGGGGAAGAAACGCAAGTCCTACAAAATTGACCCCTCGGCTCGGTAACGGGTGACCCCAACGCCTTGATTCAATAAAAAGTTATTCCAGTCCACACTTGATATGACGAGTATTATTTCTGTCCCTGCAGGGCACTTTTGCTCGGTGATCACTCTCTCATGCACGCAGCACTTACCAAGCGTGTGCAGTTTGGTGAAGTTGACTCGAAGATTGGTCATTTTGAGCAGATCCTGCACCTCCTCGCTGTACGGATCCTCGATCTCTATGGACGGCGGCAAAACCCGGAAAATCAACTGAAAAAGCGCAAAATAATTGTGCATATTTGAACAAAATCAAGAAAATACCGGAGTTGAGGTGAGACGACGACACGTTTTCGCGACCGACATCAAAAGAATTTGCTTCTCAAAAGGTTAACACGGAGAATTGCCCAATGCCTCGTAATTTAATATTCCGTGGCTGCTCCCGATGATTTACAGCAAACCAGGACGAACCCTTTGATCAAGGTTGATCTCCAGGCAGCACCGGTGGATTCAGGGCGAGCAACCCCCTCCCCCCTTCCACTCCGTGTGGCTTCTCTCTCATGCTGGCGCCGCTGGTATGATTTATCCAGTGAATTACACAGCTCGCCCCTCCCAACCCAATGAGGCCCACCCTAAACCCTGGATCCGCTCGAAGGCCGCCTAAGTAACTGGTATTTTGTGTCAAGGACCCATGCAATTTCCCGCATAGCTCTGCTGCTGGGGCGGCAGCGTGGAAAAGAGCCCCACTGTTTGCACTTCTTGAGAGGGGTTGGCAAAACCAGTAATTTACAAAACACATTCTGCCACTGAAACTCCCGCCGTAAATTTTCAGCACATCTTCACAAGTTCGCCGCGGTTTCCTTCGAGGGGACAATACGAACAGACGAAACACTTCCACGTAAAGAAGAGGCGGGTTGTAACCCTAACCCTAACCTCGTACTCGGCTTCTTCAGGTGTGACAAAGCAGCCACGGGGGCGTGAGTTGACATTGTCGAGCTCCAACAACCCGGGCTGATTGCTCAATCACCCGACAGAATTTTTCACCACGAAACGCGTTTTTCATGAGGTACACCACGACGCGTTTCCAAATTAATTTCTCATCGGGGCCAGAATTTCGATTTGTCAATCCACAGAGACTTCAAAAAGGCACTTCACATTTTTAACAGCGGTTTGTCCGATAAGTAAACGATGGTTTTGAACTTCGGTCTTGTAAAGCAGCCAAGATCAATATGTTGAAGCACTTCGCGCGACTTAATGACCACTCGTGCACAAGGAGAACTCGCTTGTCAGTTTTTTATGAGAAAATATGACAGAGAAAATATGACAGAATATTTTGTGCTCTGCATCTGTTCTCGCCTGTTGTGCGCAGTTGGAGTCGAGAAAAAGAGAGGTTCGCTGGCAAAGTAATCCCAAAAACAAACTTGTATTTTTGTGTTCACAAGGAAAACACTGCGAGCGTACATTTTGATCTCCTTCCTCAGCACTCAACGCAGCTCGCAAACAAGAAAGGCAGACGAAACCTTTCAAATTGGCTTTCAGCACCGGTCATTTTGAGTCGTGGGGGGTTTGTCACGGTGCGAGAAAGATCTGACCACTTCTTTTCACAGACACGCATCTCGTGTCAAGAGAGCATGCCAATATGTGCTCAAGAAGCCGTTAGACACGCCGCAGGCCCCTGCAACACTCACAACCTCTCTGCGCTGTGTAGTACGGCTGTGGAGTATAATTGCTCTGTATGGGAAATATATGCATGAGCGTTGCCTAAGGTGTGCAAATAAACCTGGGTAAGTTGCAACATGTCGCAAGTACAGTGAGCGAGGCTCTGAACGAGCCCAACAAAGAGAGAGCAGAAAGAAGATCCAAACTTTTCACATGACTCGTCGCTTGAACTGGTGGCTGGATGTAGATTTTAGATCGAGACCCAACGACATCAACTTTATCAGAGAGATGCAATGCACAAATCTGATGGTGGGTTGGGCCACTCGCAATGAAATTTCACAGGAGTCGTTTTCTGATGTTTCAATCAAACTTTACAGACACACATGTGATTATTATTCAACTCAGTCTCTCACTCCTTAACCTTCCACATTGCGACTGTTGACTCGATTCTTGACTTGTCAGTGTCGGAAAAGGTGGTTCGTGTCATTTTTCGAAATATGACATAAGAACATACAAAACGCGTGTTTGCACAGACCAGGAGAGACTATAAACAGAGATACGGCTTCTATGATAAATGTTTGCCTGATGACCCTTTCACCCGGTCTCTGATTCCTTCCACCATGTCTGATGCATGTTCGGCGGCAGATAATTTTCGGGCGTGGGCAAAACCCACTCGTCTGCATGCTGATGAACGTCGAATTTGCACGAAAATTTATGTGCAGTCGTGATAACACAATCAACTTTCTTGCGGAAGAAAACTTCCTGCACGAAGCTGGAACACTGTACCCAAAGTTCTGCAGAGAGCGCTGGGAACCAACAAAGTTGCCCAAACTCGAGTTGCGAAGCTTTTCACTTTTTGCGCTCTCGCATCGTAACTTAGCACGATGATTCTTTGTCACAAGCTGTGAATGAAAACCCGAAACCTCTCTGCTCTCTTCAGTGGGGCCCTGCAACTTGTGCAAGAAATCAAAACTCATGAGGAAGTTTTCTCGTGCTTTCACTGGTGATCTTCACGCAAAAGATCGCGTTGGGACCACTGTTCTTTTGTGGTTTGGCCCAACACGCCAAAATTGCGTCAAATCGTCCAAACTCAAACAATCTCAGCGTCTCGAAAATTGCACAACAAATGTTGAGGAATTTGCGGTGGCGTGATGCTGCAATTTGTTGATCCAACATCCATCGTTATCTGGGGAAGCCCGACACCGATCAACCCTTGAAGCCGAATTTATTAACGACCTGATTTACAAGGTATTGTGGTTGTTGGAGCCATAAAACTATGTGTAAATATAGGTGACCCCATCAAGCGCACATCTCCGTTGCTGCCAGCATCTGTAATGCGCATATTGCAACAACACTATCATCGCGCCGAGGTTTGATTGCCAGACAAAACGGAAATAGCGATAAGCTTCATCGTTGTCTGCAATTCTCGTTGTTGGTGTCTTCGAGCGTGCAAGCGCGATTCAGTTCTCTGAACTCGATTCTTTTCATTGGATGGAAACACTTCCGCGGTCAGAACAATACGAGAGACCCACGCATGAAGACACACACATACACACACACGCACACACACACACGCACACACACACAGACACACACGCACGCACACACACAGACAGACACACACAGACACACAAATTCACGCGTCTTTCAGAGTTGTAGACATGTCAAAGTTGCCTCATTGCCTTCGCTCTGCATTATGATTCCAGTGCGTTGCGTTTTATTGGAGGGAAGGAAGAGAAACAGATGTCAGATCCAGGTGAGCCCAACTCCTGCATCGAACCGCAGAGTATCCCGAGGATATTTACGTGTGCGCAGTCTCACAGGGATCTGAAGCCAGGCACCAGATGAAAATGGTAAAATCAAACAAAAGTTGTTGCGTGTGGTACCAATCCTTGTTCATGAGGCAGGAAACAGAGAATTCGGTCTGCTCTCTCTGCCCAATCTGCCCAACCAGTTTTCTCCGAAAGTTTAGTCAAAGTTTCGGAGTCCACTAAATTTGAGCACCCACCCACCCATTCTCCCTTATCCCTTGCAACCAACTGCACAGAAATTTGATTTGACGCCCCAACGCTTGAATCACTCTGCGGTGAGCGCGCGCAAGTGCGCAGCGTTGCTGCGTCAGACGGGAACCCGGCGGAAGTAACTCACCTCTCCCTCGGTGGAGGGCGCCACGTCCGAGTACTTGGACTCGCAGATCACGTCCTGGATGTTGCGGATCGGCCCCGTTGGGATCTGCGGGAACGACTCTGCGCAGTCGTAGGCGAAGTAGCGGTACACTTTCCACGTCTTCCCGAAGTCGTAGGAGCGCTCGACGAACATGGCGGCCGGACGGAACGTTTTGAAGCGCATGATGAGATGCGTGAAGTGGAACTCGGCCTCGAGGTCGATTTGGATGGAGACTTCCTCGCGCCCGTTCTCGGCCTGCCACCACTTGTCCTTCCAGTCGTCGCTGAAGTAGGTGACGATGTTCTCGATGCGGTGGCTCATGGTGTGGAGCCCGGGAATGTACGGGTGCTGCGAGTCGCACACGAAGCACTTGAGCGGCTCCTCGAGATGCGACACGATGCAGTAACGCTCCTTCCGGTTCAGCCCGCACGTCGACGACGCGAGCAGCCGGTTCTCGCGCCCGACCAGCAGGTCGCCGGTTGCTGGGTAACAACTGCTCTGGTCGCACGCCGGTTGCCGGCTCCGCTGGCCATAGGCGACTGAAATGACAACGACAATTGTGTGAAAACGTGACGTGCGTTTTGTCCGGTCGGTGAGTGCGGTGCGGCCCTGCAGGTGCAGTGGACTTCCTGCTGACCCGACCACACAACCACACAATGGAGCTGCTTGGCGCGGACCACAATAGTACTCGTACAACCCAGACCGCCTCGGATGACCCTCGACTCTCACGGACGATTCAAATTGAAATCAACAATCTGTTCTGCTCAACGTTGAAGATTCTCTTATCCAGAGAAATCTGCTCAGGTTTGCAGGAAGAAAACTTCATCCAGCCAACTGTGTTTGCGTCTGTTGCTCTTTCTGCAACAAACCAGAAAAGCTCACGCAGCCTGAACGTGTAAACCTGCCGTTGCACGTTGGGGTTACACCACAGATTTATGCATTGCACTGAGGGAAGATTTACGCCACAGCAGCGGCGGCGGCGGCGGCGGCGGCGGCGGCGGCGGCAGCGGCGGTGCACGTGGAGGAAGCGAAGCGGTCGTCAGGATAAATAAACCGCAGCGGCGGAGCAGCGTGACCGACGCCGCGGCGCCCCCCACCCCACCACTTCCGAACTGGGCCGAACACCCCGTCCAAGAACAACACCCGCTGAGTCTGATGGGTGAATCGTGATCTGAGATGAGCGTGTTTTTCTTGGGAATATTTGCAGCTTCACATCACGACAGGGCACGTGTTCTCAGGGTGCACGGGGCTGAGCAAGGGCCATCGTGTAAATGGCTATCGATGGGCAAGTTTTCCGGTTCCAAAACGTCGGCGTAGACGTGAGCGTTGCACAACGCGCAACCTCAATTCCGTGGAAACCACTAAACTCAAAGTCCATGCAACACAGCACACTGATCCACGAGCCCCCATCCCCACCCCCAACAAAGACTGAAGGCAAGTCTGTGAAGGAGGAAGATTCTGACCCAAACTTACAATGAACAAACATGCAGAACCCCAAATGTCAGTTGGCTGGTATTCCACCAGGAAGTTTTCCCACGAAACCGAGCGCACAGAAACAACAAACGGATGCATATGCACACTCATGCGCGGTTCCAATAGCCTCGCTCCACACTGCGGCGGGGCGCGCCCCCGCACGCCTCGTGTCAGTCGGACCTCCGGGGCGGGGGGCCGCCTCATCCCCGGGGAGGCGACACGGAGACGGCGGCGCAATTACAGCGCGCAGGGAGCGGTCCGGCGCTGCCCCGGCCGGAGGAGTCACCGAGCACCGGCTGACCTCGGGCGCAGCGCTGCGGGGAGGCCCCCGCGCGGGCCCCGGGGTCAAGGGGGAACTGGTACATGCGCTGCGAGAGCGGATACCGCGTCCATCGTGAACCAAACATGCGCGTTCACGAGCGGTCCTCGCCGTGTGTCTGTGCTCGTGCATCAATCACGCATTGTGTGCTGTGCACCGACACCGGACACGCTCACACCAAAGCCAACCGCGATAGAGGTGAGTCAACAAATACTCACTGACCAGAACCCACTGCCAAAACAACGGGCCAAAGCGGGTCAGGGAAGGGTCAGGTGAATAAAAGACAAATACTTGGTGACCTCCAGTGTTTTGGTTGCAAATACGTACAACGCCCAGCAGTCTCTAAAAATCCTCAAAAATATGTCAACTCTAACGAGATCCAAAGCCTTGAGCCTGACTTCCTTTCCATGTAGATCGCTTCTGGCATTTCAGACTTCCATACCATTCACAAAAAGCCCCCTGATACCAAACCAGTCTCCACTCCGCATCTCAACATATCTGTTCTGGCAAAAAGTCGAGTGTAAAGTATCTTGTGTGTACTTTAGAAGGTAATCATGACCAGACGTACACAAGAAATGTCTGGAAGACTCTTTTTTATGCAGCATTCGTCTCGGACAAACAGAACATATTGGATCCCATTCAGTACATTTAGTACTTGTTTGCCAGCCACTTAGCTGAAATTTTATCGACATCAGCGGCAACAATTTTTAGAGAGGCGCTTGTCACCAGTTGTTCTTACTCTCTCTTGACAATTGGACACCTGTGCATTGTAAATGTCTGCAGCATCGCTGCATCTCCATCCTGTCTCAGAGAAATGGAAGTCAGTGAAAAGGCACGGAATTTGACTCGTCGCTGCTTTGTAGCGGCGCGAGAAATTCAAACTGCATGGTGAGGATTTCTTTTCGTTCTGCGTGCGCCACACTCCCCCTCCTCCCACCCTGAACCATCAGGTAAGTTTGGGTTGCTCAACTTTTCACACCCCATTACAACTCTTCTTGAGCCCCGCCCGCACTCGAAGCTGCTCCCACCCCAGCGCGAAACAGTGACACCGCAATTAACGAAGCAGCACCATCATCAGCGTGTTACTCGTCGACCCGTCACTGATCTTCGTGTTTGATGACCCTGATAAGTCACACACCCTGCCGACTTTTTGGCTTCTGTTCAAATCGAGAAACTCGAGCTCTGCTGAATTTGTTTTCTGATTCACAAAAAACTTGTTTCCGTACGAGTGCCTTCGAGATAGCGTGCTCTTGTCGAAATGCGAGCGCTTCGTCAAAGAGGGCGATTCCTCCCTTGCGCAACTCAACTTCTAATGCAACGCTTGGAAAAGCACATGTCTCAAATACTCGCATCAGTAACGAGTACACACATTGTTTATACGCGCAGTTGCTTTCGCATGTTAATCGTCCCGTGTGTGTTTTCACTCCACCCTGACAGCGCGTACGAGACCTGAATATTTCTGCCACGCACGAATGTCAAAACACCTCCCCTTCCGACCCTGTCCAACATGCAACAACAAACACGCAACAAGTAGAAAAACACGCGCACCACGAGGAGAAAAACACGCCGCGTCGTCTGATGTGGTGGCGGTGGCCGAAAAAATGCTCACAGAAAAAACTAGACTTTCAAGTAGAGAATCAGCCGCGGGCAGCGTTTGTGCCAATCTACCAATCCCCCCGACAGAAACTGTCCCAGTTGGAAATTATTTTTTTTGCAGGGGGGGGGGTAACCCGGACAATGTGTCCGAGATATCCCTAACCCGGACAATGTCCGAGATACCCTAACCCAGACAATGTCCCAGTTGGAAAATTTTTTTTGTGG
>JAAUXT010123555.1_pt1 | contig 21627 bp, 18 predicted proteins | sample 7278171 | NCBI WGS metagenome assembly JAAUXT01 (sample SAMN14350112, study PRJNA611818) | marine sediment metagenome | isolation source: surface marine sediment (1.8m) | place: French Polynesia: Moorea | collected 2018-08 | reverse complement strand
CCAGAATAGTGTGTGAGGATGAGTTAAATATATGTCATACAGCACAAGTGTGATAGTTGAATAGTTTTCGAGTAATCAACGAGAAACGCCCCTCAAATATCGCACTAGTGCTGTATTGCTACTTACGACAAAATGAATCTCGTTGCTGTGGATCCGTTGACGCGGCTTCAGCCTTTTTATTGGCTGTCGCTTGGTGATCGCATTTTGTGCCGTATTCACCCATGTTCAAGTTACACCCAATGGGAAAACGCACCCTCCCTTTTGCGTTGTTTTCTGGTCTCAATGTGCCACTGGAACAATGGCAATCTGACACCCTGCACCAGAAGCAATCCTTCTTTGGGTGCAAATTTTGGGGCAAAAGAGTGCGTCTTTTATCGGATGGATGCGGTACTTTGTGACAACGAGGGAAAAGCTGGAAGCCTGGTCCTGGGCAACTCGCGCCTGCAAGGCGAGCGAGGTTCTGCCTGTGTTGCTGGGTTCTGATGGATTGGAGCACGTCACTCAGCGTGTGCGCCCTTCTGCATTCCGTGCGGCTGCAGGTGTTTCATTGTTCGGATGGAGGCCCGAGGCGCAGGCGTCGACGCGCCGCGTCAAGGCTTCGGCGCCGAGTGATGCAGTTCCAGGCTGTTTCCCTGATGGGTTCTGGAATACTCGTGCCTTCCATCGCCTGTGTCAGTTGCTCCTGCAGTTCGTGGCGAAGGCTCAGGAACCCAGGAACCTGAAACTGTTGAACGTGATTGTGATGCTTGGATTTCCTGTCTGTCTGTCTGTCTGTCTGTCTGTCTGTCTGTCACTCACTCACTCACTCACTCACTCACTCACTCACTCACTCACTCACTCACTGTCTGTCTGTCCCTGTCTTTTGTCTCTCTCATTTCTTTCTCTCTTTATTTTGAGAGCCCACACAGAACGCAGAACCGACTCACAGCGCTGCGCAGCTCCCCTGCAAGACTGATCATCGTGCTGACATGAAGAGCGTATGTCTGCTCGGGTGTAATTGACCCTGGTGCAGCGGCTGCTGTCGAGAGCACGTCACATGATTACCTTGTCGCGAACCATAAACTTTCTCGCTCGTATGTCTGGGATACGAGTAATATGACAGCGCCAGACCCTGTCGTGCCAGCAATTGTAATTGACCTGGGTATTGACTCGCCGCGTATCTGTCTGTTCATTCACTGCTGCCAGATACGAGTTCTGCAGGCTGTTGTTTGTGCTGCAACCTGCGTCGCTTGACACTTTCTCCTCTTCTCGTTCGTTTCTCGCTCCGTCGTTTTCGCATGACGGATTGCCTTTGGTTGAGAGTCCCTGAAGAGTTCCGCGGCTCCGTGGCTCGAGCCATTATGGGCTAATTCCCCGGCAGTCTGCTGTCGGAGGCCCCGGCGCACCGACGCGGAGCGTCGCGGCCCGGGCGCTGATGGATCGGCCCCCGCCGTCCGGTCCCGCCGCCCGGCCCTCGCCCCGCCGTCCGCACCGACCCAGACTCGGGCAACAGAACCGGGCCAAAGGGGACAAGCTGCCACGGGCGTGACATTTCCGCTGAAGTGCACAAATAGAATCCGCGGTTTTCTTCTGCAAATTAGAAGCGGGACTCAATGCAGAGGGATGTGTAGCAATGGTCCTGATTCGACCGGTGCTGTCGGAAAGTGTCACCAGAGCCACATCCCTCGTATGAATGGGGAAAGCGTCAGAAGAACTCGTCCATCACGGCGGTGACGCGGTGAATGGTGATTGAGTCGTGTCGCGCCTGATGCAGCTTTGAGCAATGAAATTACATCGCACCTTGACAGGGTCTGATTCGACGATGTTCGCACAGACAGAGAGTCAGTCTCTTTTCTATTCACTGAATTTGAGTCGGTCAGGAAGACCAGCACAGAAAGGGCAGGAGGCTGAATTAAGCGGTTTTCACATTGGTGACGACGGCAACTTTTTTGACGTCAACGTCAACTTTTCTTGACAACGTCAAAGAATGGTCTGGACTATTTTTTGATGCTCAGCAATTGGGCGTCAGGTTAAATTTTGACGTCGATGTCAAAAGTGCCATTCAGACAGATGAAGTTGAAGTCGATGTCACCCAATGTGAAAACCGCTTTAGTTGTTTGCCCCGTGAAAATTTTGAACAGCAACAAGCTGAAAGCGAACACTTCCTCAAAAGTTCTGCTTCGAGCAGAGGATTTCCCTTTCAAAGACCTCATTGTGCATTCTGCCGCAGAGTTTGACTAATACCCAGAGATAGAGAGCCCATCCCTGCTGGGAAGGAACCCATGCAATATCTCAGTGCATTGTGGGTCCCATAATCGGACACGAGGACCGCGCGTCATTCGTTGAGCTCTGGGGATCACTGACGTCTGTGTGCGGTGACTCTCCCGCTGCTGCCTGCCTTTCTTCCACCTCCCAATCAGGCTCTGCGCAACAATAACACTAAATCAAGAAAAAGCAATAACAATTACGGAAGAAAATAGATATTGACGCACACGCCCTGACTGGGTAATGAGACCTGTGGCATTTTAATAGGGATGCCCGCTCACCTGACGCGAGGTAAATCTAATGGATGTCCAAAGGAACTGTAATCATTGTGAACTGCCACGAAAAGATCTCTTGGAAATGGGAATGGATGGATTGGAGCGAGCCTGTGGTGTTTAAGGCCTGTGGCATTTCACCGGCGAAGGCTTCAAACGTTGCATTTGGAAGTGTCGGTGTTACACCGGGGGATCCCACTGAGCACCAGCGCGTAGATATTTCCCAATTACCCAGCCACTCTGGCCGTGACCACCTCAGGATATCGCCGTCCTACAGGCTTTGTGTCCCTCTGGAGAAGAAGAAAGCGATGTTTATTGCAAAAAAATGTACGGTCTGAAGTAAACTTGGGGTCTGCTGCGCCTGCAGCCAGCCGGCGGGCCGTAGATCTAATTCCCCGGGCTGGGAGCAGTGTGGGCGCGCTCCGCTCTCGGGCCACTTACCCATTGACTTTGATCACGGCAGCTGCGCAGTACGGGACGCTATGAAATATGTATTGGCCGCCCGCGGTGCTTAATGATATTTGAATGATCTGATTACACTTATGGACTTTTCTGCAAATGTGAAGCCAATTTGCCTCTTGTCACCCAATTTGCCGCGGTACAGAGGCAGCCCGTAGGTGAAAGGTGATACGGATAACGCAGTTTTCTCCTTTTCGTGTTTTTGCAGGATCCGCAGGCGAGTTGGGACATCAATGGGAACGACAACGACCCGAGTCCTAGATATGACAACTCCGACACCAACAGGTACGGGGCGTGTGTGTTGTGTGTGTGTGTGTGTGTGTGTGTGTGTTCCCGTCACAACGGTGTGCGTGCATGTGTGCGTGCGTGTTGTGTGTGGGTACCTGCGTGCGTCGTGTTTCAATGTCGGTGTCGTGTGTACTCGCTGGTCCACACTCGTAATGATCTGACGTGTACGCTCACCACTTACTTCAGTACCTGCAAGAAGATACGACGTTCCCAAATGGCTGCCTCTTTGTATTGGTGTACAGGCTGTCAGAATTTCGTTTCTCTGTCGAGTCGGGTCTTCTTTCCTGAAATAGCGTCTACACTGGCTTTTGAAGTCTTTGAAACATGAGCAGTTCATTTTACAATGCTTTCAAAAGGTGAGGTGTCGGGATTTAAATTGGCAACGAGTAGATCTAAAAGAGAGAATGCTGTGCCAAGGGCTCGTTCAATTTTGAGGCCGAAGATGGAAAAAGCACCTGCTGTGTGACAACAAAGTTTACTTTTTCTTGACAAAGCGACTAAAGTTTCTGAACGCAAAGCTTCTGCAGCACTGGCTTCAGACTGCTTGAATGTGGAGATCTTGCGCACATCTTTTGCTCGAGGCGTGGGTGGGTGGATAGGTACGTGAACCTGACAGGAGATCCCCGCTTCACAATGACCTGCTGCCTTTGAGAAGCTATCTCCTGATTGAAATGAGGATGAAAAGGAGAGAGATTTCCGTGGGAGGCTGGAGGGAGATGAAATCTGCGGTGCAAGTAAGCGAGACCTGAGCAAAGGCGCACGGGAGAAGGGCAGGCAGAACCTGGCCCTGGATGAGGTGAGGAGACGAGTGAAATGTCAGCAGGTCCCGCCGGACGGAAGCAGAATGTGCTGAAAACGTCAACCTCTTGTCGCTTTCTCCTGCCCCAATCTCCTCTGCTGTCGTCTGATGCAGCCAAGTTGGGATGTTGAGAGAGCTGTCCAGAGATCCGTGCAATCTCATCAGATTCCTGTGTCTGGAGATCCATTTGATTCCACAGATTGTGTCTGCTGTCGTAGACCTGGTTCAGTGAGCCAGTTTCCGAGATTGGCACGTCTCTGGAAGAAAACAACGCTGGCTGTGATTCTTGCTGACGCAATGTGGTCTGCTGTGGAAGCTGCAGACGAATGTGGTTGGCGACTCTCTGGTCATTTGGGGAGCCTGGGTCCGTCCGGAACTTCGGGTGCCAGAAAGACTGACCATGCAGTGTCACTGCAGAATCCTCGTCAGGATCATCATTGTGTGTTTCAGGTGTTGCTTTCTTCTTGATCGCGCAGTGAAATTTGTGCTGTGAGTGCAGTTTTGGCCCCTGAGTGTCGTGGTTCTTGGGCAATGTCTGCTGCACCTCTCCCACACTTGTGCTGCTGGAGGCCACAGAATTTTCTCTCCTCGATGAGGGTCAATATTATGTTTGCCTGTTCTCACAACCCTGTGGGTGATGGTGTTTGTTTAGGAGACAAGGAAGCGTCGTGGCCGAGAAAACCGCGCGTCCACCGCCGCAGACTCAACTTTTGTGAGCAGAGGCAAAAAATCAGCGAACTTCTGAGGAAAACCCATCAAGTCGGTTGAATTGCCAAATTTGTGTAATTCACTGAACAAATATTGTCCCTGTGTCGCTGTGCGCAGCAGCTCTTCGCGAACCATACTTCAGCTCGTGCTTTGCGATGCAAATGGATTCAGCACATTAGAGTGAGTGGTCTGTTTCACAGTTGCAAATGCTCAGCTTCTAACCAAGGAAATAAACTGTTTCCGTCGCTTTTTTGCTGACAGTCTCGCAGAAAGAGCTAATTAAGCCCCACAGTTCTGTGTATTGGATAATTAATGGTCCTTGAATATTGCTTGAATATTGTCATGACAATGTTGTTCAATTGAGTGCCGAGCATGGGAATTTCGCTTCACTTTCCCCAAAGTTTCGCACCGCGATCTTTTGAAGCTGTTTCTTGGCTTGTGTCATCGCAAAGTGATTTGAGCAGGTTTTCAAGAGGAGGACGGTTCCAACTACCTGCACCAGTAACTTTCTCTTTGAGAAGCCGGCTCCGCTTTCCTCAATTGATTCTGAGTCTGAGATGCGGTTACGCTCCTCCCTCCCGAGTCCTCCCCACTGCTCCGCGCGTTCAGGTCGATTTCGCAGCGGAAGAAGCGGCGGCGGGTGTTGATGTCTGACAGCTGGGGCTGATGTCTGGCTTCGTTATTGTCACTTGAGCATTGATATTTGATTCATCTGCGCGGCATCACTGCAGAAAGATACCGCCGATTCCTGCAGAAAACTTGTTGCTGCCTCCATCTGCGGAGGACAGGCCTGTCATTCCTTCAGTGAGACTCGCTTCACACTGAATGCGTCATGCGTTGCATCGCTGTGCGTACTGAGCGCTGCGTCGACTGAGCAGTTGTCAGCACAGGGCGCATCTGTTGTGAAACAGGCTTTGGACTTTGACGTTGTGACGTTCCCAGTGACACACGAGGCTTCAGATCGAAATACGTTCACGCTTCCAGCTCCGTCTTGAGTTCCTCAGCAGCTTTCACACACGTCATTGGTTCATCTGTCACTGGTGGAAGAGCAGACTGGATTTGGCGATGTCATTCGTGAGGGCTTAGTTGCGCGTGGATGACGACTGTGCTTTGTCGCAAGCTGTCTGTGGAACAGACTGGTTGTCGCAGCTTGTCTGTGTAACAGATTTGCTGACGAAAGGAAGAAGCAGATGGCTGTGTCGTCAGCATTGAAAAAGGGTGGTGCGAATTTGCTGTGAACGAACTCGTCTTTTGGCCTGCGACACAAGTCATGTATTCAAACACACATTCGTGAACCAATCCTTCCCAGATGTCTGAACCTGCACCTGCGTTTCACCTTTCGTGTGCCCAACGTCTTCCACACCCCGACGTGCGATCAAGAAAATGGCTCCGAAGACATCGTTGCCCGTGAACGGGCCACAGAGCGTTGCACAACTACATCAGAGCGCAGCACGTCGTCTGGACAACCCGGGGTTTATTGTTTCCTGACGGACGCCGCTCTGCTCTCCCTCCTTGAATAATTCAAGTCGCTTTACTTATTGCGGAGCCGGCCGGCCGGGCGAGGGACCGGAAGATGACCAGGGCGTAGCGTTCGCGCCTGCGCACCTGTGAAATTGGGTCAGGTAATCGGCGCGTTGCGGCTGCGTCGTCCCTGAGCTGTGCCGGAGCTGCAGGGCTGTTTCATACAGGATGCGTCGTGCGGTGTCAAGGGACGCTGCGTCGTCGCCAATACGCGACGCATCGCCTGGTGAGAAGCACTGCAAGAATAGGCTTCTTTGAAGGCGTCACACTTGAAGCAAAGTAATTTCGTAACGAATATTTCTGGCAGTACTGAACTGCAGCTGTATTGCTGTGTCAGCAAACTGGAGTTCTTTGTTTGACCTCATTTCGCGTGAAGATATTTGTTCCCTGGAAAGCCGGACTGTGTTCAACAGGTTGTTCCGACTCTGAGCTGAAACCATCAACAAAGCTGCTCGTGGAGCTTAGTCTTCTGACATTTTGACAGGGGCTGAGAGAACCTCATGTCAGTTCGCGTGGTCCTGAGCTGCTGTCAATTTGCCCGTCCGTGACGCCAATTACGTCTGAACATCACCTGGCGTCAGGATGTCGGGAACGAGGCGACGCGTGATTCCTCCAGGGTCGGGTCTGATGGCGGCTCCGACCTGTCAACGACCACGACGCGTTTTGACGGCGATCCTTCGTTGTTGGATGTGAAGGCTTGTGCAAGTCGAAGATGATGTTTCTGTTCGTGACCTGGAAACGCTTCTTTAGCAAATTCTAAAAATTTTCTGAAATTTTAGAATGAAGGATATCGTTCAAGTGTCTCTTCTCGGTTGTGATTTCTTGAAGGGCAAGTGGATCGATTTCACTCTATTGGATGCCGGACACGTCCTTGACAACAATCCCAGAAATACTCGTATGTTCTGCTCTGCTGTTGACAATTGCGCTGATGACAGTAATCGCCGCGACCCTTGCGCCGAGCTAACGAAGCGACAAACGCGCAGAAAGGCGTCGTGTGTCATCAGGCAATCAGCAATCAGCGCGCCGTCTCCGGGGAGACGCGCGGAAATTACGGCTCACGCCTGCGCAGTTCGCGCGCCATCAGCGCCGCGGGGCGCGCCCCAAAGTAGCGCCGCCGGGAAATGAAGATTTACGGTTTGTTCGCAAACAAACGTCGCTTGTAAGGCCGCTCTGACAGAACAAACAAAAGACAGGAACTCGCGTGTTCTTTTGTGAGTGAAAGGTGTGACTTGATTTGATTGTACGAGTCGTACTGGATTGCAGCTTGCATTGAGTGGATTTCTTGTTGACAATGAACGGACTCGTTAATCACCAGAAATGTGTTGTTCTTGGCTTTGACGTGTCCACTGCGCCACATGGGTTTTAGAGAAGGTCACTGCTGGGATCAGAATGAGGCAACAGCGTCTCGCTGCATCAAGGTTCTGTTTGTGCTTCGTTGAACTGAACGACGTCCAGACACACAGAGAGCGAACCGAAGCTCAAAATCACGCAACGGCATCAACAACACAACCCCTACTTGAGAAGAAAGATTTCAACCGAAATGGCAGGAAACGACAGCAGGTGACATGGAAATCTGCTCTGGCCTTTTCACTCGGCATACTTGAAGGTGCAGCAAAGAAAACAATACAGACGTTGATGGGGGGAATATGCAGATGTCTATCTGCGGCTCACACCTCGGTCTCGCCCGGAATTCGCCTCTTCGCCAGATTCTCCTAGAGTCTGCCTGATCTGGTGTTTGCTGTTTGCGTTGGCTTTTGTTTTTGCCTCCAGCATAGCAAAACTTTGCGTTGAAAACAAAGCTGAAACTGGAGAGTGGTTGTTGTGGTGAGGCAGAGAGAAGTGGTGAGAAACACAGTCCTGAGGTTCCCTCTGAAATTGCGGACTGTGAATCTGTCTTCTCTTGAACAAGAAGAGTTTCCTTGCCGATGATTGCAAATTGTCAAAATGGCACAGGGATGTGTGTGTCTGGATCGGACCTCGACCTCTCCTATTTGTGATTCAAGCGTGGTCGCTGCGCCCAACGCCGACGTTGTTGCTGCAGATTCTTCTGGACAAGTGTTCTGTGAAATGAAAACAACGCCCATTGTTTCTGTCATCAAGATACCGTATCTCTGCATCATCAGCATGCCTTTCTGAATGCCTCTGCAGCTTCAGAGAAAAGCCAGTCTCTGGTGTGGTTCTCATCAGGCTGTTTAATTGGTGGAAAATTGAGGAAGAAGTTGGAAGTTTGCTTGACCTTTGCTGTACGACAGCCACCTGCGCGGGTGGCTGTGCGGGAGCGGGGCGGCTTGATGTATTCACGAGGCTCCGGGTACTCGGGTTGCGCTCTGTGAAGAGAACGGCAGAGATCTCCGGCTGGGTTCGTGGCGTTCGCTCCCGAGAGTTCCAGATGATGGGGATTCAGCGGGCTGTGATTCGTGGATGGTTTCTACATCAAGGGGATCCGGCGTCTTCAGGCCTGTTTCACACACTCTGAGTGCTCCGTGCGTTGCCCCCCTGTGCAAGTCAGTGCGTCGTGTGGACGAGTGCTCGTGCAGGAGACGCAACGCGTGGCACATCCAACGTGAAACAGTTGACACTCTCGAGTGTTGTGCACTGGGCCTGGAATTTGTGCCATGTCGCTGAGAAACCAGAAACTTGGGAAGTGGATCTTCAGCAGTTTGAAGGCAACGAAGACTCACCAAATCACGGTGGCCTCTTCGAGTCTGTGTGTTCAGGGCATGTCCCGCTAATAACTGTAGGAAGAGAACGATCTTTTTCCCTCTTCTTCGTGAAACGTTAGGGACCTTCATTTTGCGATGGCGCCTTGTTCTAGCTTCCGACACTGGGTCCTTTGGAGTCGATTGTTGCCGCGGTGGGAGAAATCAAAGACCTAGTGTTCTGTCCTTTGTAGTGTGAAACCGGCAAGTAATTACGTTGCAAACTAGCGCTCGGATTGTCCTCCTCACGAGCTGTCTGGCTGTCACACTCCTGTGACAGTCAACTGAGTCGGGTACGGCAGTCTGATAACCAATGCAGATGTTTTTGTGCCATGCTGTTAGGTCAACCAGAGGAGATCGCACTCTGCACCTTGAGTACTCACTACTCGCTTGCAGCCGCTTCCTTCAATCCGAGCACTTACACTCTCCTACTGCGTAATGCATATGTATTAACGGAGCTATTATTACTTTGTATAGTCTTTTTCTGTCATACACATTTGACACACAGATGCTCAACGCTGATTGAAGGTGGTTTCAAATCATACCCGACAATGCAACTTCCAAGTACAAGTTGATCCTGCAATATATCACAGTCAATGCCACGGGATATGAATATTTGTTTCCGGCAGAACAGACTCTCACTCACACGCTACTCAGTTAACCACCACTACCACCGTCCTTGCAGTACGTGCAATTTTTTGCATCTCCAAACGAACGAGTTCTGATTATTTTTCGGTCTTTCAAACATGTGGAGAGCAGTCAAAGCAAAGACAAACGTAGATTCAGTGAGCTACCGTTCGTACGTCGATTCACTTTTGATCATTGACCTTTTACGACCAAGGTGCGTGAGTCAAAGAGATTCACCAAACGTTGTTGTTTCTTGTTTTGCAACATGTCAGTTGCTGGGGAAATTTATGACAGCAACACTGAGGTTATCTTTCATCATTTGGTGTTAATTTTTGTGAGTAAAACTCAATAGCCCGAGGTCTGCGCAGGTCAACTAGTTGCCAATCATGAAGAATTGCATCCACATTCATAAATCAGGTCGACAAGTGAATCCAGATTGATGCAAACACCCGTCGGATTCGACTGGATCTGGTTCTAACGGTTACTGGAGAGTGACGGATCCAGGTGCAAGATGCATTCTGACGAAAACGCACTGTTTATTTCGGTTAGAAGGGGGGTCCAGATCCAATTTGTGCTCTGGGCCATGTGGTCTTCCTTGGAAGTTTGTTTGTCAAATGCACGTTGTGTTCAGAGATTTTTCGGAGCAGTGTCGCGTCGTGTCCTGAGCGATGGGAAGTTCCCAACCGACGCGCTGAATCCGCTTGGCGAGAGGAAGCTCAGTCGGCTGGAGATGGGGTTCGGGTGGTCACCCCTGGTGGGACCCTGGCTGCCCCTCAGTGCGGCACGGGATAGTGACCAGGGCGCGCCGCTGTGCTCACCACGCATCTCAGGTTCACATCAAAGCAGCTACCTGCGCCGTTCGCACATTTGAAGACCCAGTCTAGCCTTGCAGTGCAAACATTTGACATGGCTGGCGCGTCGAAGCAGATACCTTTGCCGATGCTTGCGGAGCGTTGATTGGGATTTGCCGACTTGGAAACATATTTATAGACTCGTTCAGCGTGGACTGCACGGCCAGATTGACTCCGCTCCTCGGCTGGTTGGTTGGCGTCGGGGTTACAAGACACGACAGCGCGGCCTGTGTAGAACAATATTTGCATTCAGGCCTTTGCGTTACACTGCGAGGGTCATAAAGCATTGTGCGAGCAAACGGACTGGGAGATGACGCTTGTGTCCCAGCCAGGAGTCAAGTGTTTCCATTTCACACCAGACGAGCATGCTTCCACTGAATGTAAGTACTCACTCGTTCATGTTTTGTAAAAGTACCGCCAGCGTTGTCTACATTTTCGCGAACATGTCTCTCCAAATTGCTATCTGGTGAAATCAATGTCATGCCATTTGTGGAGGTGAAAGACTCAGATATGAGAAACAGGCGCGGCGTGCGGTGAAGAGTGCAGTTCACCGTTTCAGTTGTATTTAATGATGTCACGTAGTTGCGAAGAAGTTAGTGTGTACCTTTCGGGTGATTTTGAAGTGAAGCTTCAAAGCCATGGACGAATAATGCAAGAGTGGGACTGCCATGACATGAGGTGCCCTCCTCAATACAATTCGATGTTCAGTGGCAATGTACATCTGTGTGCTCTGGGACAAGAAAGGGAACTTTTTTACGCGAATGAACAAACACAGGTGAAGTGTTTTTAATTGTGAAAAGTACTTCTCTAAAGTGCTTGAAAATGGTTTAAACATGTGCTTAAAATCTATTTCAACCTGCGGTTTCCAGTTGCGGAGCCCTCGGCCCAATGTCAACTTCAAACCGTTCTTCGTGGTTTGAAAGGCTTGTTTTGTTAAGCAGATTTGAAGGCTTTTAGCGCTGCTCGTACACGCCTCAGACAAAATGGTGTCGGACGTGTTGGGTTGACACAGTCAAAAGTTGAAACGACTCCGAATGTGCTGGTCAAATTCGGCAATTTGCGTGTAACCTGAGACGGACTTTGCTGATCAAGTGTTGAGGCGTTCAATACCGGGCACACCTTCGAGTGAGGACAACAGAGGCGATTCAAACTGTCTTTCAAGAGAACTCGAATGCCTCTGCTGTCTATTGTGTGAGAGAACTTGTCCCGTGACGTGGGTAAAGGCAGTTGCACACGGAAATGTGGTCAGTGAGACCACTTCGAGACGTTTGGCTGACTTACGACGCGGATTGATTTCTCATTCTGCAGCGGACAGTCCAACAAACCAAGCAAACAAAGGTGAGGTAGTGTTTACCTTGGTTGGATTTTGATGTGGATTATTGCCTTGTTGGTGCAGAATTAGCCGCAATTGATCTGTGTACGAATATGATATATTTATGTATTCACGCAGTGGACAAACTCTTCGCATTTCACTGGTCTCGTCACTGGTCTCAACTGCACCCGAAATTTGGGACTTTTCCTTCCCCTTGGCATTGTAAGAAAGCTGACCTGTTGAGGTTCAAACCCATTGCTAACTTTGGAAAGCTTATTAGACGAAATGGAGACGGTCCACGATGTTTTGGTAGTGTCTGTTGCTGCGACATATTTTCAACATCAAGAACTTTTCCTCGTCTGGTTTTCTCTTGGAGAAGAACAGTTATCATCCGGCTGGAGTCTTGATGTAAACTGGGAAGACCGGGGAAACGTACGGTATTCAAGATCAAATACTTGGAGTTGCAGCGCAGATAGGATTTGGGGATCGGAAGGCACCTGTTGTGGCCCGCAGCTGTGAGTATGGTTATTGCAGGTTCACGCAGATGTTTGGGGGAGGGTCCGTCAGCAGTTTAATGCGTGTCTCAGGAAGCTGTGCTGGAGAATATATCGTACTTGCCAAACATTCTCAGGGGAAGAGGGTTGGCCAATTTGTTATCTGTTTCCGCCTTCGGTTTGATTGAAAAATCATATTTAAGCTGCTATTTTGACCCTCCAAGAAATGCTGGGTTTTCCTTGATGCTGGCCTGCTGCCACTGCCAGAAACAGACTGCAAATTATCGGTGAGAGACGGCGGAACCATGCGCGTGTTTCCAGGCAATTTTTGATCGCTGAAAGTCCGTTTGACATCCGAGTTGTTCACTGTGCTGATTGATTGCTCTTGGTGGACCTGCGGTTCTGACAAAACGGAGGGATGATACAGTGTGCTAATTAGTGGGAACTGCCATTACGTGCAGTACTTATGCTTCTGTTTAGTAAATAACGGTTTGAGAAGGCGCCGTAAAACTATCAGCGAGAAGCAATCTGTCGGCGCGTTAGCGCCATAGCGCACCAGCCTCGAACACGGCGTGTTCGCGCTGAGAGATCCGTCGGCTACGTGAAAACTGGACGTCGAAATAGAAGGGGGCATGTTGAGATTCTGATTTGCTTGATTTTATACTCGGGAAGAACAAGACGGGAAAACAACTGGTTGGTTTCTGCAGCAGAGCGCTCTCTTGAGAAGCTTTGCTTCACCCAACTGAGCTGAACCAAGCAAATTCGGGTGAGCAAACTTGGTCAACATCAAAGAAGAGTCGCAGTGGGGCAACGAGAATGTTTTGTGACATTTGAACGCCTGCGTTTGATGACAAATCAGCAGCAATTGTGACGGGGTGTCCCTCTCGGTTGCAGGTCACTGGTAATGGGCGCCGATAGGAGACAGCTGATCGCTTGTGCAGCTTTTTCTCTGAGATTTACGTGCGAGATTGTGGTGTTCAGTTGTGCCCAAACTTTCAAACGTTCAAGTGAGTCTTTATGTCTTCAAAGGTCGTCTATTTTGATGCGGAAGGAAGACAGTTTGTTGCTGTGTGCCTCGATTCCTTTCCGTTGTTGGTGTCTTCAAGCGTACGCATCGAGGTTTGTGACGTGCTCTCAGGGAGTGCAACGTCTTGAAGAAATTGAAATACTTTGTCTCAATTTGCGTCAAGGACAAAGTTATGACAACAAAGCCTTTGGACCTCCCCTGGAGCGAGTTCAAAATCTGTTGTGTCGCGTGAACAGTGAGAATTCTGCAGGCGCGAACACATGTGTGCTCCTCAGAAGTGACAAAGTCACAAGAGGATGTTGTTCATTTCCAGCTGAAGAGTCTCCGATAAATCATTATCTGAAATCAGCGGGAGAGATGAGAGGCTCAAGTGGAAGATGAAACAGACAAGAGCGCGAGGACGCGAAATGCCAGCGAGATAAATTCTCCTGCAAATAGCAGCTTGAAACGAGATTGTGACGTCGCTCATGAATTCTGCGTGACAGGAATTTTGCTAAGAAAATGCAACGTAATCGCGGGTATGAAGATTGCTTTTGATATTCTGGATAATCAAGGAAATCTGCAACAAATGTTTGACAACGTTGCGAAAGAATGCTGGGAGACAAGAAGTTCTGCACGAGTGAAGGGAGGTGGTTCCATGTTGCTGTCTTGCCAGATAAAAGGAAATATTACTGAAGGAAATAAATGTCAGAAGCAATTTCTCACTCAAATCGGGAAAAACTTGTTCGTCTGCACTTCTGCACTTGTGCTAGATTGGACGATTTATTTCGTTCTGGCCTCTGGTGCGCAAGCAATTTCAGTCAGGATTTGCCTTCGAACTTCGCACACAGCCTTCACGCTGTCGTTGAGACTTTTGTCGCCAGTGTTTAAATCTCAGGTGGGGTTGATGAATCAAACTCAGTCATGCAAGCGTTGGGTTGCAAATAATTTTTGACAAACATCTGTGTGTTTAAGTATTACCTTCGGTCCTCCTGTCTCGGTTGAGTCACGGAGTCTCTCTGAAGAATTGGAATCATGCACGACTGCTTGGCCTGGGATAATAATTGTCAGCGGGAATAATTGGGTGAAAATTGGAAAATTGAGGTGTAATCGCATAAATATTTGCTGGGAGTGCAAGGGAAAACCTCGGCATGCGGCTTGTTTGCAACCTGTTCTCCAAGTTTACAGCAGAGAATTCGCACCCAGGTTGAGTTGCTCAATCATATGGCGGCAGAATTGTCGACGATCCGAGTTCGAATTTCCAACATTCCCAGTGGACCTGAAGCCGGACGTGGACTGCAGCAAAGGTAAATGTTCGGTGTTTTACTCAACCAATTTGGGATCCTACATTCTTTATCACATCTCGGAAGAAACGCTGTGGATGTTTGCAGAACGTCTGCGGACGCGACTTTCTGCAAAGTTTTCAGGTATGCGCCTCTGAAGGGTTTGATGGAGTGTTGAGAGGTTGGAACCCCTTGTCGACTCTAAATGTTGAAAGTACTCTTGACTGGGCGAGAAGGAGGGACGGAGGAGGGGCGGATTCACCGGATGCCCCTGGTCTCCGGACGCGGCTCCGGTTCGCCCAGCACACCCGCTGATCAAAGTGGAGCGCTAACGAATCGAGACTAATCAATGCGGACTGGCGAGGCAGTCTCACTCGGGAATCTCATTACTTTCCTCTCTGTGGGACTTTTCCATTTCATCTTGAAAAGAAAATGTGCTCTTTTGCTCTCAAAGGCTGTCCGACTCTATGACTCTCTTTTGAACTTTTTTCCTGGTTCAAGCTGCGCAACTGAGGAAGCGATGTGGACAGCTGAGCGCCGCAGCTGCCGTTTGAAAAGCCCATCCAGACGAAAGACTCTTCTTCGTGCAGTATTTTCACTGCTCAAGCATTTCGCGTTTTTATGGCACTTCAGCACATCTGTGAAAATATCTGAACGCGTCCATTACGTGTTGCACTCCCTGTGTTCCCAACAAGACGTGGTGAAGCTGGTCACTGTGTTTTGTGTGAAACCTGAGAGTTTGTTTCGGACGCACGGGCTCTGGCAGATTGTGATCACCACTGCACGCTCTCTGTGGAGATGCACATTGACCGTCATGCAAAAGAAATTTGGAGTGTCGCAGTTTCCTGTCGGAACTGTCGGTCTTCGATGAAGTCCCTAATGAATTAGTTTTGCCGGTGAATACGAGGTGGGTCTGTCGGGAGTGAGTGGACATGACTGCTTCCCATGGCCTCCGGATTTCTCACTCCACAGGCCATCGCGGGGATGGAACCTTTGACATGAGGTTGAAATTCTTTGGCTGGCTTGTTGTGACACAAGTCGAATAGAGATGCAGTGAAGCCTGCAGACCCTGCAGGAGGAACATTCGCACGTGCCTGTGAAAGGAGCAGCCTTCCCCAGCCAAACTTCATTCTTCAGCTTCCCGCCATTTAGTCTGCCACGCAGTTGGGGCTGCGACCTGACGCTGCGCTGAGCTTTACTCCTCCCTGGGCGAGGTTCAGATTTCTGTGCGATGCTTTGTTTCTGTCAGGTGAATGTCTACCACAGTGATGGAGACAAAAGTACCGAACAAATTTGAATGTGAATTTTGCGTTTCTGCCAAAGATTTGCGTTTCTGCCAAAAGTGAGGAGCGTGTCTCAGGTTTCGTCATTGGAATAAATTGCAGATTGTCATGTAAATGTCGGCACTTCAAATTTTGAAATTGATTGACGATAAAAAAAAGTAAGCGCGATGAATCAAATATCTACTCAGCGCGAAAACTTTTTTGGACACAATGTCTGACGATGTACTCTCACCAATGGGGGAGGGCCAGAATGTCAGCCCGTGAGCGAGCCCTTATCCTCAGTGATTTGAGTCAACAAGTTTTCTGTCTTTGTCGCATCTGGATGGGCAACAGGCTGACTGGCGTCTTCTTCCCGACTGCCCCGAAGCTGCCAGGGTGAGGAAAGCGAAGCTGGCAGCTCTTGAGTGAGTACTGCTCGAGCCATTTTACGCCCGACTTGCTTCACCTGCGCTTAGGGTCATGTCTAATTAGTCATATCTGGAGGGGTTGAGAATCCCCCGCACGATGCGTCGCTCTTCCTCGGGCAGCTCGAGTACCCGCTCCCCTCCCTCGCCTGATTGGGCCGGTCTGGACTCCTGCTTCCTGCGGGCGCGCAGGGCTGAGCAGAGATAACTGGCAGCTTCACCCGTCTTCCCAGCGAGACGCCTATCAGCGCACTCCGCAGTTCACGCTGACAAGTGGCACATTGAAAAGGAAGTTGCGAGATCTACTTCTGACAAGAGATTTCCATTCTTCTACACACAGCTTCAGAGTTGGTGAAGACATTCGCTGCTGGGGACATCACCCAACTGTCGGAAATAACACTGTGCGCTGAGAGGATAGATTCGAACTTGATTTCTCCAAGCACCTGCTGCCGATGTGTGGTCACTTTTCATCAGGAGGGAACTTAATCTCAGTTAGGTTTGCAGGGACAGGGACTGCTTCGCGTGAGGCTGGGCGCGGAGGACTCGTCCACGGGGACCACTGATTTGTGAGCTGCTTTTCAAAGCTGTGACTTATGACTCGATTGCGAATCAAGAAGCAAAATTGCTTTTTAATATTTGATGGACATTGAACACTTCGGAGGTTTCGTGCAAATTTCGGAGAGTCGTGGGAGCAGAGTGGACCGAACACGTTTCCAGCATCAGGGACTGATGGACTGACGCAGAGCCCAACAGCAAGTTCCACTGTTTTGCAATCTGTTGCAAGTGCAGTTTGTGTGTGAACAGTGAAAGCTGAACTTTTTTCCCTTTCCTTCGTAGAGATCTGACACATCTTGCGAACAAAAGGTAAGCGTCTAATTAAATAGATCAGCGTGTTTGGCGAGATTGATTGACAATTGTTCGACTCATCGATTTCACCACATCGCGCGGTGCGTTTCAGGTGCAAATTTGGACGCATTGTGGCTCTTTGTGCGTGGGTGCTGTGCAAAATGACACAAACGTGCCGCTCCATTATGCAGCCAATTTTGGCAGAAACTCCTTCCTTCATTGCTGTAACGATATTGAATTGCGCAGAACATGGATTTCAAAAAAGAATCCAGTTGCCTTTTGTTTGGTGAAATCTGCTTGCGATGTTGCCAAGTTTGAATGAAAAGCGAAAGCGTTGTTTGGAGCGGTGACATGTCTGAGCTCATTTGGTTTCGCTTCCCTCTCCATCAGGAGCTGACGTTCAGTGAAAAGAAGCTCACAGAGAGAAAGTCTCCATGTTATGAAATGCCATATTTTGGCTTCGGGCACCAAATTGAATCATTTGACCACCGTCCACTTAACCAACACGGCAGTTTACTCGCCGGATCGCTCCACTGTTCGCACGTGAAAAGGTTATCCCAGCAAGAATCTCGCCACTTGAGTGTCTTACAGTCCCTTTGGCGACCAGGTGATAGTCCAGCTCGAGTAGTTCCATTTGCATCTTGAATTTTTGAAGGGTTACGCTGAATTGTGTTTACACGATAACGCACAACCCGCGGGTCAGTGTTATTGTTTATCGCCTCATATTTCTCAGATGGTTTATTTCCAGTATATCGCAGCATCTCCCAGGTAGAAGATGTTTGTGGCTGTGGTCTGGGGATTTTCCCGCCTTTTTGCCGATCCCGCGTTGTTCTGTTTATTTGCTTTGAAAAGATGCGATGTGTACATCGCTGGGGGAAAAGAATATTGTTACGAAAATCCAACAACTGATAAAGAATGCTACGGTAACTGAGGCAGAAGATGCAGTGCGAATGCAGTGCGGGTTGCAAAGTTTAGTGCGCGTATCAGCTGTGTTTGTGTGTGTAAAGCAATTTGACTCCACAACAGATCTGCACTTTCTGCATGGTTTTCGTGATCGTATATTGATTTCAGTGGTTTCTACAATTCGACGGCACAGTCTTCCGCTGTCCGTTTGGCCGACGCCGTTGTCACGCGTAACTCCAGCTTTGTCGCAAGCTGTGTCCAGGCAGCACGCACAATGGAGCCTTCGCGATTCAGTTTGGTTTGTGGAATTGGTGGAAATACATTTTCATTCGTCAGGATCTGCTTGGCAAGTAGCACATCGTGTCCAACAGGGACGGAAAAGCGTTGGAGTTGCAATGCACGAATGACACATTTTCACAAGTTTAAAATTCACGAGCTTTGCGCTGTCTCCGACACGTGGGAGCCCGAGCGCCTGCGGCAGCAAGTGCGTCGCTAAACGTGAGTAAAATTGCTGCGAAGGAAGAGAACATATGGGACCAAAATGTGTACGTTTTATGGTGCAATTATGGCGCCCATATTTTCCATGGATTCATGCTGAGTTTTGAATGTTAAGATTGTGACAAGAGTCGTAAAGCACAGAGCGGTATTGTTGAGAAAATTGTGATCTGCACAGTATTGGCAGCGGCAATTTCAGGGATGACACTGTTTGGACGCGAAGTCCATACAATTTGGTCCAGGTTTGGCAGCCCGTGCAACGTTTGCAAAGCTTCACCCTTCGAAAGTATCATTCAGTTACGATGACGTGGAAAATTTGGTTTATTTCTGAAGGAACTCTCTTTTGTGAAGGTCACAAAAATATTTGTCGCGACCTCCTGGCTTTCGTCGAGAGTTGACCTGTGCACAACCGGTGGTGGGCAATATTTGTCAAAAACCCCAGGCAATACGAAAAGCAAACTTGATCCTTGCAATTCTGCCATTTTGCAATTTCTTTGACAAGTCATGTGTGAAGTGATTAGTGACTTGATGCAATGTTGTTTTATCAAACTTTGTGGAAGGAACTGGTCCGCCGGGTCTGCGAGCGCGCCGTATCAGCTTGCGAGCTCGAGTTACCTTGACTCGCTGAACTCTTCTACTAAATTTCGCTTTTCGCTGGTGGCAATGCAACTTCTTCTGGCACACTGATATAGACAATTACAGATGGGTGACTGAGCTTAAATATTCACTTGACTTGCTCAGAGTCCAGTGTAAACAAACTGCACCAGCATGTTAACCCGAAAACAAACCACCTGGATTCACGTAACGCTGCAAAACAGACTCAGTGAGAAGCGCGGGCCGAGCAGCCTGCAAAACGCACATTTGGAGCTGTTGTCAGAAGATCCACTGACTGCATCGCACGAACTGAAGTCTGGGCCTCATGTTCAGATATGGATTGGCTCGTTACGTGCAGCGGGTCATCGTTTTTGTACGATCACTGCACAAAAGCAAACGCTCAACACGCTGCGTGCAGGTGCCTCCAGTGATGGACTGGGTTGCTCAACCTGCCTGTGTCATTGTAGACCTTGGCATCGTGGATACTTGCCAATTGGCGTGCCAAATCAGAGGTGGTCTCGTCGAACGCAGTTTTGTTGGACGTTGGTTGCCTGCTTTGTTCCGCAGAGTATCCAAGGTCATATTCGGACGGCTTTGCCCACCTGAACGTGGATGTTCAGAAGAGCCGAGAGATAGAATGAGGCTCCACGGGTGATGGAAGGGGGACGACAGTGCGGTGGCCTGGAAGGTATCACAGACAGTAGCGGCGGCAAGTGGCCCGAACCTGACTTCAACCTTTTGTATGTTGAAGCCAAAGATCATCGCCTCGTCGGAGATTCGATTTCGGACAATGACGGCGATCGAATATCGTAAATGGCTCAAAATGAACTTGTCAGTCTCACTGAGCGAAGAAAATGTACCATCTGCAACACAGCAGGGATTGTTGCCGGGGTAAGTGACTTCAAAATCAATCATTATCAGTCGAGACAAATTGTAATATTAGCTCATCCGACTTTTTCCCCGCGACCATTGTTGAGGGCGGGGGGCTGACGGTAAGTGGTGTTGACAAGTGCGAAGACTTGACAAAGACCGACAGTGCACGCCGCGTCCCTGTCGCCCATGTACGAGGAGCCGCCGAGCTCCTCTTCGCATCTGTGAACGCCTCGCTGAGTCAAAGGCAATTTTACCTTTTTGGAAAATTTACCTTTGAACACAAATATTTTCCACCGAATGAATATGCCAGTATCTTTGTGCGCAGCATTCCAACAAGTTGGCGCAAGTGGGGAGAGAAATTGTACTGGCGTTTCCTTGGTGGCCGTGCTTGAAAACGTCTTTGTGGGCATGGATCGGGGAAAGTACACTGGATGCAAACTCTTGCCAGCCCAAGTATTTGTGTGTCTTTCTCAAGTGGAAGAGACAACTGACAGAACTTTACGAGGAGAAATAATAAAGTACGTATCATCTGGAGTGGTGTCATTTGGCTACAATATCGATTGTTCAAGGCTTCAGAAGGTATTGGCACAAAAAGGCGTCGGTACAATTCTGTCAGAAATCTTTACTTGCAGACCCAGGAAGGTTGCGTCTGAGACGGTATCCTGTTCGGTGAAAATATGAGCAACAATTACTGTATTGACATCGGCGTTGGTTGACGCGCTTCTCTCGTAGGAAACAAAACATGCACTTGATACAAGATGCAAGCGTGGAAACGTGCCTGCAAAAACGGAAATTTAGGAGAAACTCCCGAGATAGCTTCAGTCTTATCAAAGCTATTTGGTGGCAAACGAAACCTTTTTCTTTTGGGCGTTGTTCCCTTCACTCGTTTGTGACCCCAATTTTTGCGGGCCTGGTTTGATTTAGCATTCTTTGTCTTCAAGAGCATATTTCACTTCTGCCGAGTTTTGTTTCGCAACGTGAAGACTGGTTTGTTTCCAATTTTTGCTGGAGAAATTTCTCGAAGACGAACAGATTAGCGTTGTGGTCAAGGTAAAAAATATTAAACTTGCCTCAAGTGTGACGCGTCTGCAGCCGACGGGACCAAAATTGAAGGCAGAGAATTGAGCCATCATAATTCCCAGAGTGAATTGTCCAGAACGGACTCGCACGAACCCAATCTTGGTAATCGACCCACATGATTACCGCGGTGGGTCTCTACCGCGTTGAGCACAGCCATTGAAGTGACAGGTTGTTGTCCACCACCAAAACTTTTGAGGTCTAATCGTATGGCCATTCATGGCTAAGATTACCTGACCCCGAGGAAAGACTTGAAAGGCCAAAGAACAATGTACGATATAGCTGGTACCAGGGGATGAGAAAGTGGCAACCTGAACCGGCCTCTTTCGTGTGCGCGTGTGTTGATGTGGGCTGGAAAAGGAAGCGTCCGAATTTATCATAAACGCGATCTAGCGTGCATCTGATGTGCACGATATGAAATATTCATGGCACTCTCGTTGTGTAACGCTTTGCCGCAAACAAGGACCGAGATGCGGTATGAAATAAGAAGCAGTGCTCAAGGCAACTGCAGTGCGAAGTCCCTTGCAGCGTTGCAGTGGCGTTAATGTCATCAATTCTTCCTTGTTTATCAATTCTTCCTGGTCCTCCT
>JAAUXT010066446.1_pt1 | contig 21638 bp, 22 predicted proteins | sample 7278171 | NCBI WGS metagenome assembly JAAUXT01 (sample SAMN14350112, study PRJNA611818) | marine sediment metagenome | isolation source: surface marine sediment (1.8m) | place: French Polynesia: Moorea | collected 2018-08 | reverse complement strand
CAACTTTGGTTCTGATTCTTCTTGGAGGGTATGAATAATGCAATATTTGAGAGATGTATCGGAGATGTCATGTGGAACAACGGCTATTATGTAAATGAGGCTGCAGCAGGATAGTTCGAATCACCGCGGACGTCGTTAGGCGCCATTTTTTCGAGCAGCAGCTCCTCTGTTGAACGACTGCTCTGTGGCTTTGGTTGGGGTGTGACGCTGCTTTTTGTGGCTGCATTTGACACTGCAGCAGCGATGTCACACCTGGGATGCAAGCGACATTGCAATGAAACAGAGTCTATGTGTTGTTTTAATGTTGTGTCTTTGCGCTCAGAAAAAAGGAGGGAAATGTGAAATACTTTGTTGGGATGTTAGTCAAGAGAATCTCAGTTGCTGATAATTTTGTAAAAACTTTCATCACCGTGATGGCCAAACCAAACCACCAACGTAGAAGAAGGATTGAAAAGGGATGAACGTGGCTTCACAGGAGCAGAGTTTTCCTTTTGAAGAAATAATTTTCCTCAAAAGGAAAACTTATCTTGAAGCCCGAATTCGGTTGATTCAGACGAAACTTTGACCCTGGCTAATGCTCTAGCCTCAGTTTCAATTATTCTGCATCCTTCCTCCCTGCTTTGTGTATCCCTGATCTTCTGTGGAATTTAATTTGAAAAGGACCCATAAATAACACTGCAGCCACAACTGGGATAATCCCTCCACGAATGCAAAGGCTGAGACACAAACTTGTCCGCAGAACACGGAAGGACGGCTGACCCGGATTTACGTCTATTTTTGCTTCAAGAGAATTGAATTTGCAGGAAAAAACATTTCCTGCTCCAACGATGCCATATTTCTTCGTGCCCACCACAACAGAAGCAAAAACAGAAGAAAAACATACATGTCCCATTCGGCTTGCTCCAGGGAGCAAGGGGAAAACGACCGGCGGACAAACGAACAGTGTTTTTTACTGGTGTTCCTTTTTGAAAGTCAGTCGAACTCCGCTCAAGACTCGGTGGAACCAACCCCATCTTTTGCGCAAAAGGTTCTTCTGTGCGAACTCGACGTTCGTCGGCTTGTGTGGACGTACACGTCTGCGTGCGTGAAAATGAACTCCTTAAATACACCCGCGGGTGTGTGATCACCACACCTCACAACTTTACCTTGACGTTTTCTTCGGCATCACGAAGATTCGGCTTTGCACAGAGCACTTTTGTGAGCCGCAATCAACAGAGCACTTGCAGATTGGTTTTGTGGGTGGTCGTTCGGCCTGACACAACTCGTTGGGTCTTTCTTTTTTTGCCTGCAATAAAGATTTCAATTAAGACTCGCAATTGAGTCGCAGTTTCCAAGAGCATCAATATAAAAGTTTGGATTGCAGTAAACCTTGGTGTGGTGAGGCGAGTCGGAGGCTTTTAGCAGAGACCCGAACACGCCCACATCCGTGACGGTGCGTGAACGCGCATCTCTTGCGAGAGAACAAGGTGGAGGAAACAGACTACGTCCGGTGCGCGAGGAGTCGCGCAGCGCGCAACGCATATTGCGCTTGCGGTGAACCCGCTGCCCCAGGAACCAGAGCAACGAGCGCATGCGGCTCTGTGTTGCAATGTCTCAAACATTTCCAACATTTTGTTGTGCAAAGTTCCATCCACAAGAAGTTCGTTTTTGTTTTCTTTTTGTGGACGGGTTTGGAAGATCAAACCAAATTCGCACCGAGTGAAGTTGAGTCGGGCGACTGTGCGGTGGAATGCATGCATGTGACATTGTGAAACTTCACTTCAGAATCCGCTAGAGGCACAACTGGCTTATCGCACAGGTACAAATTGTGAAATCGAACTGTGTTCAATTCCTGTGCATGTCAAAGTCTGACGGCGCAAAAGATACGGAGCCTGATAAAATTTTTTATCTCGACATCCCAAGAAACATTTGAAAGGTGCAACGAAGATGACTTTTTGTGGTTGTCTGTTGACGGATTGAGGGAAAACACGGCGCTCTGCATCAATCCAGGGGCCTCTTCTCCAATGAATTACTGCTGTTGTTTGGCCAAGTGCGCAAAAGACGACGCGACATTGCTTTGAAATGGATGGGTTGTCATTATCTGTGTGTTTTTGCCCCTTCTTTTTTGGAAAAAAAAAATCATCACTTTGGTTTTTGGTCTTCAATTATCTCGTTTCATGAAGTCCTGCTGAAAATATTCGGATGATTTCAAGACGTGTTTGCAAAATCAAGTGTGTGCATCAGAGCAGTCGCTCTGATTCGCGCGCTGTGTGATTCTGAAGCCGACGTCCACGTTCGGCACTAACTCGTGTGCTTGAGTGCTCAGCCTCCGCATCCCCGAGTGATGTGACCCACATACACCACTACTTGCTTTTGTCACGAGCGAACACGCTGTCAAAAACGAGTCGCTTGAACGCAGCTCATTTCAACGTTGGTCAGAAAGGTACCGTCAGAGGTCCACGCCATATTTCCAAGTTTCTGTGGACAAACAGTTGCTTTTGCCCCTGTGTGGAGTTTGTCACCTTTGTGATCCGTTTATTGCACAAAAAGACAGATATGCAAACCAAGGCAGATAAGAACAAATGTATGTTCCACCGGTGAAAGTTGTTTCGTTTTGACTGATACTTTGTGTTTTTGCTCCAAACCACGTGATGGCATTTGAACACAACCAAACAGCATCACGAGTGGAAAATGTACTTGAGAGTTTTGAGAGTGCCTGCATACCCATTCAAGTCTCGTAGTCATACCCAAAAGAAACATGGCGGCAGACAACATCAACCTTCCCAGGCCAGAGATGACGATGGCCGAGGAACTCATGTTCAGGTTGTATGCAGGTAAGAATGCGCGTGTCCCTTCTTCTGCAGAAGGTGAAGTGGTGGTGGTAAGTGGTTTTGCGTGCAGGAGAGACAGACGACCCTTGGACTCGAGGCAAAGTGGTATGCCATGTGCTTGGGACAATACAACAGCAGCAGCCATCATGAAATATCTGCTCCACCAATTTTTGGCGGTAAAAGTTGTTGCGCGCAATTGGCATTGTGTCTGAATCATCATCTTTTTGACTGTGCAACAATAACGATGGATCGAGATGCTGAAAGACTTGTGTGGTGGACTGAAATTTATGAGATGGAGAGTGGAGATGCGATGGGGATGGAGAGTTGGAACGTGATTGTGAGTTCGCCAGAGTTCAGGTGCCGCATGCATGGAGGATGCTGTGGCTAAAAATAGAACAGGAGCCTTGCCTTTCAGGCTGTTGCCGACTTGCTGCGTGTTTTTGGTGCGATTTCGTCGTGTTGGTTGTCGCCAAAATTTCTGTGCAGACGTGATCACGTTCGCCTCAAACGTTTGTGCATCGCGATGTCGTGCGGCACCAGCATGAAGATGAGAGGTCAGGGGAAACGTGCCTGGACTGAATTTGCCACATCGTTTTGGAGGGTTTCGTCATTGTAGTTTCTGATGTGTTTTCGAACTTCGTCTTTCATTGTACTTGGACTTGCATTTGATCTGTTGTTCGGCAGTCGCAAAGAATTGGTTTTGTGTGTTCTTGTTAAGAGCTGGCAACTTCAACCAAAATGTGCCCCGAAACTTGATCGACTTGCTCACCACCAGTGAAATCCTACCCTCTTGACTTGACGGCGTCAGATTGTTTTGACGGAACATCATGCAGCATGCTCGCCGTCAGCACAGCTTCCCAACGTTTGTGTGTTGTGCAAATGCAAGCGTAACCCCTGCAAACAAAGTTCGCAAAGAAAAGCCCAACGGACACAGGAAATGATCTCAACTCGAGAAAACGTGTCTTGAGTTGTCATAATTTTGAACAGTGGTTTCCAAAAAGGAAACTGACGGTGCATTCCTTCACGACTGTACAAGGGTGTGATTGGTGTCTGTGGTTGCGAGATGGGTACCCTTTGTTCGCGCAATTCACTCCAACACAGGAAAGTGCACATATTTTGTTTGATCTTGGTTTGGGAGCCAGGTACACAGTGCAGCTGTGGTAACTGTTCACAACGACGACAAAAAGAAAACCAGCTCAGTGCAGCTCCAAACCCAGACGATAAGCTTGCACCACCGTTGTGCTGTGAGACTGTCCATCTCGTCAGAAACCATGCAGTGAGTGCAGTCAAGCTGCACTTGCAACTGCAGCAAAATTTGTGGAAAGGGTTAGAAATTTGATTTTTTTTCACTTCATCTGATCAGAATGGACCGACCTCACAAGGAGCATGTTGTCGACACTTGTGCGCTCCGAAAGATCTGGCGCACCGTGCAGTGTTGCTGCACACGCTCTTACCCTGTCTTGCAGGAAAAAAAAACTTTGCAGCAGGTGTTCGTCGCAAAGGAAACCTACGAACACTTCCCAATGCCAGATTTCTCTCAACATCTTCACGCATCTTGTTCCAAGGGCACGGATGCAGTGAGCCGTTGCGTTTTGCAGCAATCTGTCACAAGTTGCATCGTCCATCACTGCCGCTGGTTGCGCAAAATGTGAGACGCACAGTCGGGAACCGTCTCGAGACAGGTGCTTCGGTTGGAAGTTTCGCACAAAGACGTTTTACCCACATTGGACTTGGCTAGAATCACAGTGTGCCTCCGTCGCAGTGTGTCGCCGTCTCAGTGAAATGTCAAGCCCTGGTGGAGTCAATGGCCAAAAATTTGGAGCCAGTCTTGCATGTCAGAGAAATGTTGAAGCAGAAGCATCGGTTGTGTTGGCGGATCTCGGCTCGTCTTCCATATTTGTGCGAGTGAGTCTCATCTCATCTCGGAAACTATGAAATCAGATTGTGACAGTTCCTCCAGAGCGTCTTTGGAAAGAAGACGTCAGCATTGGCATGTGTCGGCAAAAGCCGAGAGTAAATCATGAGGGGTGCGAGACAAGATAATCAGCAGGTGACTGGTGTCGAGTTATTGCAGGTGATCCGAGGGAACAAAAGTGAAAAACTTTCTCCAGTGGAAATCGTGATTTTCACATTGCGTCGAGCAGTGCAGTTCATGTGACTCAGCAGAACTGCTCAACGTGAATTCTTTCACCTTGGGGACCACTTGCCGTGTGATGCCCTGGGACTTGCGTTTGCGGACGTAAATTTCGGTGACTGAGAATCTCCGCAGTCTCTTGTTCAAAAACGCAGTTTGAGGCAGTTTTTGTTTGCTCTCATGCACAGGAAGGAAGAAGGCTGGTTAGAATTCCACACTGCGTTTGAGTTTTTCATTGGCCCGCGGAAGAGTGACTTCACACGATTGGTGGAAAGTCGTCAAGTCGCAGAGAATCCCCTCATTCCTCATGCAACGCGCTCAGCCGTTCGAAGGAAAAGCGCTCAGCTTGTTGTGAAGGCCTGCGACTCTTGCATATCCGCCAGTTCGGAAATCGCACCTCCAGCAGGTACAACGATCCGGGGTCGGGGGGGGGGGTGCGACGTCGCTCTGAGGAGGTTTGAACAATTTCGTATGTTTGCGGACCAACCGCAGCGACATGACTGTCATGTTGTGCATCCTGCATTGTTGATTTGCTTTTTTCTGAACTGAAAATTAATTTGGTGTTCTTCAGAGTGTTTGCTTCAGTCATTTCCGTGGAAATACTTTCAAACAAATTGTGTGGACCATTCCTGGTTGCGGCTGGGTGTTTTGTGATGATTCTGTGGCGCAGGTCACAAGGAAAAACTTGGCACCAGACATCACCTCCTCACTTGCACTTCAATCGTTTCAATTCCAAACTGAGGAATATTTATTGACTGAAAGCGATAACCTGTTGGCACAATCCAAATGTATTGGTGTGACTCGCTATCGCCCCTGATACCGCGTGGATGTTGAGCAATTAGTTTCTTCCAGATCGGATTTTTGAAAAAAAAAAATACCGCTGCGAAATCCGAGCAACAGCCAAACAGAAAAAGTGAAAAACCAACAAGATTGGTGTGCACGTACGGCATTGTGCAACGTCTTCTGTTTTACTTGGTCTGACAATGAAGTGTTCTGCGACTCCAAGCATCACCTTCAAAAGGAACGAACGAATTGCAACTTCAGCACCTTGTTTCATTCGTCCGGATGCTGAGGGAAGCACAGAAACCCAACCCCTGTAAATTTTGTGAAGTGCTGCGGTCATTTAAAATAATGACAGATATAGATAAGGCACAAGGTTCTTCCTGATGCAGATAAATTCGTCATTGATTTTCAGTTATCATTGAGTTCCCATGTCTGCCCATCAGATCGCGGAGACATTCTTTCATGCAGTCCAGTTTCACACAAGCCCAGGCTCCATGGAGTCGGCGGGTTGGGCCAACACAAATGTAACAAAAACTGAAAAAAGCTGCGCCTGCCCAGTGCGTCAACAACCAAAGCTGTGTACGAGGCCTGTTGCTCAACTTCCATGCACTTCTATTTCTGCAAAAGGCGAGGATCCAGCTGACCGCGCAAAGCCCAGTACCTGAAACCAAAACTTTTCTGCAACAAGTTCAGATGTTGTGTTGTGTAATGGACTACGCCAGCGCCTGTTTGATAGCTGTACTCTAACATCACAGCTTTGGAAGCGGTGCATGCCCAGACCCGATGTGCGTGACGCAGATACATCAAAACCATTGTACAATAGTTGATGGTCGGGTACCAATACCAGTGAGTTTGCCGTTGCTTTTGAAACTGCGCAAGGTGTGCTGATGGTTGACAAATTCTTTGGTGTTTGCAAATGCCCAATATCTGCGGCCATGGAGACTCATGAAAACTTGTGGCGCTGTTTATTGAAACTTGTCATATTGGAAGAAGATAACCTTCTTGACCTGCGGCTCGGTGTGTGTTTGATTTGGTGATGTGGAATTGCTGAGGCTGCGACGCCCACAATCAAACACCGGTATTGCTGGAGCTCACGTGAAGACTGGCCAGACACGAGTGAGAAACGAAACGTTCTGAACTTCTACGTTCCCGAAAGAGGCAGGAATTTGTTTTCTTCAGTTTTAGGAACGTGGCAGTGGAGCTTTGCCACAGGATGTCTGCACTGATGTGTTGTGTGAATGGCTCAAACAAGTGAGAAGAAGAAATCTTTCGCTTCGAACAGTTGAATTTTGATCGTTTTGAGGAACGAGAAGAAATGTGGATTTTGCCATTTCAAGAAAGCCTCGGAACACTTTCTTCCAAAACGAAAACAACCAAAGTTGTCTGTCAAATGAAAAGGAATGAGCGACGGCTGCACAAAGAAGAAACTGACGGTCAGTTTGACCGTCTTTGTGCGCGTGATAGTGTTAATTGCGTGCGAAAAACTGCGAATCTGTTCCGCGAAAGGAAAGTGAACGCGTGGCTGTGAGTCCAAGGCATTTTGTGTGTGTGTGTGTGTGTGTGTGTGTGTGTGTGTGTGTGTGTGTGTGTGCGTGCGTGCGTGCGTGCGTGCGTGTGGTGTGTGGTTTGAGCAACATGATGTGCCAGCCACGGCAGACCTCGCTCGCCAGAAATGGTCGTACAAGAACAATGTGTGGTCGATGTTAACACTGAGGTGACCTGCAGGCACCAACTGCATGTCTCTACTTCCACAAACACTGGAAAGATCACCTGAACCTGAATGCTGCCCGAATCCGGGGTGGCGGGTCTTTATGGTACGTAATTTTCTGAGTGTGCGTTGTTTGTGTCTGCAGTGATTGAAGATGACGGGGGAGGTAAAACTGGCGACTACCTTCTCATGGGCGACAACGTAGCGACGCCCGTCCACACCGACGCCACGGACAAGGTAAGCGGCAAACAGGGGAATGTCATGGGGCGGGTTGGTGAAGGTAAACGAGTGCACGTTTGTGTGCGATTCTTTGTTCTGTTTTGCCCCCCCCCCATCCAATTGTCGGGCGATGAATAAATCCTTCGCAGAATAGAAATTCAAACAGGGGACGTCCAGACGAAACAAACTGAGGGAAGGACGCGTGTTTTGGTTTAAAGCGCCAACCGGAGGAGAGAGCGACGCGAGATGGTTACGATTTCTGTCGCAGGAGATGGAGATGGAGTCAGAGCCGTACGAGCTGCAGCCTCTGGGGACGTTTGGCACCGCCCCGCCCCCACCAGGGCCACACCAACCCCTGCAGCTGGACTCACAACACCCCAGGGTCGGCAACCTTGACCCAGTGCAGCAGCAGCAGCAATCTTCTGGTGGAAGTTTCCTCAGTATGGTCCCCGCAACTTTCCAAGGACAGCAGCTAAAGGTGGAAGCAAACGGAATCCACCGTACGCCACCGCAGCAGCAGCAACTAGTCAACAACAACCTGGATGGCCATGATACAACGCCGTCCTTCATACCCGACAACAGAACTATGGCCGGATCTCACACCATTGAAGGTTATGACTCGAGCCTGCCCCCGCACAGTAACCCTCTCCCTCCTCCAGCTTACATTTTGAACAAACCGGATGTGATGAACAATGGTGGGTCCGGTGCTGGTGGCGGGACGTCGACATCGGCGCTGGTGAGCAGCTCGGAGAGCCTGAGCTCGGGAACAACCGGAAGCAACCCAGACCTGAGCGGAAGCAGGTTCGACACCCCGAAACACTCGCTGGTGGCTGCAGCAGCTGCATCTGCCAAATCACGGAGAAAACAAGACCGAGTGAGTTTAACACCCCTGTTTGTGAGCCGTGGGACCATCAGGGCCAACTTTGCGTATTTTTGTGGCGGTCTGGTTTCTCGGAACATCTTTTGCCAAACGCAAAAGATACAAAGAGAAGACCCAGACCATCCATCTTCATCGTGGCATTTGCGGTGAGCAAACGCGCTCAGGGTGAGTCGTCATGGTCACGCGGAGTCGTGATCACTCGCGTGAGTACTGAGGAAGAAAAAGCGCGCAAAAAACCCAGTCTCGTGCTCCAAATCTTTCCGCTCTCCAGCACAAAAATTGTGTATTCCAAAAGACTTACAAATTGCGATTAGTCTTGGTCTTTGACAAAGATGGATTTCATACCGCTGTCAGCCTCACTTCAACACACGTTCCTGTTTCCGAGCCCATCAACTTTGGGCTCAATTTTGATGTCATTCAAAGAGCCCCTGCTTCAGGCTTGCTTTTCGCTCCATTTGAATGGTCGTCATCAAGATGCTTGCGTCTCTGAAACCTGGTGAATGCAAGTTTGTAACGTGATTCCTTGCCTCAAATGCATCAATTTTGTCACACGGTCCGCAAAGTAGTGCCACTGAGACTCAATGACAAAACGCACCCCGAAGACGGGATTATTGAAGGTGTGTGGGACTTGGATTGCGACGAAATGATAGTTTGTTGTTGGTAAAAAGAGATAATCGCGTTTGATTGGCTTTTGATGCCTGTGGGAAATTTCGAGCCAAAGCTGATCGTTTGCCTTCTACTTGAGATCGTCTTTTGAGACCGTTTCTGTTTAGAACACAAACACATGTATGCAAACAACGTAGCACAACTATGGTCGCTGATGATCAGTTCTGCTTGTCATCTTCACAGGGTCCACAAACATGAGGTGGGTGGTGGGTGGGTCGGGTGGATACCGTTTTGACGACCACACTCTGTTTCCCAAATCCTTGATCACTTGGAAATCTGGTTCGACCGTTGGGTTTGGAAACCAAAACAAAGATGCTGAATGGAGCCCCACCTGCGGCAAAAAGACCGTTGCCCAGACAAGAGTCGCTTCCGGAAACTGCACAGAATATGCAAGACCTGGTCACAGTCAGCTTTGCAATTCACGGGTGAACCAGTTGAAAGACAGGCGACACAATCAGTGTTTTTTCTTGGTTCCAGCCTAAAATTCCTGACGCTGCGTGTATTGCATCGCACTTGGCCTCATTTGTCACGGACGCTGTACTCGCAGATCATGCCGGTGGAGACGAGCGCAGCGCGCGGGGAGAAGTACCTCTGCCCGGTCTGCAAGATGGAGCTCTTTTCGGCGGCGGCGCTCACCAAGCACATCCGGTCGCACAACTCGACGGCGGCGTCGCCCGCCAGCATCAACTCGTGCACCATCTGCGGCAAAGTGCTGTCGTCGCAGAGCTCGCTCGACAGACACATGCTCGTCCACTCTGGTGAGAGTCTCGAAATCGACAGGGTTGGATTCGCCACAGAGAGTTTTCGTCGCGTTGTGTGGATTATCCGACTTCAGTTTGGAACGTTCTTTGGTTTCAATGAAAAGAAAAGCTTTTCAAAGCAGTTCAGAAACGTTGACAGTGAAGAACGTTGAGGGACTTTTTGAATGGAAGCATTTGAGAAATGAACCTCGTCTTCGGCCAGAAGTTTGAGGCACAGCGCCAATGCTTTCTCCCAAATTTTTCTTCCCTGGCACATATGCTGCTGGTACTTGGGAAGCTGAATCCTTTTGGTCTCTTCTTTGGGGTGTCAAAGTTCGTAAGTTTTCAATTTGCAAGAAAATATCATCGTTCTCTGGGTTCCAGTTCCAGTTCCACCAGAAGAACTCCACGCTTTTGTGCCTTTACTGGTTTGCGCAGCGACTCTGTCATTTTTGGTACTGGATTAGATCAGCAGTCATTCTCTTGTTCGAGGCACTGCGTGATTCTCGAGAAATTGCTGAGACTGGAGAGACGTGTCCTCAACAAAGTTCACATCGTGTGATGAAGATCCCATCCCAATTCTTTCTTGCTGAAGTCACTTTTGCGAAGAAAGCAGCCAGTTGTTGCAAGTCATTCTGGTGTTCTCCAACTTGAGATCAGAACTGGTAAAAGCAGACGCTGCAAAGAAACCAAAGTCACTGAGAGTAGCCATCACACCAAGGAAAAGGCAATCTGCCTGGCTTTAGCTGCGACATTCTGTGTTGTACGAAAAAGTAGAAAAAGAGATGTTTCCTGAAACGCTGCAAGCCCTGCATGTGCAGCTTTGAACGTGGAGTAGCAGTAGGACCACCTCGACGGACGGCTTTACGCTCAAGGCGACTGTTGGCTGTGGAAAGAACAAAAGTTGCTTTCCACCAAGCTCGGTGACCGAAATCAAGGTCTCCAAAGCATCAAACTTAAAAAAGATCTGACTTCCTTGTGGGGTGCGGAAAGTCTTCAGAGTCTTTGATCAATCTTTGACTCTGACAGAAAAAACTGTCAGTGCAATCATGTTGATGGGCCATATTTCGATGTTTCGCTGCAGGAGAGAGACCTTTCAGGTGTCGCTTTTGCAACATGAGCTTCACGACAAACGGCAACATGCACCGTCACATGCGCATCCACGAGAAGGACGGAGAAGTGGCGCCCGCCACGCCAAGACAACAACAGGCTGCCAAGCAATCGCCGACACCCAGCAACGGACATAGCGACGGCCAGTCTCCCCAACACCCAGCTGTCTCCAGGTACACACCTCCATTGTGAAACACGTTAGTTTTGTGTTCCTTTCTTGGGTGCTGAAATTGGAACTGTCTTCGCACAAAACAGCATTGCGTTGATCGGTTGGTTTGTTGTTCAATCAGTACATTCGAACACCAAACTGCAGCCTTCCCACACCCACGCTGAACTATTTTATCTCAACGCCTTCCTCCTTGTGCAATGCTTGTTTTGTGCGCAGCATGCAATGCCTCTCACAACCACTGACGTGTCTCAAACGAGTGTACAGCTGCAAATTTTGTAAATTTAACACAGCTTGATTGTGATATATTCCTTCACTTCTTTGAGATATTCGAATCTCATATTGTCTGGCGGATGCAAGAAATGGGGGAAGCAGTTCTGCCAAATCTAGCGTTGTTTTGGGGGTGGTACAAACAACTCAGGAAACTTGCTCTCCATGTTTGGAGCCTGCGAAGGAAAAACAAGTGCGTTGTTTTGCATCCGCTAGAGCTTCCACAGCATGCATTTTGCCTCCCTAGTCGAATCCATAACAATTTTGTCAATCATCTGTACTGTCTAACAAATTCACGTCTTGATTTTGTGCATTGCTTGGCATCATTTCTTGCGCACGTGATGAATGTCACTCATCGGACTTGTGTTTTCCGTGCGTTTTCGCTCCGACGAGAAAGGTAAATTTCACAGATTTGAGCGCCCACCGCACGGAAAGCACAAATCCGAACAAGTTTGAGACGAGAAGTCTGAAAAAGATTTTCCGAGATTTAGAATTACCGGTAGAGCATACCCTCTGCTATAACTTGTCGGCAGCAACAGTCACGTGGAAAGTTGCGTTTTCACCTCACAGATCTGAAGCCAGTTGAGTGGCCCTCTCTGGAATTTCTTTTTGGTGGAACAGTTTTCGTTAGGCGCCCCCATCAAATTCGACTAGCTCGTTCTGAATGTGAACTGCCAACACGATAACTGTCATCACAGTTCCATCTTCTATGAGATGGTGTTTCACTTGACAAGCTAAACTGGCAGCTGTTTAATCTAGCGTTAAGTATTTGATACTGATGTAGCCGGACGTAGTTGTTTGTAAGTTTCAGGATGAGCCTGGTAAGGCTGTGATAGGCACTGAAGCGTTCCTGCGAAACTTTGGCTGCAGAGTATATTTTGATTGTGTACAATCGTGATAGAAAGTGTCAAATTACATTTATTTGGAGTGGTAGTCTTTACGTTTTGGTCTGCAGACTTCGCAAGAAACATATCCAGCAGAATGCCTCGGTGAAACTTGAACATATCGTGGCCGGTCCAGTTCGCGTCCCCTTTCACGAACGTCACGCCCTGCGCGCCGGGTGTGATTTTCTGGTCAGGGAAGCGAACTCGAGTTGAGCGCCACTGCGGAGATTACATGAAGTGTATACTCATATGCATTCCAAGTATTATTTGACATGTGCAAACAAGCCTTTGTATGTGAAAGCAATTTTGAAAAATTAAACAGATTTTTTTGACAAATAAAAGACTGACTTTCTTGTTGTCTTTCTCGTGTCCGCTTACAAACACACACCACCAGAAGCGAATGCAGCCTGAGTATATCTTTCTTTTAATCTGTTGCAATGAACGCAAAATGTGAAAGTAAATCTTGACGGGTGTGAACAAAACTCTTTTTGTACAGTTGGACGGATTTGTTGTTGGTTGACAATGTGAATTTGACCTTTGGATAATTTTTTTTCCTGACGACCTGCAATTGAAAGTCAGTGAATTGAGCGAAATTCTTTAGTGCCCGCAGTAAAATGTAGGTAGCGTGCCCTCAAGCAGAAAACGTTGCATAATTAAGTGGTACAGGCGCATATGGCATTCTTTGTGAACAGTGGGACAAGCTATTCATTCACACTTCTACCCTATTTGGCCTTGTAAAGTAGGGGAACAAAAAAAAGAACACAAAATGTGCCATATGCTGTGAGGGCGAAGAGCACAAAGTTAACGAAAGTTGTTTGCTTGTACAGTTTGCTTTCACTGTTCTGGCTCTGCTGTGCTGTTTTTCTGTTCGTTTGTTCTGAACAGGTGCAGATTTTTACCACCCATAGAAACAGCTAGGACAGTGCAATTTTTCTACTTTGTCCGCACTCCTTGCCGAATCCGAATCTCAAGCTGTGCATTCGGCCATGATGAGAACGCTGCTCCCAATTGTTTCGGATTTTGCGCGCTCGATGTGAAATTGCACGTCATTTCTGTGAATCTGCACACACATGCGCACTTCAAATCGTTGAATCTTGAGAAACGAATGTGCCAGTCACATTGATTCAACTTGCTTGCACTGTTGCTCGTCATACTCGTACGCTCAGATTGGTCATCCGATGATTCAAGACCTGACAGAAATTCTTATTCGGTGGAGTCCACTTGGTGACACAACATCTCAAAGTTTTCTTTTTCCCGTTGAGTAGGTACCCCAATGGAGCAGTGTCGCCGTTTTACTCGAGTTTGGGAGTTTCGCCTGTGTCTCCCCGCACGCCTCCGCGCTCTCCGGCCAGCAGGGGGCACATTCCCGTGTCGGCCAGCCCCGTCGTCAGGAGTCGAGACTACGGTATCCCGAGGAGTTTGCAGTTCGAACCCAGTTCGCTTTCGGGCTGCATCAGCCCCATATCGCTGAGCAGGTGAGAACATTTCTGAAGCCTCTTCAGGCGCAATGCAGAATCATTTTGAGCGTGCCACTAAAAACAAATGTGGCAGTTGGATTCAGTCAAATTTTTGCTCTACTTGTCCCAGCGGGTTGATCCCCAGTTCCCCTGTGCGCGGAGCGTCGGTTCCGGGGCTGGTGGCGGGACTCAAGCGGCGGCGGGAGGAGGAGCGCGAGCCCGGGGAAATCGTGCGCGACGTGCCGGAAGTGCTGCTGCCCGGGCCCAGCCCCTGCAAGCGCCCTGCACTCGAGCTTCTCTCTCAGGCAAACGATCTTGCCGGTATGTTCTCCACCTTTAGGTGACGTTTTGTGACACAGTTCAGTCAAAGACGTAACATTAACGACAATGTATCCACACGGTTCAAAGTTCTGGCCATTTTATTTCAGCACCTGAACTCCAGCCCAGCGCCATGCTGGGCCTGCAGGTTCTCGCGGCCTCAGCTGCGATGGTCACTCCGCCCAAACTCCCACCCAAACCCACTGCTGCCGTCACATTCGAGAGTAGCCCCAGTCCCGACGGAAACAACAACAAAAAGTCCCAAACGAGTCTGACCAAAATGTTCAACGTGGCAATGGAGAGGGACAGTCGGGATCAAGCAGAGGATAGGCAAGATCAACCTGAAGAGCGGGCTCGACACCCCAGCGAGGTAGACGCAGAGTCCCGCTCAGTGGAGGCAACACAATCTGTCCCAACCGGATTCGCCGACTTGTGCTTCACTCAGTTTTCCACGGATAAGTTCGCGCTTGTCGCTCGAGCCTGGTGCGAAGTGTTTCCTCGCAGAGCCAGCAGCATTTTCTTCAACTACACGTGCATTGATTGCGAACGCGCTTTCCCGTGTCCGAGCGCGCTGGCCGTGCACCGCAATGCGCATGTACCGGGGAACACAGTCAACTGCGTCGAGTGCCAGGTTTGGTTCGACAGCCCAACGCAACAGAGAATCCACCAACTGAAGCACGCTGCTCGGAAAGTTGTTTTGACCTACTTCGGCGACACTTCACCTGCAACTGAAGAACCCAAAGAAATCCAAGATCAGATCTCACAAGAAGACTTCCTCTGCTCCATGGGTCTGCAGAAAGTTGGCTCCAAGACTCACCCTGAATCCAGGGCGGACGCGGAAACAGAGAACGTTTCAACGCCGGTCAAAATCCACAGCGCCTTCCCACGTTTTGACCAGCGCGTCAACAGGGACTACTTTACGCACTTCAATCGACTCGCGTCGTACGAACTCGCGCAGCAGATAGCGCGCGGATTCGTCGGCGTGCCACAAGAACCGGAAGTGACACGATTCGCGTCCAATGCCGTCTCCAATGGCAACACCGCTGAACGCGACTTCGCAAATGTTGACCAGATCCTGAGAATGGCGTCGGGGGCAGACACATCACCAATTCGATCCCTGCAGCACCGCTTTGCGTCAGGTAAGACCCAATTGCTTGGATTGAAGAGGTGTTGCGAAGAAAAATGCCAATGTTTTAACATCGTCTCTCAGTTGTTTCAAAATTGTCTGTCTTTACGCCGTTGAATTTTTACTTGATCTGTCACCAAAATGCTTTTCTGCGCAGATAAAGGAAGCGAGACGTTCAACTGCAAGTTCTGCAGCGAAACCTTTGACAACCTACGCAGCCTCAAAGGTATATTTTCCAGCAAAACAAGACACATTTTCTCTCGTCGTCCCCAGCAAATGCTTTGAAACCAAAAGGAACAAAAACTTGAACCTTTTAGGAAGTTTTTTGCCGTATTTGTGTCAACATCTTTGTCACAATGTAAACTTTCACGAACGAATGGGGCTCACGCTGCATCAATCGTCATCTTCAGTTACACGTCAAAGAAAAGTCTGAAAGGAAACGAGCAGCAGAACATCGAATTTGCGGGACATCAAAAATTTGACAGGACAACGAGTAGGGCCAGCGTCTTCGCTGCACAAACAACCACTCTCTGTGTCTTGATGCAGTGGAAGATGCTGAGCCGTCAAGAAAAAAGTTTTTGATTTGCGTTTGATGCACAGATGAAAAATGAAATTGGACAGGAAAAGTGCACGTATATTCGTATGACTTCAGATCGTGCAACATCTGCTTTGGTGCCACCCCTTTCGCTGGCGTCTGAAAGTCTGAGAATTGCAGTCTGATTCGAGCCTGATTCCGTCTTTAGGTCACGTGCGTGGTCATCTGGGCCTGGCGGCGTACAAATGCGACCTGTGTCCCTACTCGAGCGCCGACAAGTCGACGCTGGTGCGTCACCTGCGCACGCACAACGGGGAGCGCCCGTTCCGCTGCAGACTCTGCGCGTTCGCTTTCACTACCAAAGCCAACTGCGAGAGACACGTCAGGTACGCAGGTGGAAATGGGTTGGTCTTGTGGTCGTTGTTGTGTGTTGGGTTGTGCATTTTGGCTCTTGAGTTTGACGAACTCCCACACAAGTTTTCTGAAGTTTCAAAGATCAGGGCGTCAAAAAAACATCCTTTTGTCTCACCATCGTCTGGAATTGTCCATTGTTGTCATGGTTTTAATTTTGAATTCAACGTCCAGCTATGAAGGATACACTGCGTGCTTGTGTTGTTAAAATGATACTTTGTGCCAGCTTTCAATTTTTCTTCCCGTGGAAATTTTCTTTTTGACTTTATGGGAGAATGTGTTGTGAGATTATGGTTTTCCTTGAATATTTTGAATGGTTTATTTGGTTGAAAAGAATGGCATCCGTCTTATTTCGTTGCATGATTTTCACGTGGATTCTTTCTTTTCCTTTTTGTTTGCTTGTGTGCCCACCCTCTGGACCTGTGCAGGAAGAAGCATGGAAAGTCCGGACGTCAGGAGATAGAAAATTCGATTGGCTGCAGTGATTCCCCACCAGGTGGGGCTGGAGGTGACGCCTTCCGGTCACCGGACACGGTCTGCAGATACTGCGGAGAAGACTTCAAGTTCTTCCGGACTCTGAAGCATCACCTGAGATCCCAACACGCGTCGTGCAGGAGCAAGCCGTACGAGTGTAAGATGTGCACCGCAGGATTCTCGTCGAAAGCGTGTTGCGTGAGGCACATCCAGAAGCAACACGTCAGCGTCAGCCAAGGCCAGTTGGAAGAATGTATCCGGGTGAACGAGATGTTCCTTGATGCGAGGGATGACGGGCCTGAGTCTGACGGGGAATCCTTCCACATGGAGAGTCTGAACCGCGGAGACTGCCCCCACCGCCCCGCCCGCTCAGGATCGCCCCAGCCTCCTCCCGCCCACACGTTCTCTCCCGTCTCCTTCTCGCGTCGTCACAGCAACAGCAGCGGCACCAACAGCATCAGTGGATCTCCAACCGTATCGTACAGCGACCAGCCTCTGGATTTCAGCCTCAAATCCGCACACAGTTCTCCCGTTGCCAACGGCTACCCTCTGACCCCGAGCAGTCTGAATGGAGTTGACGATGAGCCGATGGACTTGTCGATACACAGTCGGAGTGGCAGCAGTTGTGAGAGTTCTCCGGCTCCAGGGGCTCTCCGCACACGCGGGCATGGCTCCCCCTTCACCCCCTCACCCTATGCCCTGCAGCTCTCTGCCAACGTAAGTAAACAAGCGCTGTTCGCTCCTCATCCTTTTCCCTTCTTCCCTGGTGCTCCTGGGTTGATGTCTGCAGCGGAAGTGTTTGCAGCTGCCACTTCCGCCACTGCAGCGCTGATGCAGCACGGTTATGCGCATGCGTTGGAAAAACAGCAGCAACAACAAACCTCTGGTGGTGGTTTTAACTCAGAAGGTGGTGATGGTCTTAAAAATGCATGTGGGTCCATGCTTCTCCCAACAACAACTGCAACCGCCACTAGCGCAGAAACGGGCACCACAGACAGCGCCAGTGCTGAAGAAACAGCAAGCAAGGAAGACTGCGCATCTTTCTTCTCTTGTCTGCATTCGGCCGCTGCCCTGGGAAAGCACGTCACTGCAACCCCTGATTATGGCATGCTTCGCTACAAGAGGGAATATCAGAAATTCTACAACCCGACCGTGGGTAGACTTCAGTGTCCCTTTTGCAAAATGCTCTTCAAGCATGGTTTGAAGGTATGCCTTGGTTCATTTTCCTGGAGTAAGAGGCATGGCTTGAGTTGCACAGACACCGTAGCGCGTAACACCACGAAGCACTCAAACTTGACTTGGTTCTGTCTTTGTTGCTGGGCAACAAACCAAGCAACAAACATCAATTTTTTGGTTTGTCTACCATTTCCACCTGACTCACAAGTTTCGCACTTTAGGAATTCAAGTCATGCCTGAAGCTTGTTTTTAGTTTGGTCGTGCACAGCTAGAACTTGTCTTGGATGTTGTCAATAGTTGTGGGTTTTCTTGTGTGTGGTACAAATTGTTTTTGTGTAAATGTAAACCGTGTTTGAGTTCTTTGTCTCAAACCACTTCACCACGACGCCCATTTTTGAGAATCTTTTCGGTAGATCTCTTGCGTGAAAGCCAAAGAACAGTTATCATTCATTTTGTTATTTTGTTGAGGTCATTACATGAGAGCGTGAACAGTTGCAGGTGCACCTCCGGTCGCACACCAACGAACGTCCCTTCGTGTGCAACCTGTGCGGCTCGGCCTTCACCATCAAGACGAACCTGGAGCGCCATCTCAAAACGAGACACGGAACCGTGAGTGCATCCGAACTTTCTCAAACACAACTGAGCCTCTGTCACACGACACGACAACTCGTTTCTCATTTTCGTGTCCTCGAATAAGGTGTGACCTGGATGCAGGGAAGAATATTCAAGTCCGAAGAATCGTTTGGCGGGAAATTGAAGCCAAATATGTTGCTCTTCTTTCTCCAGGATTTCCACCCGGATCTGATGAGTGTGACGCCTTGTGACGCAATTGTTGCCGGGGATCACGATTACTACGGGAGCGCCGGCGCTGGCACCATGGACGCGAGGCGCGACGCCACTGACTGCACTTCTGAAAATGGACATGGTGAGACATGCGTCCTTGTGTCTAGAATAAATAGCTTTGCCGCCAAGAAACTCATTGCCGTCCAGTGTCAGAATTGACTCGTTGCTTGTAGATTGCACCAACGGCTCCGCTGGCCCGGACAGGCTCGTGAAGGGATCGTCGCTGGAACTCGGACGTGTGAGTGAAGCATTTCTTGACCGGCAGACCGTCCTTTATGCACCTCATCCACAGAACACACGGTTCTTTGAGGCGTAGTTCAACGTTATTTCGCTCAAATACAGACGAACGTTTTCGCCAGAAGTGTCACTCATTTTGGATCAGACGCGAACAAGGATGGTCACGCTTGTGTGCGAGTGGCTTCACCTGACCTTTGTGCGTTGCAGTTGACTGATGAAGAGTGCCGAATTCCCCAGGGCTTTGAGATTAACAACAACGAAGGCAAAGCGGAGGGATTGCACGGGAAGCTGCAGCAACAGCAACATTCTGCGAAGCAACTGCTCGCAGCCAAGGTCGCCAACAACGTAAGTTTTGACGGCTTTGGACACGTCTGTGGCACACTGCAATCTTCAGCTTCGCGTTCAAACGTAGAAACAAAAAAGATGTCTGGGCACCACGCTGCTCCTGACAGAAACAAGATGAGAGCAGCTCCTCTCATGGTTAGCAGATTCTCAGAGATCCTTGTGTTGCAGTTGTTGGAGCGGCAGCAAGGCGCCGCCGATCTTCCGGAGGTGGCGTCATCGATCATGACGCCGACCATCCGCGTCATCGACAACAAGCAGAGCGTCATCAACGACCTGAACGTGGGTACGTGCGCAAAACCACAGCAGCTCGCGAGAAGATTGGAAATGACGTTCCAGGTTTTGAGCTTCAGACTCGCAGTCTGTCGTTATCGGAAAAGATGCCATCCATCTGGTCGACTTGTGTCTGTCAAGGTGCAGTGGCCATATCCCACCCCACCCTCACCTCCCTTCTGCAGCCGAGACACCTGTCCTTGTATTTTGTATTGTGGATTCACTTCAGACGCAGACGGGAACCGAAAGAAGCGCAACTCGTACGCGGACTCTCCGCACCGCCTCGTCTGTCCCTACTGTCCGCGCGCGTTTCCCTGGATCAGCTCACTCAACAGGCACATCCTCACTCACACAGGTGAGGCACTCCTGCCTTCCGTCGTTTGTTGCCGTTCAGGTCCTTGTCAATCTTGACCTTCTCACCAAGGCGTGTGTGGCTGAAACTTAACCGTCGCGTTTTTCACACTTTGCTGCTCAAACACAGCTTGGACAAAGGTAAGAGGACTGAATGTTGAGTTCAATCAACCTTGTTCTTTTGCAAAGAAATACAAGTTATTTGTTGGCATACTTGAGCTTTTCCGAACAATTGAACAGTTTTTCTGCACAGTGAATCGTTAAAAATGCCAGTGAAATTAATCAAACCTGAGCGAGTGTCCCGAGGAGAGGTCGGCTTGGTTGCATCTGGCGGTTTCCCTTCGATTTGCCAGAAAATACAGAGACATAAAATTGCAAAACCGGTGCAGTTGACAACAATCCGACGGGGAAACCTTCTTCACTTTTTGACATTTTTCTCTATTTTTCCAGGTCAGAAGCCGTTCAAGTGTCCGCAGTGCCCTGTGCTTTTCTCGACCAAGTCGAACCGCGAGCGGCACTTGGTGCGGAAACACGGTCTCAACGTGCTCGACCCCGCGACGAGACAGATGATGGACAGACCGTTCAAGTGCCACCTCTGCACATTCTCTTCCTTCTCCACCTCATGTGAGTTCCGGCAGAACAGCAAGGCGGCTGTGCACAGAGGACCTTGTTCCTTTCTTCACAAGAATCGTAGTTTGATCGTGAATGAAAGAAAATTGATATCAAGAATGAAGCCCAATGACGCAACAACAACAAGAAGTGTCTTTTGTGGGAACAGTCAAGAGCAGTTCTCCCCTTCTCACTCCTCACAGATAGATCTGACACTGGTGAGAAGTCAGTGTGTTGTTCCTGCGTCTGTTGAGAGACAAGGGCGTGGTTATCGCCGCTCACGCTTTGAAACCATCTGTGATCTCAATCTGACCGATTGACATTCAGCGAGTGCGTGTTTTCTCTCGTCATGCAGGCAACCTGATCCGCCACTACAAGGAGAAGCACGCCGGGACGGAGGCGCCGCCGCAGATCCTGGCTGCGGGCGAGGCGGCGCTGCGCGAGCAGAACGCCGCCAACGGCGACTGTGGCGTCGTTATGCAGGACGTGGACGACCTCATCATTGACGTGAGTACTCACAGGGTACTCGTCGTTTGTCATCACTTCCCTCCTTTTGTCGAAAGTACGAAGTTTGAGCTTGGTTTCTGAGGACAGATTGTCACATCATGCATGTTTTTTCAAAAACGAAAAATGCATGTTTTCTCTTGAAAGAAAAAAAATATTGTCAGGTCAGTGCGTCCAGACAGGGACAAAACAGTGGACCGCAGCCAATTTCCTTTGACTATCCTTCCACTTTGTTGCATTGTGACGAGTCGAGCTCTGTTGACTTGCTCAGGAGGAAGAAAGCTGCGGCAGCTGCAGCCGGCCCGGGTCTCCGGCGGCTCCTCCCGCGGGACCGAGAACCTCGACCCCGGTCTCCGTCCAAGAGAGCAATGCGGACGCCGCGCAGGTTCGTTGCTCGTGTTTGTCTCAAAGTTGGCTTGTCGTGGTGAATCCGCCCATTCAGTAACAAGGCCTGGTGGTCTGACTTCCTTTGATAGTTTTGTTGACTCGCCTGAAAAATATCAGCAACATGCGCTTTGTGCGCAACAACGATGCCAATGGGGGGGGGCGCCGCGGGGGTGAGGAGGGGAGGAGGTGGGGTCGGGGGGGGGGGGGGGGGGGGGGGGTGTTTGT
>JAAUXT010057351.1_pt1 | contig 21640 bp, 26 predicted proteins | sample 7278171 | NCBI WGS metagenome assembly JAAUXT01 (sample SAMN14350112, study PRJNA611818) | marine sediment metagenome | isolation source: surface marine sediment (1.8m) | place: French Polynesia: Moorea | collected 2018-08 | reverse complement strand
CTCCATACCCAAGCTGCACGCCATACCCAAGCTGTACTCCATACCCAAACTGCACGACATACCCAAGCTGTACTACATACCCAAGCTGTACTCCATACCCAAGCTGTACTCTGGACACAAGCTGTACTACGTACCCATTGGAAGGGTGTGCTAAGTTTGCTTGGAAGAGACGCAATGTGTTCCTGAGTTCTAAAATGTTTCCCTTTTGAATGCTTTGTGTTTTGAAGCAGGTCTTGTCCGCTTCTCCGCACCATTGCGCTGCTTCCCTGTTGCAGCTTGTGACCCTGGCTGGGGCCTGGTCGGGAACCAGTGTGTGCAGTGTCGGCAGGGCTACTACAGTGATGGTCACGGGAGGGACCCCTGCGTCTCGTGTAACGTGGAGGCCGAGGGCAGCACCACGGCAGGCACAGCGGCCACCTCTGCGAACATGTGCAGTAAGCACACGTCAAGCGAGATGTATCTCTTGTGACGCGCGTCAATTGTTTTGACGGCATGACGGTTCACGTCAAGAAGAACATTTGTGACGCCCCTGGTTGGATACCTACCTTGAGAACATTTCAATGCTGACCTCAATTTCTGACATTGGCAATTCAGCGGCGAGGTTGTCACAATGGGTGGAGCCCGGTTTTCTCAAACGCAGAAAACGGAAATGTTCGTGAACGCTTTGTTTTAGGATGTCATTCATCTCCTTTCTGGAAAATTCAACTTTGTATTGCAGTGTGTGCACCAGGTCGGTTCTACAACGCGGCCAGCACCCCGCCCCGCTGTGACCTGTGCCCGGAGGGGCAGTTCACCGGGGGACTCAACAGGGACACGTCCTGCACGACCTGCTTCACCAACCAGGGCCTCAACAATAACCAGGGCCAGTGCTGTGAGTCCAAGTTCGTGCGTTTGTTCGGAATCCAGGGACGCCCACGGCGCTTGGGTCATCTCCGCCCCGCAAACAGAAGAACTATTTGCTCCCCGTCACGTTTTGCCACATTATGCGCTGCAGGCAGCATATTTTTCCCACTCTATTTGGGTATAAAGTTTATGAGGTTTGCAATTCTGTTACACACGTGCATGAGCGGGCTTGTAAACGTGTGAATTAACACCAAGCAAACAACGAAAACTGTAACGTGCACTGAATGCAACTGGCATCAAACCAGAGTGACGCCCGGCGTCAAAATTGACGCCGGCGTGAAGTTTTTACTGTTCACGCCGCCTTCACGTGCAAACGGATGTTGACGTTTTCTTTTTCAGTGTGTAGCCCGGGTTTCTTCCTCCAAGGCAGTCAGTGCCAGGCGTGTGAGCTGGGGACCTACAAGCCGACCACGTCCAACGAGGCGTGCACCGTCTGTACGTTAGGGCGCGCCACCGAGGTGAAGGGCTCCACCGCCTCCTCCCAGTGCGGTACGTGGCGACGTCACTGCGCTTCAATGCATTTGACACGAACGCAATACACTGCAGGAAAGAAGGCGCAACCCAGGGGCACCCAGGGTCTGGTCAGGTCAGATTTGAGTTCCACCTGCTTTTTAAACAGGGACCAGGACACCTCTGGCGGATACACACCCCTCCTCTCTGAATGAATGCATGTTCACCAGCTTTGTTTCATTGTCTCATGTCAACTTGGTCAATGATGGGAATATGACCCCCCTGTCTGAATCCTGGATCTTTCAGAAGAGTCCTGTTTTGAACTTGGTGTTCCACATTTTTGCACGTGTTTTGCACGTGTTTCAGGTTGTCCACGTGGAGAGGGATTCACCGGAAGTGTGTGTGAGACATGCGCACTGAACTCCTTCAGTGACGCGTTCGACTCGGAGCGGTGCACGCAGTGCGCAGCCGCGGTGCACAACAGCTTCACAACCAAGAGAGGCGCACAGAGCCTCCAAGACTGCCGTAAGCAAAGGAAAACAATGGTTCTGGTCTTGTGTTGATGCTTTCAACCATTTCTTGCCATTGTTTTCAGTTTACCTCACAGGTCAGGTTCAACTGGTAGCAAGTCTTATGGGAAGCTTTTTGCCCATTGATCTTGATAATTTTATTCACAGTGTGTAGGGAGGGCCACTTCCTAGAGACTACAGGTGGAGAGGACAGGTGCAGCCCCTGTGGTGTGGGCAGCTACTCCAGCCAACCCAGCAGAGCCACAGCTTGTTCCAGCTGCACCACTTTCAGGGCATTTACCACAACTGAAGATGAGGGGGCTGATGGTGTTAGACTTTGTGGTGAGGCTGTTTCTTTCATTTGTACTCTTTGGCATGTCAGTGCACTGCAAACAAAACCCTGATTACCCTGGTGAAGCTCAATGTGTATTTACACATGTTGTATTGATGTGTTTCTGACCCCTGCAACACTTGTTTCAGTTTGCATGCCTGGCTACCAGCTTCAAGGCACTGAGTGCCAACCTTGTGTGAAGGGAAGTTACAAAGCACTGGCATCCAATGAGCAGTGCCAACCTTGTCCCAGAAGCAGAACAACTCCAGGCACAGCAGCCACATCAGAGACTCAGTGTGGTACTGACATTTCTTCACCTTTATGTTGTGTGATCATTCACAGTCAACAAAATAGTTGTTTTGTGACTTGTCCAGAAATGTTCAACCTGTTTCCCTTGTTTATTCTTGCAACAACTGTCTGTTCCACTTCAGTCTGTGGTGTTGGAGAACAGTTCAGTGTGATGACAGGGTTGTGTGAGCCATGTCCATTGAACACCTACCAAGTCTCCAGTCCTGCTGATCTGTTGGATCAGTGTTTATTCTGCTCATCATACAAACTCAACACTGGAAATGGCGTGAATGGATCTGCCATGGTTGAGAATTGTGGTAAAATGTCTTCCTCTTTTCTGACAACAGAGAACTGGAAACAACAGCAGTCATGTCTGCTTGCAAACCAAGTTTACACAAAGAATGGTCAGCATTTCTGTGGGCTTTGTTCTTGATGCTTCAACCCTCTGGTCCATTCATTTTACAGTGTGTCTGCCTGGGTACTATGACAGCAATGGACCTGTAGCTGGAGGGAACTGTCTGGCATGTCCTGATGGCACCTACAAAACAGGTTTTAGTGACCAGGACATGAGTTCATGCATCTCATGCTCTGACACAATGTCTACAACTGAAGCTATGGGCAGCACTTCACCAAGTGATTGTTGTGAGTTTTCAAAATCAAACTTTGGAAACAAACAGGAATCAACCCTGAATGATTTAACTTTGTCTTTGCTTCCAACAACAACAACAACTCATGTATTGTTTGCATTTTTCAGTGTGCTTGGCAGGCTATCAGATGGACCAGACTGCTGGTTCTTGTCAGCCATGTCCATTTGGTGAGCATTTTGATTGCAACATTTTCACACGTTTTCACTGATGCCACTGTATGTTGGATCAAGCCTGACAAGTTTTGTCCAATCATGATTGATTCTGCTTGAAAAATGCCACACTTCAATAAATCTTGCAGACACTTTCAAGTCAACAGTGGGTAACGAAGCCTGCACACGCTGCCCAGAAGGAGAGGGAACTATCAGTCAAGGATCCAACAGTGAAAATTTTTGTGGTGAGCTTGCTGACAGTGTCTGAATCCCCTTCCACTGGTTTTGATGTCACATCCCTTGTACATTCATTTTCATATTCATTTTCCAGTTTGTGATGAGGGATATTTTCTGATGGACATCAATTCCTGTGAACCTTGCCCTGAAGGAACTTTCAAAGCCACAGCAGGGAATGGTCAGTGTAACTCATGCTCAGACCCCAACAGAACAACAGTGAGGCAAGGCAGCACAAAAGCTTCAGATTGTGGTGGGTACACAGAGGCCTGAACACTGAACTGCAATGTTGCATTCACACCAAACCATGCTTTCACTGCAATTTGTTTTCATTGCAGTGTGTAAGCCTGGCTTTGAGTCCAAAGAAGGAATGTGTTCTCTGTGTGATCAAAACTATTTCAAGGTGAGAATGTGACAAATTGTTATTTTGCAGAAGGCCTGAGCACTGCTTTCAATGACAATGCCCCATGTGTTTCTGTGGTTATTTGGTCTTTGTGTCATTTTTGACATTGTTGTGGGTTTTCTTTGAAGAGTGTTGCTGCTGATAGCAATTGTCTCAGATGTCCAGACTCCAGTCAGATCACCAACGGACCTGGCTCTACAAATATGAACCAGTGCTGTGAGTTTTCATTTGTCTGCCAGTTTGCTAGGGTCCTTGGGACTAAAGCTGTGAAGGCTGAACATTGTACAGAAGTGGGATTTTTCCTGGCAACACAGTCAGTTACATGGTTTGCCTGTTTTCATGTCAATACCTCTTTGGTCAGTGTGTCCTGCTGGAAGAAGAGTTGAGGGCCCAGAATGCAAGCCCTGTGGACAAGGGTCCTTCAGTTCAGACTTCAGCAACAGCACCCACTGTACCCCTTGTGACCCAGGGTTGTCAACCAGTTCTGAAACAAGCACCAGCAAAGCAGAATGCTGTGAGTTCTTCTTATGTTTCTATTTGTGTTTCTTTCCTGTCTGCTTCACATCTTTCAATGCAATGAAATTTGAACAAGGGAGGGGTAAATTTGTGGGAAAGGAATGAGAACCTGAACAATCCTCTCACCTGGCTGCTTTACTTTTCAGCCCAACATGTGTGTAGCAGTGCTGAGACCTGTGATGCAAATGCCCAGTGTTCTGATTTTGGATTGGGCTACACAGCTTGCAAATGCAATGCTGGTAGGTTTTTGGTTATTTGCGTGAAACCAAACACAACCTCACTATTTGGTGAACAAGCTTGCAACACATTTTGTTCAAGAATTGTGAACCACATTGCAGGTTACAGAGGCAGTGGAGTGCACTGTGTGGATGTTGATGAATGTGCAGAGAATTCTCATGGTTGTGACCCTCATAATGCTGCTTGTACCAATACTGTTGGGAGTTACATGTGCACTTGTATCAATGGATTCTCTGGGGATGGCTTCAAATGTTCTGGTGAGGGCAAAACCTTTACTGTTGATAAGTCACCATGGGGTCTTGTCAAACACTATCTTATACAGCAAAACATTTCAGGTTGTCAGCCTGGTTTGTACTTGAACACAACTGGAACAAGCATGTGTTTGCCATGCCCACTGAATACTTACAATGGAGTTGTAAACTACATGGGAGCTGAATGCTCAGCCTGCCCAGCTGGCTACACAACCAATTCCACAGGCAGCACAGACATTTCACAATGCACTTGTAAGTGTTTTTTTCCACCCACTGCTGTCTGCTGAAGTTAAAAATTCCCTTGTGTTGTATTTCCAGTGTTTTCAATGATGATTCTTCCTTTTTGTTTGCAGTGACAGTGAGTTGTCCCCCTGGGGAATACAGAGAGGGAGCTCTGTGTGTGGAGTGTGCAGATGGCACATTCCAATCAAGGCCATCTCAGGTAGAAACAGGCCTGAACTGTGCAGAATTTCTTTTGTGACAAAATGGTTTCCTGAACAACAATAATTTGGTCTTCAATTTCAGGAGTCATGTGAGGAGTGTCCACCACAGAAGTCCACCACAGGAGGCAGAAGGGCAACTTCTGTTCAACAATGTGGTCTGTGTCTTCTTCACAGTGCAATTGGGTTGCAAATACCCTGTTGAGAACATCCAGAAGTCTTTTGTCACTTGTGCTGTTCATCCTGTTGTTTTTCTCTGAACATGTTCAATCTCATGCATTTCAGTGAACCCTTCTGACATCTTGAAAGTCCCCTTCAAGCTCAGACTTCCCAATGAGGCTTTCGATCCCAGTTACAGGGACCAAAATTCCTTAATCTTCACGACTCAAAGTGCTTTCATCCGGAATGTGGTATGTTGTGATGGAAGGGGTGGAGTGTTGCTTTGTTTTCCTTGTGGTTTGATGCAAAATTGTGCGAAACCTGTCAACCCATTTTGAACAGAGATGTTTTTCACTTCAGTTGCAGACACAGCTACAGGGTACAAGATACTTCCAATCTGTTGAAATCACAAGCTTCAGGTGTGTGCACTTTTCTATGAACGCCCATAGATCTTCCTTGCTGTTTGGTTTGCAACCAAGTCTCTGTTGACAAGTGGAAATTGTTTGCTCTTCTTTCCCCTTTTTAGCTCGGGGAGTTTGATTGTGGACCTGGCTGCTTCAGTGTTGAACCATAATGCTGCCGGAGATATTTTGAGGACGCGGTTGAATACAAGTCTAAATCTCGAGGCCATATGGTCTGGAGTTGAAGTCATAGTTGATCCAGGTACTGATCCACAGTTTTGGAAATTGAGATCCTTGATGCCAGAACAATTCCTTGCAGATTTCAGACCTCAAGGTTTGATGCTTGTTTGTAATCAAAAGCACACATTGCCAGTGTCACACCCTGTCATTTATGTTTTTTTCCTTTGTTTGACTGTGTTCACTTGCTTCTTTATAGCGACAGCTGTGTTCGCCATCTCAAACATTGCACCTCTGTTTGGGCCAGAAGCTGGGGGTAGGAAGTTCACTTGTCAGTTCTGTAGAATGATTTTGTCTTTGTTCATGTCCTGTTCTTTTGTTGTCCACATTCAGACGAAAAGACCACTTTTGGGGCAGAGATACTGTTTTGTTGTCAAGCAATGAGTTTCTTACCCTCACAGGGACCATGGTGACAGTCAGTGGCAACCATCTGCAACTCCATGGTTCAATGAGTATCTCACTGAGAGGAATACCCTGTCCTTTGGTTGATGTGTGAGTATTTATTTCCCTTTGACTTGAATAGGGAAGAAAGAGAACAACAGAGCCACCTTGAGCCAAAGCAAAGTTCCCATTGCCAATGAAATGGTTCAGTTGGTTTTCTTTTGATGCTAAATGATTCCAGGTCAGACAGTATGTTGGTGTGTAGGACTCCCACCCTCCAGGACAGGTACCAGCTGAACATTGAACAAGACATTGAAATCTCCTTCATCAACAACACTAGGCCAAGCATCAGGACAGGAGAAAAGTTCATATACAGACCAGATCCAAAGGTTGATAGCATTCAGCCAATGGTCACTATCATCAGGTGAAGTTATTTGTTTTTTCAAGTGCCCACAAATAACTGTTGTATGCAAAAATCAAAACAAAAAGTTATTTCTGCAAGTGAAGGAGGTTCATAACTCTTTAGAACAGAAAGCAAAGCAAAAAAATTGTTTTTTTTTGTGATTTCAGTGGAGGGATTCTGATCACTGCCAGAGGAAGAAACATTGACAGTGTTGCAGAACCGATCATGGTGGTCACTGTGGTTTATGATGACAGAGTGGCAATTTTTTACCAGGTGATGTTTGCTGACAATTTTTCCCTTGCAGAGAACTTTGGTTTTAGCATGTGTGGCTTTTGTTCTGCAACTTGCAGTTCTTGGCAACTGGTTGCTATTCTCAATTTGTCACTGGTATTTGACAGGCATGTCAGGTGCTGAGCCCCACTGAGACTCAGTGCCCAACCCCCAACCTGGAGTCAGTGGCAGCTGCGACGCGCTCCCAGTGTGAATTTGAGACCCAGTTCCATGACTTCACAGAAAAAGTCAGTTTGTTTTGCTCACTGGGCTTTTGCCTCTCACATCAAGACAACTCACTGTGATTCGGCTGTGTTTTTGTTTCTGTGTGACCATCCTTTTGATGTGAATTCACTGGGCTCAAAAGGGCTCAGATGACAGTTATCCTCCTGTTTTTTTTTCATTTTGTGTGTGAACATGAGAACTTCTCTCCTCTGTGGTCAGGATGTGGAGGGGGAGGTGCCAGAAGATGCCCAGGTGTCTGTGCAGTTCTATCTGGATGGAACACAGAGGCCAGATGAAAGTGGCAACAGCTTTGATCTGCAGATTGAAGCCAAGCCAGAGATAAAGGTTTCATCAGACCAAGATTTTGTGCCACATCCACCTTGCAATGATGGCAGAATCGCAATTATGGTCAGTGATGAAGTTATGGCCAATCAAATTCTGTGCTCATTTTATTGCATTGTTGATTCAAAAACATTGAATTATGTTGTGCACAGGGTGACAGACTCAGTGAAGGTCTTCCAGCCAGTGCCTATAACATTACAATTGGAGGTCAGAACTGCACAAATGTCAAACTTACTGCCAACAGCATCACCTGCGAACCCCCAGCTGGGATTTCGGGAACATTCGCTGTCAGGGTATGTGGTTTGTCTCCATCACAGCAATATATATCACATCAAAAACATCACTTGAAGACAAGAACAAAACCGCGTCTTCCACCGACATGAACCACTCAGTTTCCCTGAAAAGTGTAGTTTTGGTCCAAGAAAAATCTCTCATTCACAGACACGCTCAATGATGAGTTGGAATATGCTTTTCAGGTTGAATTGGGGCTTGGCTGTTTGGATGCCACTCCTTTCCTGCTTCACATAGGCGGCCCGTTCCAGTGTAAACCTGTGCCCTACATCACTGGGGGCGTCATAGGAGCTGCGATTCTCATTGCTGTTGTTGTGGTCTTCTGCTGCTGCTGCTGCACGTGCAAAGATACAACCGGAAAGAGAACCAAAGTCATCCACATCGTGTCCAAGTACCCAGGAGTTCCGGTGAGTCGTTCAATGGATCCATGTCAATCAGAATGTGAATTTTCCCAGTCATTTTTGTTTGACCAACATCTGCAAGCATCTCGTTGGCATGTCCCGACCCACCCATCTTTTGCGTTCAACAGAGATAACTTTCAGCCCTTTTTTGCTCTTCCTGTGGCTATCTGTACTCCCCCCCCATAAGACTGACGTCACAATCCCTGGGTTCTGTCTCGTTTTTGTTGCGCTTTCCTGGAAACTCAACGTGTGGGAGGGGGACCTGCTGCAACCTGGATCCACCACTGGCGTCGCGAAGCAGCAAAGAGAACGATTCTGCGACGCTTTCTTTGACCAGCGTAGATATTTTCAGTCCCTGCGTCCGTCCCTGCGACGCAGAGCGAGTGGCGGCGGCGGAGCGTCCACAGACGTCGAGTCGCGGAACGGAGACCCGTCCCCAGGGGGCACCACCCACGCGAGCTCCGCGGCGGCCGAGAGCTGGCGCGGCTACCTGTACCCGGACAACGGCCCAGACAGAAGCGTAAGAGCCGGGCCGGTCTGAAGTTTGTATCGGAGTCAGAATTTGGTATCGGGGGCGCACTGGGGGGCGTAAAAGGAGATCCAACTTCAACGGTGAAAAAGGGAACATGTCTGCGCATCTGCAAAAAATTGATGGTCAAGGGAATCCGGACAGCAACGGTAATGTTTGTACGGACTACAAAGATACCCACACCCTCCTTTCAGGTGCCTCCGAATTACCTCATACCACTCCGGGACAGCCTGACCACGCCTGCACAGGAGGGGTACCAGTACATTGACGACTCCACGCATTCCAACGGGTACCAGTCTCCCTCGGCCAGGAGCGTCCCGAGCGCCCGCGCCCCGCGCGTCCCCGCCGCCGCCGCCGCGCACGACAGCGTCGCGTCCCGGGGCTCCGACGCCGCGAGCTGGGCGAGCTCGAGCAGCGCCGGAAGCAGCGCCGCCAACTTCCGGTGGCCGTGGCAACGACGCACCCAGGAGGCGACCATCTTCGAGACGGACGAGGACGACGAGTACTCGACGGCGCCGCGCAGCGAGGCGTCCCCCGGGAGAAGGGCGGACACCCGGGCACACAGGGTCAGCGGGCCCAGGTGGTTCCCAGACGTGCTCAGGAGAAACACGCCCGACAGACACAGAGCCCCGCAGCAGAGGATGACCAACTACATGGAAAGCGAGGACACCAGGATCAAACCTTTCAGGGCTGGCTTCCTGCACAGCCATGCGCAACGGCATTGAACACGTGCCAAGCACGTGACATCAAGCACCTATCAACACACGGAACTGAACACAACAAAATACGCCGCAATACACGTTTTGACATCAAGAAACAAACACTCAACAGAAGCGAATCAGGCAGGACCTGTGCTGCAGAGGCGACAAAATGCGATCGCGTCCGACACTTTGCTGAACTTAGTGTTGAGGCCGAATATATTTGTGGAAAAGCAACGCAAAATGGACTTGCACCCAAATTAACTTGTTGGCACTTTGGGCTGGGAGCCCATTCGACCCCTGGGTTCGTTGGATACGTGTCCAACGAGTCGACTCTGTTTCTGTGACTGACGCGTGTTTTTGTGAGAAACCGTGATGTGCGATTGTGAGACAGTCTCCGTGCAGCCGTTTCACCCGCGACAATTCCTGATAAAATAACAATTGTTCCTGAGTTCCTGTTGTTTGTTGACGGTTGCGCGCGCATGTACTGTCACGTGTTGTGTCACGTGTTGTGTCACGTGTTGTGTCACGTGTTGTGTCACGTGTTGGCGGCTGCGTCGAGGGACCTGTGCGCAGCACTGCGTTCTGATCTGATCCGTGGGTCAGACGCTCCGTCTCTTCTCGGGGCCGCTCGACAAAAAGTTTCAGCACTTCAGTCCGGTAATGCGGTTTTCTTGTCTCTGCAGTTTGCAGAGCACAATTTGGCTCTTTGGCAGGACTGTCAGGCGCAAATGAATTTTCTGAGGGTTGGAACGGCTTCCTTCTTCCGCTGCCTTCCCTCGGATTCGCCAAGTTCGGTTCGATGAAATTGGGCCACCGCAAAATGGGAAATTCGGTGCTGCTAAAGCTCGCGGTCGAGTTACACGAAACGAGGCCAAGGACCGTGACCCGCAAAGTCCTCAATGAACCGACGCAATGAAGATAACAAGCGAAGTTAGTCCAGACTGCGATGAATCTTGATTGCAACACGAACAAATGGACATTGCGAAGAAGAAAGCGAGAGCTGAAGTGAAAAATTTGTCAGTCTTCCCCGTTTGGTTTGACAACGAGAAACATGTGAGAGAGTCAGGTGCGTGTGCGAGGATGTGCGTACGGTACGAACGGGCATCCCAGGCACTATCGCGTTAGTGCAGGAGGGTCATCACCAAGGGCGCAGATCCTCTGTCTCAAGGAAAGACGCGTTTCTCCGCTTGTGGCGTGCTCGTAAGATGCTACGAGGATGAATTCCCTTCTACCTTTCGGGACCTGATCATGATACAATTGAAATTCAGTGGTGTCGTAATGAGGTCGCGAAAGGCAGAAGGGAATTCATCCTCGTATTTCAGCACGAGTAACCACAGGATCAACAGGCGTACTTGCATTGTTGGACGCTGTAATGGACAAATGTAAACAAACGCAACGTCCAGGATCGTTTCCCTGGGAGACATGGAAAGTTTTTCCAGTACCCCGTCTCTCAGAGTTGTTGTTCTCCCACAACACGCGTAGGTCAAAGAGGTGACTCCATTTGTCTTGTTAACGTTTCCGTGTCACAATGAGACGTAGCTGCAAGATTTGCAGGCTACCGGGCGCAACACACAAAACCGCAGCAGAAGTGAAGTGTTCGTTTTGCGCACAATCTCGAGGCAGCGAAACATCTTGACAAATCAAGACAAAGATGGAAAAAAATGCTTTATTTTGCTGGAAACCTCTTTTCAAACTTTGGAATGCTGTGAAATTTTCATCTGAAACTCTTCTTTTCAGCAGAAAAACTTTCTGCGCCTGTGACTCAAAGACCACAAGGGAAACAAAAAGCCTCTCCATCAGACTCCAACACCTTTCAAAAACGGTCGTTTTTTGTGAAACTGCCGTTAGTGTCTCGACACAAAGACGCGCCAATTGCGAGATGCACACGACCATCAACCGTGCAAACTGCGCACAAATGCTGCGCAGTTCTGCAGTTGACGTCTGCAATGACAAGTTTTCATCTGCAAGAAAACAGGGGCAGATCCAAGGGACCCTGCCCGCCACCTGCGAACAATTTCAGTTCAGTCCCCCCGTCCTTATCTGGGCCGCAGGAAAGTTCTCAACGTTGAAAGTTGCCCCTCTCGTCGTCCTTCCTTGATCCTGGACCCCTCCGAATCGGCTTCGGAGCCAGGAAACGCAGACAGGTACAAAGGTACCATAGAGAAGGAAAAATTCCAATCCACAGACAAATGCACAAAAGCTGAACCTGAGGCATGTGTTGACAGTCTTCACAAAATCAGATTTGCCAAAACAATTTCTTGCACCCGAGGAAAATATCTTTGTTTCTGCATGAAGCGATATATTTGTCTTCACTGAGCAACAAAGAAAGACAGAAACCCCCAAGGTGATTGGCTTGTAAAGTTTATCTCAGTGATCACTTCCACAAAGAAGTAGAACAGAAACAGAAATGCAAGAAGAAGTCTAATTTCTGTGAATTGTTTGTTCCAAAAGGAAGCCAAGAAGTTTGCAGACAAGAATTGGCAAAATTCATCAGCAGCAGCTGAGGGAAAATACAGGAGACAGGAAAGAAAAGAGGTTCATTTCTTGTGGTAACTTTTTGCTGAGATCAGTCTCCATGCACATCAGAAAACACTGACAACTGAGTGGAACTGGTTGTTCCTCTTTCAGCAGATGTGTCATGAATTCTTCCACAGGTCAAGATTCTCCTCAGGTCTGACCTGAATTTGCTCCCAGAAAGAACATAAAATAGAAAGTTGACTCCATGGTTTGTGTAGTAGAGTTTATGGGCACAGTTGTAAAACATGTGAAACTGGGCAACTTTGAAAGGTGTTGATGTGAAGTCCACAAGCATGACACACAGGAACAAAACATATGATGGGGTGGTAAGGAGGAGGAAAGCAAAACTCACTGCCAGTAATGTTACAATAGCTTGCATTTCTGCACTTGTACTTTGCAATCTTTCATCAGTTTCCTTGTGCTTTGACAGTGAATATCTTTTCAATATTGCATGAATTATGTATGAATTCATGAAGATGAGAAGCAGAAATGGGAGTATAAAGTTCACACAAAATGATGTCCAGTAATACAGTTCACCATACCACTTTCCAATTACCTTTCCATAAGGGACACACTGCCAGCCATTATTTGTTCCAATAAACAAATGAGGAATATTCATTGCAACAGACAAAATCAATATTGATATCAAACTGACCTTGGCTCTCTTCATAGTGTTGAATGCTGCAGCCTTGTGAGGTCTCAACACACTGTAGAATCTCTCAAAGGTCATACTGATGATGGAATAAGAGCTACACTGCACAGCCATGAACAGGGAATAGTTGGCAATTGAACAGAATCCATACGGACCAGGTGGTATGTAGGTGGCATGAACTGTTGCAAGGTAGTACACCAAACCTACAAAGAGGGAAATGCTGTCTGATTTTTTGAGTGACTGAAATAAATCAACATTTTTGGAAAAGAAAATTGTTTTTACCAATGACCAAAATGATGGTATCCATTGTTGCTATGACAGCCAGATGCAGTGACATGGTTGACTTCCTGTTGTGAGGCTGCACCATCACCTGTGTTTGAAATGTGTGCACATGTGAAAATGTGAAACGCTACCATGGCAATGTGAGAACTGAATTACATGTGATTCAAGACAAGTGTTTTGCTGTTGTGTTGCACTGAGTCTCACCAGAAAGGATAAAATATTTCCAATAATTCCAAGGGTGATAATAACTGGAAAACAGTAAACATTCAGAGCATCTCCTGAAAAAAACACAAAGACAAAACGCATTGTTGGTGTGCCAGGCCATCCATATCGCTGAGAGGAACAGAAAGTTTTGAAAAAGCTCTCACCAATAACATACAAAATGTGTTGTTTGGCCTCAGCGAGAATTCTGTCCCCTTCTGAAACTGAGAGCTCAGTGAAACCTACAGAGGAGACTTCAGCTGTTGATGTCTCAGTGGTCACCGCCTCCATAGCTCAAGTCTCTGCAAGCTCCTCGCAAAGCAGTGTGTGTCCTGCAGTTTTCAAGCGATTCCAAACTCCAGAACATGGAATCAGTGTCTCATGGACTGATTGCCAGATGTGAAAAATCTGCAGATGTTCAGGTCACTCGTCTGAGAAACAAGCAGCGATGGAATTCACCTGGGGTTTCCGCTCGATTCAGCGCACCATTGTGTGGAGCTGCCGACGTAAACAGCCATTGTTTGTTTGTTCCTGTCATAGAAGTTTACATAAGAATGAGGCAGCGCAGCTCCAATCGATGTACGCGTACCTTATGTCGGGGGCCGATCGAGGGGGCGCCAGGGGCGTGTCGCTTCTGCAGGGGGCGTTTCCGACAGTGGGATCCAGGGGCGCTGAAGGTCCACCCCAACCCTGTTCAAGGAAAAAAGTTTTGCCCCTCTCTCGTTCCCTTCACGTCAGGTGCAAAGTGGTTCACTGCAGAGATTTTTATGTAATATCTCCACAGAGGGTTGACCCGCGGCACACACGCACACGCACACACACACGCCTCTTTGTCAAAACCTGCACTCGCCCCTCCCCTGGGGCTTTGTGTCCATTGGGCGGGCCTCTCGGTACTGCTGACACAGATTTGTGTCTCAGACTTTGTGGAAGAAACAACAGAGGCAATCAAACCTCAATATTTTCCACTGAGAGCAGTCGCAGGTGTTGGATCGTGTTGAATCGACAGTTGTCCGGGCCATGGAGGTGCTGCCACTCATCTCGCTGTGAAAAATAATCCCTGTGTCCCTGAAAGCGCACCACAGACAACAATGCTTTTCTTTCAACGGAAGGGCAGCCTTCCCTCACCCTCATGGCACAATGCCTGACTTGTCCTTGCAGGTTGACCCGCCCTTGGTTGTGTTGCACTGTCATTTGACGTCAAGGTAGAAACATGAGGTGCATGAGCGGCTCGTCAAATTTTGTAGGACAGTTCGTGGGTGTTTTGTTTCTTCATTGATGTTGGGGACAGCAGTGGCAGAACCTCTTCATTCTGGTGAAGCCCCCAGGCTCCATCTGGGTCCTGGGTCTGCCAGGCGTGAGGCGGGTGTAGGGGCGCCGTCACACCGTGAGAGGCAGAAGGGACCCGAGCTCAGGCGCCAATACTGATGCACTGCAGGCTGTTGACGGAGTCTGGAATTTCATCTGCAGATCAATGCGACAGGAGATGGAGGTTCTGGTGTTCTCCCGCTGAAGCTGAACTGGTGAGGCGGTGTCGTGCAACTCAGACACCTCGATGCTCACATCCCGTCTCTGTGGTACCTGGAAGCCTCAGGTCTGTCGGTGCTGGTGCCTGGAAGCCTGGTGGAGGTCTGTGAGTGCCAGAAGTCTCTGAAAACCTTTACACCTTTGTCAGGTGACCAGAAACCGCTGAAAATCAAGTCAACGATTCCGACTGGATCAAAACAAAAGGTGGTCAGGAGTGGGGGTGGGGTCCCAACTTCGCATATTTTTTGTTGTTCAATCACATGTGGTTTGATCACAAGTTTGGGATGGTGCTGAATTGGCATTGTGTGTCTCGCTTCTCAGGAGAGGCTGCACCCAACAGAACAATCACTGCCCCTGGGAAAAGGGAAGGATCCTTCGGGTTTGAACTGGGAATCGGCAAGAAGATTTTTGTCAACAAGATATTGTCGCTTGATGGTTTCATGTGATGCACGTTTCTCCATCTCGACCAAGTTGACATAATTTCTCAGGTCTTTTGTTGGGTCTGTTCTTCTGTTGTGTAACGCGCCCAGGCCCCCAACACAACACTTCTCTCTGCGTGGGACGCATTCAATATGCTGATTTCAATGTAAAAATCTCTTTGCTGCGTGAATTGTCAGAGTGAAGTCCATACGCTGTGAGCTTGTGTGCCATCACTTCATCAAAACAGCGTAAAGGATTTGTGGACTTTTAGGAAATTGTTTGAAGTTGCAATTGGAACTTTTGAAGGGAAGGACACATCCGGGCGTCGGTTTCAAAGACTCATAAAGTTGTGAATCCCGTTCCATCCATTTCATTGTGCAACATTTCAGTCTCCAGTCTGTCCGGCCTTTGTGCACTTAGGAAATCTCTGCTTCAGCTGTGATCCTCCTTCCATCCTTCGTGTGGCCCGAGTCACCTGAGCAGCCGCGGCTGGTTCAGTGCAGGCGCAACGGATTGCGCTTGAGCCGCAGTAGATTTCTGCACCGCCTTTTGTGTCCAGATCGTGCACAAATACGAATCAGGGACCTTTTATCGCATTTAATGGCAACCAAATTTGTGTCAATAAAATTGAATATGGGCAAAGCCGTAGTGCGGACAATACCAGTACGAAAAAGGTGCGAATGTGCGAGTGTATGAGTGTTTAAATGTATGACTTGCTCAGGAGCCCCAAGATATATCAATGGGTGACTGGTTCACATTTGAACAGAATAAGACGTGGGTTCAATCAGTTGCCTTGCACATGAGATACGCCTGACAGTCCAGTTGAACTTGTTCCTTTATCCGGGGTGTTAGTGCTTTCTTTCCTGCAAGTCAAAATTGCTTTCAAGTCTGACCTGAATTTCTTCCCAGACAGCACATAAAACAGGATGTTGATGCCGTGGTTGGTGTAGTAAAGTTTCTGGGCACAGTGGTAAAATATGTGAAACTGAGCCACCTTAAAGGGTGTGCTAGTAAAGTCTACAACCAGGACACACAGGAACAACATATATGTTGGGGTTGTGAAAAGGAGAAATACAAAACTGACAGCCAATAGTGTAACCACAGCCTGCATTTCAGTGTTCTTTACTTGTGATGTTGCTGCTATTGTGTTGCCATTGTTGTTACTCTCAGATTTTCTTTGAAACAATGTTGCTCTTCTGCAAATGGCAAAAATGATGTACAAATTCATTATCATCAGAAACACAAAAGGCACAACAAAGTTTACACAAAAGGATGTCCAGTAATACAATTCACCATACCATTTTCCAATAACCTTTCCATAAGGCACACACTGCCATTCACTCACTGTTCCTGTGAAGATGTGTGGAACATTCATAATTATACTCACAAATGTTATCAAAACCAATGAAACTTTTGCTCTTTTCATAGTGTTAAATGCTGCAGCTTTGTGAGGTCTCAACACACTGTAGAACCTCTCAAAGGTCATGCTGATGATGATGTAGGCACTGCATTGCACAGCACTGAACAAGACGAATGTGGCCCTTTTGCAATAACCCTCTGGTCCAGGGGGACTGTAGACAGTATGAACTGTGACCAGATAAACTTCAATGCCTGAAACCAGTTGAGGATATTTCTTGTCCATGCAAAACCTAAACTGCTTCACCATGCGTGGGTTGATGCTTGTGAGAATAGCCACAGAAACACCTCACCAATAATGAGAACAATGGTGTCCATTACAGCCAACAGAGCCAGGTGCAGTGACATGGTTGACTTCCTGTTGTGGGGCTGCACCATCACCTGTGTTTGAAATGTGAATCAGTGGATTGTGAACACCACATCAAACACAAGTATTTTGCTTTGGCCTTTTGAGCCTCACCAAAAGGGACAACATTCATGAAACAAAACCTTTCTTTGAAATATCACAAGAAAGGTACATGTGCAACCAGAAGTTGTGGTTCGTTCTGTCTTACCAGGAAAGACAAGATGTTTCCCACAATTCCAAGAGGGATAAAAATTGGAAAATAGTAAACCTTTATTGCTTCACCTGCAAACAAGAAACAGCGTTCGTTGCACAGAAGAACAGTGAAAGGCTGGATTTCGAGTGAAACGCGGCAAAGAAGAAAAAACAGAACCAGAAGAAAACTATATCTAGGGTTTGGACTCACAAAGATACTCACCAATTTTATACAGAAGGAAATCGTTTGCCTCGGGACGACCATCTGTGGGTGACATGTCAGAAACGTTTTCTGTGGTCCCAGGAATGGCTGCTTGAGTCGAAACGTTCGCTGTCTGCTCATCCATAGTGCGTGTCTGTAAAAGGTCCACGTCGGTCCAATCCAGGCCAGTACACAGCACAGCCTCTGCCAGACCCAGGACCGATGCCAAAAAGAACTGGATTGGTAAATTTTGTAGGGTCAAGAGAGGCCCAACTGCAGAAGAAAAAACTTGAAGAAGCACACAAAGAAACATGTGGGGTTTCGGTGGAGGGAGGGGGGGGGCGAGGTGGACGTGGGCACCCATCCCTCCTGGATCCGCTGGAGGTCCATCTGTGTCTGTCTGTGTCAAAACGCGCGCACACACACACAAACACAAACACACACACACACACACACACACACACACACACGAGCGACGGATGCACCCCCAGTCTCACTGCAGTGTGGAAACCTGTGCTTTTGCTAAGTACTTACTGTTTCTCTCAGAATTAAACTGCCAACTCCCATTCTTCGCAACACACAGCAACACAAAGGCAAAAAATTTTCTTTCGTTTCAGAAATTATATTTTTTGTTATAATGAGGCAGTTAAAATGGCACTTTGATCTGAAAAGAACCACACAACATGAAAGGATTGACATTTACCGCTCATCCGTGGTGTAACGTGGTGTCGAGTCATGCGTGCCTTGGAGACGTCTGCTTGTGAACTCCAGCGGACCCAGGGCGGGGAAGGGAAGGCTTCTGCCTCAGCCAACATCTTCTTTTCGGGGGTGGGGCGGTGTTCCAACTTCAAGTTCAAAACGTTTTGTGCAAACAAGAAAGACATTTTGCACCCGCGCCACAAAATTCGGGACAGGGATGAGGGCCCCCATCCATTTAGGGTTTTCACATTGGCTGGGCGGCGTCAGAATTTTTGACGCGCGAGTCAAAATTTTGATGCGTGGGTGTCAAAGTCAACATGACACCCAATGGAGAGCATCAAATTATCGGTCCAGACCGATCACAAATTTTTGACGCGGGCGTCAATTTTTTGTCGCTGCGTCACCAATGTGAAAACCCTTGTTGAACCATCATGTTTCAAAAATAAGCTTGTGACAAGTGAAATCGCGGTGATTTCAACCCAAATGGGGCGAGGAGGATTTGCAGGACCAGACCGCTGGATCCAAAGGAGAAGTCGCTTGATCCTCACTCAATCCAATCTGTTCAGGAACCTGTTTGCTGGTCAGAGTTGTGTCAGGTCAGACCATTGGTGTGTGGTCCGCGACCGAAAGACTCATGAGAGCTAAAATAGTTCTGGTTCACACATTTCATGCAGATCCATCACACCTCTGTGTGGAAGGTGAGTTGTGTGAAACAAAAAGGCTCATCCTGAAAAATCTTCCCTCATTAATTTCTTTCCGTTCACTAATATGGCTCATTTGCATGGGAGTGCAAACAAACCGTGTCATTTTTCAAAACGTTTGAACGCGAGATGAGTTTTCCTTTGACAATTCGCTTGGATCTCCTCAGGAAATTCCAGCTGAGGGAGAGGAAGTGTCAGAGTCTGGTCGGGATGGGAACCACGCTCTGAACCCAACGCCTTCTCGCCTGAACTCACCACAATCAGGTGAAGTTCTTCGGGGTCGGTCCGAGGAGAGCTGACTCGGTCGTCTTCAAAGGGGAAAAACTTGGAAAATGATGCAGGAAACACGCTGCGAAGGAAAATAGCCCGGTTCTCATGGCCCCAGCTTGCAAGGCCCCACAAGGGGTTCGGTCCGACCAAATCAGGGATTCGCCCGACGGGCCACAACCCTGGCGTAGACCATTCGACGTGGCGTTGAAGGTTTTCTGACCACATCAACTTGTTTTCGCTTGATTGCATTTCTTGCTGGAAGATTTCTTCAACCGAAGAAACTCACCTTTTGCCCACAAAGCTCAAAAAGTATCACTGTTCTTTCGGTGCTTCGGCCAAGTCGAGCAGATTCTTTTGACCTCTATCACTTTTCTGCAGTGAGTTCGAACTGCTTTTGCCGCACTGTCCAACTCCGGATTTGGTGGGAACGAGGGATGTCGCAGCCAGAGTAAAAACATGCAAGTCTTTTCTGAGAGAAATGGACAAACAAGACTCTACAGCGTGCACACCCGTTTATTCAACTTCGTTTGTCGGAATCCAGAGACAAACGTATCTGTACTCTGTTCTGTCCTCACTCTGGTGAGAAAAAGATGAGAAAACAACGGACTTTTCACAAAAGTTCTGTTAAAAATCTCAGTGGAATACGTTTTCAGGTTCGAGGTTCTGTCCAACGATGGTGAGAATTACCATGCTCACCGACGAAGCCAATTGGCCAGTCTGCACTGAGAAGGTGAATGGAATCAATTGTCTCGACTCAATCCCCCTGTTCTTCCAGGCCAATCGTGAACATGACAATTCTCAGTTTCGTTGGATACAATCTCGTACGTCGCAGTTGTCTGCAGAAACCGGCTCACAAGCTACACTGCAGCAAACACAAACCACTCTCACAAAGGAAACAACGTTTCAGTGTTCTGAGTCACCTTTGTTCTGTTGTTGGGATCGTACAGATTGTTCCGTTCGCTACGGTTCGAGAGAGAAGAAGGTGACATAAGTCTTCTCAGATGATTTTCCCCTTCCTTTGCTCAGAACCACGAGCTGGTCTCCGGACAAGGCGAGGGCTCTTGGGTTGCCGATGTGAGAGTAGGGTACGGTGGACAGGTGAGACCCATCACTGGGACACAGAACAAGGATCCTAGACAAGGGTCCGATGCCATCAGAAACAAACAGCACATCACGCTTCTTGTCGTACACGACACCACTGGGGAAAATCGCGTGGTCGTCCATGTGAGTTGTTTGCCATAACATCTCACCGCTTCCACAAGACACACAAGCCACTGTGAAGGCCCTTCCGTCACACGTGACAATTGAATCATTCGTATCAACGTAACACATGGAAATTGGTTGAAAAGAGATGCAGAATTCCCTGTCTGATAGTCTCAACATATCTGTGCACAATTTGTATGAACAACACAACTCAACCAATTGGGCAGAATGGGATCCTTTTTCTTCTGTTTCTCGACAAACCCACAAATTACCCGGCCCACCAGAACAGACAGCATAAATCCGAATCGAACTCCGAAAAGCAAATCCTTGTCCACCGAAATTATCGGTATCCACTCGATACATGTGCCCTGCACCGAGAAGGGTGATGATGAGCTCTTCTTTGACTCCTTCTTTGAAAGCAACAATTTGCAAACCACCTCCACCAAACGTATCCGGCCAGGAATAAACCCCTTCAAGTCCGTCTGATGCCTCAGCGAACTTGTACAAACCATCACGAGTGGCCAGCACGATCGTCTCGCCAGATGGAAGCACCGCTATTGTGTTGTGGATGTTCTCCAGATCCGGATCGATCTCCCAGTTCGATGTTTTCTTCGTATTCTGAAGGACCACCTGCAGAAAATTTTGCAACAATTTGGCATGACAAAGACGGTTCTCATACTGTGTTTAAATGGCTCCTGTGAAAACAGACAATGACTTTTGAGACCTTTGGTTGAGAGAAAAAATTGTGTGATTTGAACAGGACTGTTCGTGTGAGGTGAGAACAAATTTCCACCACGATTCCAGCACACACCGTTGTTACTTTCTGCCGGTTCAAGCCTTGATACCTCTTTGGAATGAAAGGGAGAATTTGCCTGAAGATTTTGTTGAACCTGAAGAAACCAAGACAACAATAAACAGACACAAGGTCTCACCAGATAAAACAGAGTGACCCAGGCAAGCTGCCTGGGTTTAGATATGGGAGGGCTTTGTTGTGCGAAGTCCCTTCAGGGTGAAGCATGGTATGGTACGAGGGAGATCCACAAAGTCTGGTTCATCCCTTCGTCATTTCAAAACAGTTCAGCAAAATTAAACAAAAATAAGTCTGCAAGTACTTTGCATCATGATCTTCACACCTAGACTAACTACCTTAATCAAATGACAATTAAAATCATCAAATTTATAGTCTAAAAAGTTCTTATATTCCACAGTTGGTTATTGATTTTGTACAGCAATTAACCTCAGTGTAGAGAAGACAAGGCAAATTTAATAGCTGAAAGGATAAATTAGTATAAATTATCCTTTCAGCTATTAAATTTG
>JAAUXT010104647.1_pt1 | contig 21644 bp, 17 predicted proteins | sample 7278171 | NCBI WGS metagenome assembly JAAUXT01 (sample SAMN14350112, study PRJNA611818) | marine sediment metagenome | isolation source: surface marine sediment (1.8m) | place: French Polynesia: Moorea | collected 2018-08 | reverse complement strand
TCCAGTCTGGAATATCTGCACATTCAGTTGTGATGCTGGGATGTGGTTCAATTGTTCCATCAGCTATTTCTTCATGAAGCCAACACAGTTTGAGACACTGCCACTTTGCAGGGGATCTTGTGCTAAAATTGCAAACAAAAAAGCACAAAAAGAGAGCTTTTTGGAACAGAACTATTTTTTGTCACAAGACTAAGATGCTGTGTCACAATTGACAAACCTGTTCAGTCCAAATTGCTTCAAGGGTCTCTGTTGGTTGGAGAGGACCCTGGAATCAAGGGTACTCATTCTGTTGATTTGAATCCACAAATAATTTGCAGATGTCAGCCAGTCAAATGTCCCTGGTACTATGGCTGTTATAAAGTTCCTCTGTAGGTAGACCTGTTCCAGGTGGTCCAATCCCAGAAACATGTCTCTCCTCAAAGATGCAATGTTGTTTCTCTTCAGTACCAAATACTTCAGATTTACCAAGCCATAGAAACTAGCATCTTCTATGATAGAAATATTGTTCTTGTAAAAGCCCAAAAAATAGAGGTTGGAGGCATATCCTTGTTGGTAAAAAGTGTAAGCTCTGATCATGGTCAGCTCAGCTTCACCAATAAAAAGCCAAAAAGTTTCATCTGGAATATCCTGTGGAATATCTGTAAATCCTATTAAAGTACAAGATATTTTCAATCCACGCTCTTCCTCTTTATGGGTGCAATTTTCAACACTGGGTTCAGCCTTCCCAGAGTGCACATTGCCAAACCATGTGATGACAACAGCTGAAATGAAATATTGGATACAAATCAAGTCTGTTTGACAACAGTGAAACCACAACAGGCAGGTGCACAATATGATTGGGTTACCTAGGAAATGAAGGTGCTTCGTTGCCACTTCCATTGCTCTGGGTGTTTGGTTTTTGAGATCTGCACACATTTGAAAATTCTACCGCCTCAGTTATGACTTATCACTCCATCGCCTTTTGATTTTATTTTTTTGAAATGTCATTGTAAATTACAAGATTTGTTCTCTATTCCCCGGAGGTTGGTTGTAACTCAGTCACATTTTGTGTGTGTCCTAAAGCGCACGTCTTTAAATCCCATATCTACAGCACGAAAACACTCAAGAATGATAAAATTTGAGGTTTTCTTGGAATTCGCAATTTATTTTCAGTGTACTGGTTTGAGAAACATAACTCAGTCGTGGTCATTTATCTCCAGGTTCTCAGCCACAACTGACTCCCACAGACTCCCACCAGGTGAGGTCATTTTTTTGTCCAGGGTCAGGGTGGAACATTTCTCCTTCTTGTGACCAGCTGTACAAACCTAAGCCCTCTTCTGTGGATGAAAATTAGTTGTGACCAATATCTGTTCACAGCAGCCAATTATTCAGGGAAATTACAACAGGGAGGTTGCACAAACCCATGCACAAAAATAGGCATAGCTCCATTGACACCAATGATAAAGTTCACATCTTGGGTGTTAAATTTGCAATTCCACCCTCAAGCCTGACCTTTGGATTTGCACTTTTCAAGTCAAGCTGAAACCTGGCTCTGCTTCAGGAAAAATGAGCTCCTCAATAATGCCATGATAAAATTTTTCTACAACAATTGTTTGGGGTGAATTTTCATCATTTATTGCAGAAGGAGAGAACATATCTTCAGAAAAATGTGCTATTTGCAAACCCAACTCTCATGTCTATAGTCACACAGTTTTTGTGGAAACTCCCAAATGGCACAACTGATGCAGATGCACAACACACAACAACAGGTTCCAATCTGTGGCACACAAACTTGCTGCACACTTTACAACTTGTCCCTTTTCTTTGCAGAGGGAAATAAACCTAGATATTATTTTCCAAATGATGGACAAGTTCTTTACCATGCCGCTTTCCTTGCAAGTTATCCTGTCTGAACTGATTGGCAATATTGCAATCTGCAATTGATAATTGTACAGTTTCACCCTTCAATTTCTGGGTACCAGATTGTTTGTTGGTGTGTGTTGATTGTTGAGTGTTGAATTTTGTCTTGCTTTGCCAGCAGACCTGTACTTTAAGCATTACTTGACTTTTATTCATAGGTGACGCCATCAGCTGTTCCCAGGGTGCTGCGGTCTGCGCCATCTTCAGAGGATCCAGTGGCATTGTGAGACAGAAACCATGTTTGTGCTCTCAGGGTGGTGTCCAGATCTTCATATGTAGGTGACATGTTGGAACTTGTTTGGGACTGAGGAAGAGCATAAGAAGACGACGGGGGTTGTGATGATGCTCCCACAGCTGGGCCACTGATTTCAAGATTTGGATAGGGTGGTGGTTGGGTTGGGCTGGAGGTTGTTGCTGAGTCATTTGGTGTTTGAAAGGTTGATTCCATTGTGAGGTTGTGGATCTCAATATGGTCTCCTTGCACCACTTGAGGAGGAGTACTGTTGGTTTCCCTTTTCCTGGAGAACAAACAAAAGTGAACAAGTATTTCATAAATAATGGGCATGATACGGTGCCTTCTGTTCTTGAGTCAAATGTTCTTACCTTCTCCAACAGAAGAGCAGCCACAGAGCTGTACATATGAGCATCACCATGAGAACAGACACAGTTGTGATCAATATGCACTTCACAGCATCATGACCTGTGTCAAAGTATCAATACACAGGGAATTTTCTTCTGGAAAAGAGCACAATAAGTGAATTTTGCCAGCTTTTGTGGATTTTGCTGCCTGACACTCACCAAGAGCTCCTTTATTTGCTGTTTGTTCAGTTCTTGAGGGTGGTTCATTTGTTGAGTTTGTGAGTAGTTGTGTAGCTTTTGTTGTTATTGTTGTTGTTGGTGGTGGTGGTGGTGATGCTGTATTTGTTATTGCTACATTGGTTATTGTTCTTGTTTTTGAAGCAGTTGGTTTTGTTTCAGACATGTAAGTTGTTGTGGTCAGTTGTCCAACAGTTGTTTGAGAATCAGACACAGGCTTTCTTGTATCAATATCTGCCAAACAATTGTCAGTTCTCTCCAGAAACAGACCAAACAAATATAAATATCTGCTGTTGAATAAACATGTTGCATCATTGGTATCACAACTCTTCCCTTTGTGTCCTATTCTTACCTTTCAACAGACATTGTGGCTGTGAGCTTGTCAGCAGTCCAGACTGCTGGCAAATTCTAATGGCATCTCCTTCCAACTCATAGCCCTCATGACATGAATACAGGACATGTGATCCACAAGGGTGGTGACCTAATGGTGGAAACTTGTTCCCATTGTCTAATTCAAAGGGATCGTTGCAGTAAATACCTGAATCTACAATTACAGTAAAAGACCCATTCAGTCAGAGCTTATGTTAAGACAAACAATGTCAATTGAGAGGGTTTTTTTTTGCTCACTTGTGCACAAAGGTTTCTTGGTCCAAGAACCATCTGTTTGACATTCAATATCTCCCCCTCCTCCATAACAATAATTACAAGTGTATGAAATGGTGGACCCCACTTCATAAGGATAGACATTGCCTGATCTCACAGCATGGAGTAATCCTCCTGGTTCTGGACAATGATCTGAAAAGTAAGTGTCCAAAAAGAGCAATTTGAGGACACACAACCACAAGAAAATATTACCTTTCCATATCCAACATCACTATCACTGCTGCAAGGGTGGAGATGATGATCTCACAGCAAAATATGATCAAAATGCACCTCTGCATCACAATGCCAGAGATTTTTACTTGATCTCATTTTTTGAAGAAACTAAATAACCCACTTGATTTGTTGCATTGGAGACTGTCCCAGTCTGGAATATCTGCACATTCAGTGGGGTGGCTGGGATGTGGTTCAATTGTTCCATCAGCTATTTCTTCATGAAGCCAACACAATTGGAGACACTGCCACTTTACAGTGGGTCTCATGCTGCAATTTTAGACACAAAACAAACAACAAAGCTATTTAAAATGGAAATTTTCTTCTCACAACTTTTGGGTGAGAAGCTATTTCACAGAATCAACAAACCTGCTCAGTGAAAATTGCTTCAAGGGTCTCTGTTGGTTCAAAAGGACCCTGGAGTCAAGGGTTTTCATTCTGTTTGTGCCAATCCACAAATAATTTACAGATGTCAGCCAGTCAAATGTCCCAGGTGCTATGACTGTTATAAAGTTCCTCTCTAAGTAGACATGTTCCACTTGGTCCAATCCTACAAACATTTCCCTCCTCAGAGATGAAATATTGTTACTCTGCAGCACCAAATACTTCAGGTTTACCAAGCCATAGAAACTTGCATCTTCAATCACAGAAATTTTGTTGCTGTACAGGGATAGAAATGTGAGGTTGGAAGCATATCCTTGTTGGTAAAAAGTGTAAGCTCTGACCATGGTCAACTGATCTTGAGCAACATAAAGCCACACTGTCTTATCTGGAACATTTTCTGGAATCTCTGTAAATCCTATTGAAACACAAGTTATTTTCAAGCCAAGCTCTTCCTTGTCATGGGTGCAATTATCCGCACTGGGCTCAGTCTGCCCAGAGTGCACAGTGCCAAACCACATGATGACAATAGCTGAAATGAAACATTACATGCAAGTGTGTTCTGTTGGACCATAGAGAAACCACAGCATCAATGTGCACAGCAGGATTGGCTCACCCAGCAAATGAAGGTATATCTTTGCTGCTTCCATTGCTCTGAAAATGGTGATCTGCACAATTTTGAAAATTCTACTGCCTCAGTTGTGACTTGTCACTCCATTGCCTTTTAATTTTTCATCAAAATTTTATTGTTTTTTCCAAGTTTTGTTCTATATTCCCCAGAGACTCTCACACAGTCAAATTTTTAATAGCACTGTGTGTGTGTCAAAGCGCACGTGTTCAAATCCCATATCAATATCACTTAAACACTTAAGTTCCTTGTCTGTGAATTCATTGCAAACCTCAAAGTTCCTTATTCTTTTGTGAGGAACAGGCTTCATTTCCTCAAAGTAATGGACATGTCAACTGTGACACAATGGATGCGCAAACAGTGAGGAACTCAAGGAGTGTCACTAGTGCAATTTGGGGTTTCCAAAGAGGGTTTCGTTTCTGACAAAAAGGAGCTCACCCATTCATTGGGGCGATTCCACTTACATTTGTGGCTGGCCACCCGGGAAGTAGTGTAACTTTGATCCTGGGTTTTCTCACACTGTGTGTCCCAAGGCACGTGTGTTTCTTCCCAATCCACAGCACTTAAACACTAAAGTTTCTTGTCCCATTATTCCATGCAAACCTGAAGTTCCTCATTCCTTTGTCAGGAAGAGGCTTTGTGTCCCAAATGTAATGGATGTGTCAACTGAGACACAATGCACTTGCAAACAGTGAGGAACTTGAGGAGTGTCACCCAGTCCACTTTTGGGTTTCCAAAGAGGGTTTTGGTTCTGACTAAATGGAGCCCACCCACTCACTGGGTCGGTTCCATTTACACCTGTGACTGGCCACCAGGGAAGTTGTGCAACTTTGATCCTGGGTTAGAGTTGGGGTAAAGTGGGCCAAGTCAGCCATTTTGGCCAACTTGCCAGCGACAACGCCAAATTGAAATGCACAGACGCACTTATTGCATGTTTATCTGTTATCAAACCTCAACAAAAACACATCCCAGCTGAAACTCCCCGTCAAAAACATGGATTTTCGAAGACACAAGGGACTGAATGTGTGTGAAGTGTGCGAGACTGCCAGCAAAATCCAATACAACATTTTCACCTGTTCCTCCCTTGTGGATTGGGTCACAATGCTTTCGTAAATTTTGTTTGTGAAGTCGAAATGACGATAACTTTACTCGTTGGTTCCCAAAAATCAACAATATTGTGTGGTATTTACTTTACAAGATGTTTGAGTATTACCCAATTGACAAGAAACAGAACATTGCCTGAACTACATCAATTTTGACCCAATGGATGACAACTCATGAAAAAGAGATGCCAGGTGACAGATAAGGTACGACCACGAGAAGTTTTGCCTTGGTTACGAATTGATTATTGAATGAGTGCGCAGCATGAGTTTTATTATCAATGAAGTTCCAAAACCAAGGACAAAACTAGATCTGGTGATAGCGGAGAAATGGCTTGGGATGAAAGCCTGAGCTACATCAATTTTGACCCAATGGATCCAATGGACTGGCGGGTTTTTTTGTATGTATCTGCTGCTAATTTCACAAATTTGTCAACAACAGAAGGGGGTGAAATTTACTGTCAATGTGTTCCTGCATGTTCCACACATGATTGGAAAGTTTTTGAATCCTTTGTAGCAGATCAACATTGACACAGTGAAATGACAAGGGTTTATTTGCCACATTTTCACTGTTGTCAAGTTCATCTCCACTTGAGCCTCTGGTTCCTGCAGTATTGACTGACACATCTCTTTTGTGGTAAGTTTGGCTACATTTCTGAGACTTTTGGTAGGATTCTGGATTGAGTGTTGGAAAACTGAGCAAAGAGTTTTCAAATTCTATTGTTGTGTAACCAAAAGGAATTGATTCAACTGAACCAATTCCACCATTGGTGTGACACAAACTACATGACAGATTGCATCAGCTGACCTTGATGACAGGTGCAACTAAATGCCAATGGAGGGTGCTACTGGATCTTACTTATTTGACAACAGCGATTAAATATGAGAGGACATTTGCAATTGTATGCGGACTAAAAATAGCACTTGCACCACTAACTCAGGGCAGTTGCCCATGAGAACCTTTGCTTGATTGACTATTTCCTGATGTACTTATTCTTGATTGCAAGAATGGTAAGACAAATAAACCTAAGACTGTTGGCTCAACAGGCTGAAACTGAGAAGGACTGGTTTGAGTGAGGTGTACGAGCGTGACTTGGTAAGGGTAAGGAACTCGAGGCGGGCACACCCAGGCCCCCAACACAACACTTTACTTTCATTGAGGACTACATGGAAGGGTTTGTGAGACTGGGATTCAGTGAAGAGGTCATGTCAGACAATGGCTGTTTCGAGACACCAACTGAGCCTGAGACTTTAAAAGAGTCTGTGAATGGAATGTTTCACTCAAAATACAGATAAAAATGTTGTTTGGACTGTGACTGTTCTGTGAGTGGTGGTACAGGCAGTGCAGACAGTCATATTACTTGGGCCATATTGGAACATTACAAGCGCAGAAATGTCGAAATGCAAGAGGCGACTGTTTTCATGATTGCCAAAACAAAATGAAGGGGACACATCGCACACCCGCAGAACTTTGCCTCAGCTTTGCTTCTCTTGTTTCCTTTCTTGGCTCTCTGTGTTGAGTGGAAGAACAAAAATAAAGAAAGAGGTACAAGAGCCCCATTCCAAGAGTTTCCAATGAATTCATGAACCAAGAAACTGGAAAAGTCTGATTTTGTTCATTGCAGTAGTTTGAATGAACAAATTCAGGACAATACATGATAGAAGAGTGAAGTGACAAGACCAATCCCAAGCAAAGCTGCAATTTTCAGAATGAATATTTTACTTTTTCTCCAGTGACCAAAAGTACAGACAATCATGTGATCTTCTCAAAACTGTGGCAAAATTTCCTCACATAAGTGGCAATGTATATTATGGGGCTGCACATACAATTGAAAGGAAAGATGAACACATAACTCCACAAAATTATGTGGATGTTGTACTGACTGGAAAATAAAGAAAACAGGTAGATGGAGATACTTGAGATCCAGCAGGACAAGTTACCCAGAGTGAGCACAAATAGGTGGATGAAGAGAAACATGTTGGGTCCCTTCCTTGAAACTGCATCATTCATACTTTCTTGAGACCCTTTGATTACCAAAACCATCATGATGTGCAAAACAGGAACAGATATACTGGTAAGCAGCAGGATCACAATCACAGTCACAGCTAAAATTTCAGCAATAACATTTTCACAAGTGGGATCAAAGAAGGGAGAACAAACCTTCAGTGAGATTTCCTGAAATAGAAACTTATGGGCAACAGTTGTGCCCAGTGAGAAGAAAAAGGTCACTGAGAAAACTGCAATATAAAACTTGAATATAAATTTTTTATTCTTCAGTTTGACTTGGAAAGGGAGGACAACTGCAAAAGCCCTCATGCCTGAAAACATCAACAATATGACAGGAGAAAACAACTGAAAGTTCAGCATCAAGAAATATATGACAAAACATGGCACACTGGATCTCCAAAATAATTCAAAAACAAAAAACTTTTCCTGATAATGAAAGTCTGTAGAAAGCAAGAGTAGCATGTACAACCCACAAAGCAGGTCAGTCATGTTCACAGACAAAATGGCCCTACCATATACTCCAGGTTTTTCTCCAAATATCAATTTTGAGATTTCAACACTAGCTACACTCAATATGTTGAGGACCATAATAACAAAAGAAACAACATTGAAAACTATCTGAAACCAGTTCTTGGGCAAAAGATTTTCACACACCTTGAACCATGGCTTGTCAGAAATACACACGGATTCTGTGGGGGTCAGACAACAAACATGAAATTTTGTAGTTTTCAGGTACTTTAGATGCAAATGAAGCAAATCAACACTTGCAAGCGATTTCAAGGGATTGTGGTCCAACACCAAAATATTTACATGTGTCAACCCTTGGACTGTTGGAATGTTGTTGTTGGATAAATCTAAAAAGATAAGGTGCTTCAGATTTTTGAAAGCTGAGTTTTCTATGGTTGAGATCACATTTTTACCCAAATCAATTGTTTTGATGCTGTTTGATGAACAAAAGCACATGGAGGTAATTCTGTTGATGTTATTGGTGGTTAGTTCCAATGCTATTAAGTTTAACATAACTGAGGATATTGCACAAAAGTCCATCAAATTTGTCTCTGTAACTCTCAATAAAATTACAAGAGGAAAATTAACATTGAGTATCCCTTCCAGGAACAAAACTTTGCCCATTGTGACAGACTGAAAGTACAATTTTCCAGAAAAGCTCTTTGGATAAATATCCACATGAAAGCAGTTCATAGCATATGTGAGACAATCACAAATATCAGGACAATCCATGTTCTCTCTTGGACAAAAATATTCATCATCTTTCAAAGGACAATCAGCTTTGTTGTCACATATGTCACCAGTGTGAACACAAATGTGGCTTCTCTTGCATTTCAACAGATTTGTACAGTTTCTTTCTTCTTTGCAGTGGTGTTCTTTGTCCTCGTCAAGTCCACCTGGGCAATCCCATTTCCCATCACATACATAACTCCAGGGTATGCAGTAAAAATGATCACACTTGAACATCATGTTGCATTCAAAGTGCTCGCAGTCCATGAGATGGCTGCCATACCTACAAGGCTTGACCTGCAAATTTTCGTCCACTTGATATGTACAGATTTGATAAATACTGAAGAAAGACATACTGCCATCTTGGCATGACAAAAGTGTCTCTGTATCAAATTGAAGCAGAGGCAAAACAAATTTATTGTGCATCACAAATGTGTCAGTGAACTGCTGACAATTGCCATCATTGGTTGTGAAGTAGAAGGCAGAGCACATTGTCTTTGTCTCATTTGAATAAACATATTTGCAAACATAAGAATAGGCTGTTGAGGAATTGCACTTGCATCTGTATTCATCAGCTGGAAGGGGTTCATGGCAGTCAGTCTCCCCATCACACAGATATTCAAGAGAAAAATGTATCCCAGAGCATTCTAATGTGCCCTTTACTCTCAGAGATGTCACTAACGCTGTTGATGCTATGTACAAACCTTCAATGTTCTTGCACCACTTGTGAATTTCAAAAACATAAATGCTGTAAAATCTTTGGTATATTATTACATTATGGAAATCATCAGTGAAAATTGGTGGCAAGGTTGTTGCAACTGCATCAAGCAGATATTTGAATTGTTGGATGTCACGGATATTGTTCTTTCCCACTTTAATCAAACCATTATATGTTTGAAACTTGAAGCATTTTCTGTCACTCACTATGCAGTGCATGGGGTGAAAAGAGGTGTCCTGTTTCAGAGCCAGCTTGGTGTCTTTTCTTTCATCTTGACACAAAATATCTTCAACTAAGGGTTCAGTGCACTTGATGTTGATCCAGTGAGGTTCTGCTATGTTTGTCAATGTCATTGCTGAACACACAAAATTATGATTGAGTCCATTTTGATTTTGTAAAAAGCTGCTGTTACTTGTGTAATTATCCCAGTGATATATTTTCTTCATGGTTGTTGTCAAGCAAAGGGAGAACAGGAAAAATCTTTTCTCAAGAATTGCATTGCACCTCGCTTGTTTGGACTGATTCTCTTGCTTCCACCTCACTGGCTGGGCACATCCATTGTCATGAAATTTGTCCAAGGGAAATAGCTCTGCACAGCTTTTCTGGAATTCTAAATCCTTTTGCATCAACCTGTGATATTGGTCCTCTTCTGTCAGGTTTTCAAGAAATGGGGTGAAGGCCAATGGGTTTTTGTTTGTAAATGTAAAAGGACCCTGCTTTGTTGGAGATTTCTTGATGATACTGATAAATACCAGAGGGAATGGTTGAATAAATTCTGAAAGTTTGATCAATGCTAAAAATTCTTTCAGCTCCTTGTTACTTCTTACAACTGGAAGATGGCTGTCCATGGACCTGCACACCTGAAACGACTCCTTCCAAGATTGTCTTATTTGGTGCTGTGGTGTTGGCTTTGCCTTTGAAAAAGCCCTTCGAAAATAGAATACTGACTTTTCTTTGTTTGCAAAAGAGTTATATTCTTTGCAAAAGGTACAAGGAAGGAAACTATTTGCACACAAACAAGATGTTGGCACAAAAGACAGATTACCAAACATTTGATTCAGCCAGAACAAGGTTATGTGGCTTTTGCTCATTGTGTGATTGATTTGTTTGATTGTGACTTGTGTTGGATCACCAGGGAGAGAAACTAAACTGGAAAACATTTTCTCTGGAAACATCATATGATCATAAAAAGAAAGTATTTTCTTCCAATAGATCCTGAAAACAGTATCACCTTTCACTTGTTTTGTCTGTTTTGGTTGATGTGTTGCACTGAGCAGAAAATTTGAATCTGTTGACAAATTTTGACTCCATTGGAATTTCAGAATCATTGAGAAATCTCCAGTTGCAGGTATGTTGTGGAACTTGTGGTCAATCAGGCTGGTGTTGATAGAATTAGGTACAACTTCATTGATGAAATAACCTCCCATGCCAATGTTTTGGAAGACAGTTGTTTCCACAGTCTCAATGGTTACATCAAGCCAGGCACCCAAGGCAACAGATTTATAGTCTATTCTAAAATAAGGGAAATGTCTGCCGTCAGGTGACTGATTCTCTACAGACAGATAGAACTGTTGTGCCTGGGATTGATATCTTTGTCTGATATGGAATAATTTTCCCATGTCAAAATGTAGTGTCTCCAGCATGTGTTTCTCTGGTGGTCTGTTTGGAAGAAATGACAAGAATGTGTATTTGTCTGGATATCCAAGCAGACTCATTGCATTTGAATCACCTGTGAAAAGGTGAAATTGAAAGTGGAAATACAAGCAAAGACAAGTACCACAGAAGCCACATTGGGACAAGGTTGAAGCCATTCCGGAAGTTGTTCACAAGAATTTTGCCAAGGGAAGTTCACACATCTTGCAATTGTCTCTTGAACTGTAGTGACTCTGCCAGGAAAATCACACATCAGTTCCGGAAATTGCAAGTGCAAATGCATTTCACAAACTGTTCAAGAAGCAGGCCCAATTTAGTTCAAGAATCTTTTCAGCTTGTGTTTTTTGTAAGATGTTTACTTTTGAAGTCATTGTGTGACTCACCTGGCAGTGCTGTGGGAAAATACCCTTGCCATTTGTACTTCAACAGTCTTCCTCTGAGTTGTGTAGCAGCATGTTGAAACTTTCCAATGTAACAGTTTCTGTGGAAGACCTCCATGCTCAGATCAAAATCAAACTGCACAACTGTGCACTGATTCACAGAGGTAGTGACAATGACAGATTTGTAATTTCCAGCACCTGATGCTTGGATAACCACATTGATTTTGCGTGGTTTTGCAATTGAAGAAATCTTGCCACATACATCTATGACAACAGGAACACATTCTGTTGTTGATGTTGTCAGGGTGTACTCAGATATGGCATATTCTGTGTATGAGTAAAAGATGACAAGTACCTTGTTATTGCTAGAATAAATGTTCTTGTTTGAGGAGAAGTTTTGTTGTGCTGGAGAACAGAAGGAGAACAATTGTTTTGAAGTCCACTTGTGTGCAAAATCAAAAATAGAAATTCCAGCAAATTTACACAAGATGTGTTGAGTTCCATGATACATCATGTTGACAACTGTCATGTTCAGGTGTGCATCACTATTTGCCTTGAGAACAACGGCACAGACCACCTTTTGATAGAAACATGACATGGATGAGTTGATTGATATTGGTGATGTCACATTCTGAATATCACTTGCACCCAGCTGAATAGAGAAGTACTTGAATATTCCTGCAAGTGACCAAATTTTGGCAAAGCAGCTGAATGCAGATGTTATGTAAATATGGGTGTGTTTTTCATTTTGCTTGCTCTTCAGTTTCTTTGACTGAGAGCCAGGCCCATCAAAGATCTCAGAATTGACTGCATCAAAGTGTGTGATGCCAATTTTCAAATATGAGTGCTTTTCCACAGTAATATGATACACAGCCTGTTGGATATTGATTCTGTGGGCATAAGTCACCATTGTGGGGCCTTTCAATTGCAACAATGGACTATGAAAAGAAATTGTTTTGTGCTGAGAATAACTTGTGATTTGACTTTGGTCAACAACAGAAAAGACAAACTCTGTTTTGTAGGCAACACTGGGCATGGCCATCAATATGACATGTACTTTGTACTTGTTTGTAAAAATTGAGAACACTGGGTGCACACCACAAAATCTGAACTCTTTAATTACAATTTGTCCAATTGCACATTTATGAAAATTTCCCCATGAGAACTGGATTACAAGAAATGTAATATTTAATCTGAGATTCGGGTCCAGCCAAAGCCTCCAAGTATGTTCAACTCGGAAGAAGCAGTCACCTTGAAATAATTTGCCTGTGGCAACAAATCTTCTTTCTTGGGCAAAGTCTTTTCTTGAAATGATACCAACTGGATGAACCACAGTATCTTCCGTCTCAAATGGAGCTGACTTTTTCCAATTTGCATTTGGTGCCCCATAATCTTTATAAACCAGGTAATGCTCCCTTTCTTCTACCAACCTGGCTTCACATGAGGATTCTGGAGGTGTGAGTAAGGGGCTTACTGTGACCAATTTTGATCTGATCAGGAGATGTGAAGTCTTCCTGAGAAGGTGTTTTGTGCTGATGCACACAGACAAATCCTTTTTCTGGCAGCAGTACTCTGCAAGTGTGAGATCCAGTAGTTTTTCAACATATACCATCCAATATTTGGGTGATTTTTTGAGAGCCATTTGATTAAATTTTGGAGTGTCACTATTTACTAAACAGGTGAAGAGAAAAGGAATTGACACCACCTGACTGAGCTTCATGGAATTTTTAGCATGCAGTAGTACTGTCACAAAGATATTTTGTATGTGCTGTTTGGCACTGAACTTCTGAATCCAGCATGACTCACTGATGTAAAAGTGTGTGGCTCAGCATTGTGTTCAAGTTGCAACAACTGAATTGAAAATATTATATTTGTAAAATGATATCACCAAAAATCAATTAGAGCTCAAGAAACATTTCAAGACAGAAACTGTAGATTCTTCAGCAAAGTCAGTGAAATGGCAACTGACATGTGATACAGACTGCTTTTGATTGGATTATCTCTGAAAAGTACTTGAAATTGACAGAAACAATATCCAGAGAACAACAGCACAGTTTGGTTTTCTGCAAGTGAATTTGAAACTTTTGTGTGGTTGTCCACTACACTGAGCATTTTCTGAGTTTTGTCATGAGGAGAAAAGAGAGGAGATATGGTTATTTGTTCCGTCTTGGATCCAGGGACCTCAGCCCTATTAAACCCTGTGAATTTTCATTGTCAGTGGCCACACTAACTGCAAATACTAGCTTATGGGTCACCAGACATGACCCACTGCAGTATCAGAGTCCTAATGATAAATCTTTCTGATAAATAAGATCTGGTGGAGTCTCTTTGTGAAAGGGTTGGGTCTGTCTTGCAGTCCTCAGTTTCTGACTCTGGACCCATATAGGCTCCAAGAAATTTTTTGAGTACACAAGACTCCATATCTGGTGGTCAAAAGTCCATGACTTCTTGAAACATTTCTTGCACCAACTCTTTGTTCCAGAAAGTGGAAAATTGCCAATTCGAAAGGTTGTGACATGGCTCCGCGCAAATTGCTCATTGACCAAAAATCAGAATTCAGTAAAGGTCTCACCCACTGTCAGGCAGGAGATCAGCTGGATCAGGTCATGTGACCTGGGATGGTGAACTTGGATGGTGACCTTGGGTAACTGACCACAGTTGGAAGAATGGGTTGAAAATATTTCCCTGGTACTGGGTGATTTTGATCTCTGGCAGTTACCAGACAAAATATGAAAAAGGGATCATCTGCTCAATTGGGGTGAGAGAGAACAGGATGTTCTATGGCATTTGTTATTCCTGGCAGGCACTGGACAACAAAACATCTGCTCAATTTGGCCAGTAAGAGCTCTGACAGCAAGTTGGATCCCTAATTAGTTCGGATCCGAGACTCAAGTGACACCATTGGATCCCTTGTCATGTCTGACCAGTGGTATCAAGTGACCAATTTTGGACATCAATTGGAAATAGGTTACAGAGGTGATGTCACAAGTGTCACTCCAACACCAATCTTTGCTTGAAGCGTGACTCATGAATCCGTGAGACACAGAAACAACCAGTTTGATTGACATTTGAGATTTCTTATGACAGTTTGGATTCCCCTGTTAGTTTTGACCTGCAGTATCAGGTCACCAATTTTGGACGTTGGTTGGAAATGGGATACAACCTGAGGCGTTGCTGATCTCATAAAATGTATTGATTCTTGGTTCTTTATTCTGAAGATCCAGAGTGATCAACAAACTCCACAAACACGCCGCTTCTTCTTATTCTGTTTTTGCTCAGCACTTGAGAGAGAAAACCACGCCACTGGTTGCGAAGCTTGGAAATCAATGACACCTCCGAGGGTGTTTCTCTGTCTCCACAAACACATTGATCAGACATCCCAGCGATGTCTGTGACGAACTCTTGATCAACAAATAGAACCATCAGGCAGACAAAATGGGAGACACAAGCACGCGGAGTTACTGAAAGAAGAGCACTGCCTCTGGTTGTTTTTGTTCCGAAATATTTTGACCATTGCATGTATCAGAAACAAGAGAAGAATTTTGATCACCAATGATGCTGAGAAAAGGACAGTTTGCGGTAGACAGCGACAAGGTGCTGGGGACCGGAGCTTTTGGAGTGGTACATCCGGCGAGAGACCTCGTACGCAGGAGGGGAGTCGCTGCCAAGAGGATTGACTCACACGACACGGAAAAACTGCACAGTGTTGCTGCAGATATGAAGCGATTGGTCAGTTTGGATCATATCAACGTGGTCAAGGTGTTTGAGGTGTTGTTGGAGCCAACACCATCAGCTGCGCATCTGCCTGGGTGTTTGTGGAGCTGTGTGAGCATGGAGATCTGGTGAAGTACCTGAAACCTCGAGTTGAGAGAAGAGAACCCATTTCAGATCAAGAGAAACTCAAACTGATGCTGGATATAGCTACTGGTGTTGAATACCTGCATAGCAAGAATGTTGTCCACAGGAATATCAAACCTTTAAATGTCCTTGTTACTGGGGTCCCAGCTGTGGCAAAGTTGACTGACTTTGACTTGAGTACATTTTTTGATGATCCCATCAGCACTTCATTGATGACCAGCAATGTGGGAACCCAGGCCTTCAAAGCTCCTGAGTTTTTTACAAGAACTCTAGAGAATAAAATACACTACCACAGAACTGTTGACATTTTTGCTATGGGCTTAACTTTCCTGGGTATGATCCAAGGTAATCCTTTCTTGTTCCCAAGAATTGAGACCCCAGATGAACCTTCAGAACTGATTATACCAGCAGGACTGCTCATGTGGGAGAGAAAAACATACAAAAGAGCAGAAGTGCAGACCCTAACCATTGTGAAGTCAGAAGAATGCACCCAAACCGACTTGTGGGGTCAGGTCAGAAAGGTCATTGCGAAGATGACGCGTTTCGAGCCACGTGACCGGATGTCAGCAGTGGAAGTGGTGGACAACATCCGGGCGATCAGAGAAATACCAGGCTTCTCAGGACTCCCCGACAGCTTCTGACCTTGCCTGTGCCTCTCATTGCGTCGCAGGTGAAGCCAGTATCACCAGCAGCGGACTGGAAGCTTTCAACCAGGTTAGTTTCTTCTGTATCCTGATAAATAATCCAACAGTTTGGAGTAGACCAACCTCGAGGTATGGTTGTGCAGATGTTTCATCCCTCTCTTTCATCCAACGTGATCAAATGGCACCCCTGAACCAGGAGTCATTCCAGTTTCCTTGTCACGACCAAACGATCACCAAACGCCCCGAGTGTCCCATGGCTGGGCAAACCATTGTGTCGTCCCTTTGTCACCGGAAACTGCAACATGCGCCTTTTGAACATTTTTGTCAGGACCTGCAGATCATCCTGGAGCGCGGAGCAGAACTCACAGCGCTGGTGGAGCGGAAAGAGAAACAGAGAGAAACTAAGCGCTGCTGCACAAGGCGAAGATGCTGCGCCGGATGTTCGGTGCCGTTGGTCTTGTTCTTGATTCTGTATTTTTTCGTTGTTGGCTTCAGACGCTAGTCGAAACCGAGTTGCGAATCCCGTCGTAGATCTGCAATTTTCTTCTAGTCTTTCGACATGTCTGGAAACAACAGATTAGACTGACTGAGGAAAAGAAGGCAGAATCATTTCCAGGCAGTGAATAATCATTCTAAATTTGAGGGATTTTGAGTGAAGTTGGTGGATTTTGAAAGCTGAACTTGGGCTGTGTCTTATACATGAGTGTCTCTTGTACACGAGATGGTACGGTACACAGTTGACGACTTGTCCGGGCATTGTCTCATTCCAGTGCAAAAGAATCATTTTGTGCGTCGATTTTGATTAACTTGATGTTGTTAGTGGCAGAGTGTACTTCCAAGTACTCAAAAACTTGTGTGCCCAGGCATCAGCTGTTGTTTGGACAGACCAAAGTTGGGCTTTACTGCATGATAATGTCGAGTTTGAGCAAACAGCCCGCAACCCTGGAAACGCAAACGCAACTTTGGACCATCACAGCTGCCAAAAGTTACGTTTGCGTTTCCAGGTTGGGGCTAAAACTCTCCGCTGTTTGCTCAAACTCTCCAATGTGCCCGCAGACAATTGCACAACAAGTGACCCAAGTGCCACACCCAGACTTGTGTTCGCCTGACCATTGGATCTGCACAAGATTGTAAATACTCACTGCAGGACAATACCACCAAATTTTGAACCAACTGAAAGTTTTGATTGACAATGCAATTGGTAGAAACATGCAATGGCTCATTGTCCCGAAAAATTACAAAAATGTATCACTGCAAATGGAGCTCACTTTGAGCGGAACAAACAGTTCACTTTCTTCGTTGCATTATGTCAACAAGGTCCAACAAAAATTTGAAAGATGTTGGTGAACCAATTTTCGAGAAATCGCATGTGCACAAAACTTTGATGTTGGCATGGTCATTGATAGAAAATAAACAAACAAAAAGAAAATTCTCCAAAAAAAGAATAATGGTGCCATGATAGAGTATGAACTTGTCGCAAATCTGAATAAAAAGATCACGATTTTCAGATACACTCCATCGCAAAATGGAAATTCGCAAATCGGTTGTGGAATGTTGCCTCGGAAATGAACTTTCTGACGTTTGAGTTGTGGTTGAGGAGTCGAACATCAGAGACCGAACGCTGGCAGCTGGGGGAAGGCACAACTCTTTCTCCAAAACGCCAACAATCTCGTTATCCAGAACGTGGAAAAGTTTGTCAATGGAAAATTTGCACGTGGCATTTGTTTTTCATTTCATTCATGGTTTCTTGTTTGAATCCCCCCCCCTGTTTTCCGTTTTGTGGATCCGCGAACCTTGTATGCAGAAGGTGTCGGAAACATTGTGTCACATGTTGTTAGATCAATAAACAAAACCATCGCGTTTCATTCACATAAACATGGCGGCGCCGGTGGTTTTGTTTGAGAGCCAATCAGAAGTCTCCGCGTTCAACACGCGCTGGTTCTAAAGAGACGACAGGCACAACTGCTCAGATCCAAAAATAGAACAGAACCATCACGCTTTTTGCGAAAAGAACTCCAAATATAGTACAATTGCGCGTGGAGGGTTTCCCTGTTTGTCTCAGCCAATCACAGAAGCCCGCGTCTCAGAGCGCGGTGCAACAAGGTTTCGCGCGCTGCTCAGACGCTGACAGCCTTACAAACATCCAAGGCGAACTCACCAAACGGGGGGAAACGTATCACAATTTCACAAAGAAGCGACGATGTTGTCGAAAGGGAACTACAGGATTGATACTGACAAAGTACTCGGGACTGGTTCTTTTGGAGTGGTGCACCCAGCCATTCACAAGTTTGGAAGGAGAGTAGCAGCCAAGCGAATTGACACAAGAGATCAGGACAAAGCATCTAGAATTGCTGAAGACTTCAATCGCTTGTTGACTCTGACCCACAAGAACATCGCCAGGGTCTTTGAGGTGTTCAATCAGAAAACAGAAACTTTGTGGGTGTTAATGGAGCTGTGTGAGCATGGAGACTTGGTGAATTACCTCAAGCCTCGAGTTGAGAGAAGAGAACCCATTTCAGATCAAGAGAAACTCAAACTGATGCTGGACATAGGAACTGGTGTTGAGTACCTGCACAGCAAGAATGTTGTCCACAGAGACATCAAACCATCCAATGTACTTGTTACTGGGGTCCCAGCTGTGGCAAAGCTGACTGACTTTGACTTGAGCAAATTCTTTGATGATCCTTTCAGTACATCCTTGATGACCACACCTGCTGGAACCCAGGCCTTTAAGGCTCCTGAGTTCTTCCAGAGAAATCCTGAAGGCCAAATCAACTACCGTAGAAATGTTGATATCTTTGCCATGGGTCTGACTTTTCTGGGTATGATCCAAGACAATCCCTTCCTGTTCCTAAGGGTTGAGACCCCAAATGAACCTTCAGAACTGTATGTCCCAGCAGGACTGCTCATGTGGGAGAGAAGCACTTATGGGACGAAGCCCCTGACTGTGGTGAAGATAGAGGAATCCTCCGATGCAGCCTGGTGGGGCAAAATGAAAAAGGTCTTTGCAAAGAAACAAAACACTGCAGCCAAGGCAGAAGACAGTTCGACCAATCAGAGTGCAGCCTGGACAAGAGTCCGGAAGGTCATTGCCAAGATGACGCGTTTTGAGCCACGTGACCGGATGTCGGCGGCGGAAGTGGTGGACAACATCCGGGCGATCGCTGAGAGTCCAGCTCCTTCAGAATCTACTGAAGAAAGTCTTCCAGCTGCTCAAGAGGCTGCCCGTCGCTCCTGCTCGGCTTGGGTCATGGCTGGCGTCAGACGCGTCTGCGCAGCGCTCTGGTTCGCCCTCTGGTGGTTGGTGGGCTGGACGCGCATGACAGATCAACAGGAAGACAAGAACCAGGTTTGTCCCCCTGGCGTGTCTCTGCACTGGGTTGTTTTTGGTGGTTCCTCTGCTGTTATGTGAAATGGCGAGTGCCACGGTCACACGAGTACACCTACAATGCCCTCTCCGCCAGAGGGCCTCCTGCAAGAGGTTTCTTGAGCTGCGCACCCTCCTGCTACACACAGAATTTTCTCGCGAATCCAAGCGTTCGTTTCACTGACGCAAAGTTTCTTTGAAGCCATTACGTTTGTGTTGAACTCAAATGCATCGCGCCAACAGGAGTGCGTCATGTTTGGTTTCGGAGTGGTTCTGTTTTCAGAGTGCAGAGCTGAGCCCACGGCCGCACCACAACGGGACCCAGGCGGGACTTCCGGTTCTACACTCACTTCCGGTCTGAGGCTCAGGACGACGCACGCGCCACAACGGGGGGAACTGGAAAAACATCGAGAACCGGAAGTGGGGTCGGAATCAGAGTCAGAAGCGGAAGTGGAACCAGAGCCCCTCCTCTTCGGACGGTACCAGCCTGACCGTGGATATCGTGAATCATTCTCTATCTCGGGCGAAGAAGAGGAACTTGAGGAGGAGGAGGAGGAGTTTGAGTACCTGCATTTTCCAGAGCCTGCGCCCGCAACACCAAGAGACAGACAACCCAGATACCAGCTGCAAAATAGCTTCCCTCTGTTCGCTCTGTCGAAGTCGCAGGGGTACAGGCCGACCATGAGGCTTGGGTGGGGAAGCATGGTTGCGCTGCTGGCCTTCAGTGTCATTTTTCTTGTCAAAGAATTGTACTTCAAATACTTCGGCAACAAATGAAATCTGGCAATTATATCCAGTGACGGACTCCTTCTCAGCTCTTTATTCTGTATTTGTGCCGTGTGAAACTTGCTCAGATTTAGCCCAAAAGAATTGGTCCGGGCGACGCGAGGGTGTTTTCACCTTAATCCTGTTGGTGTTCTCATTGAAAGGAACTTTCAGGACGGCGTCAATTTTCACGTGTGGGCCAGCGATGCTGGTTTTGATGGAGCCACGGGTGTGACGTTTTCTACAGAATTTATCGTTGTAATTTCGAGTGATTAATTTGTGATGGGTGATCAAACAAAGAACTACAGGAAAAAAAAGTTCGTTTGTGATCTCTCACTGAGTTTCCTTCTCTGGAACTGTTTGCCCATTAGCGAAACAAGAGCAGACAGACACGAAAATTCAATGTGTGTGAGGAGACGGTCCCCGTCAGACACAACACATACATTTCAGAAACCTAGAAATGGACGTAAGAAACACAAGAAACGCGGCCTGCAATACGTGACCAGATTCAGCAACAGGATCTACCCGAAGATCTGCTCCCTGGGTCTGGTCCCTGATTCCGCCCCTGCATCTTTCCCAGAATTCCACTGGTCCATTGGATCCGCCCCTGGATGTACCCCGAGGTCTGTCCTTGGATCCGCTGCTGGATCCGCCCCCGATACGAGAGTTCTACTTTCTGCTCTTTTTGGATCCAACCCAAATTTCGTGCGTGGCTAAAAATGAACGCGTCCCATATTTCGGCTCAATTTTTTTGCCCCGTTGCGAGGGTCTGTTCAAATACGAGAAACCACTTGACACGCCCAGTGCGCAGGTGAATATGATAACGTCCTTTCGTAAGACACAGACACAGACATTTGACGGAGACGTTCACACACTGCAAGATTGAAGGTGAGCGATAATATGAGGGCGTGGTGACAGACAGTACCCGATGAGCGATAATGTGTTTGGCGTGGTCAATAACAACGTCAACGTCTGTGAGCATTTTTGTCAGGGCGTGAGTGACTTTGTTGCCCGCTTTGAATGAGGTGTGCGTGCGTGCGGTGGAGGTATGCGTGCAGAGATCGCCCGACTGTGAGTCGTGGCGCTGTTGGTTAGCGCGTCGTGCTGCGGAGCGAGCGACCCGGGTTCGATTCCCGCTCCAGCCACTCAGACCTGATGTATGTGTGTGTGTGTGTGTGTGTGTGTGTGTGTGTGTGCGTAAAAACGAAAGTGGGTGTGTAAGCATGTGTGTGAATCAATGAGGGAGTGTGTGTCAGCATGTACGAGTGTGAGTGAGTAAACGAGTGGGATGAGAGTGGTATGTGTGAGTGCGTGTGCT
>JAAUXT010011608.1_pt1 | contig 21645 bp, 25 predicted proteins | sample 7278171 | NCBI WGS metagenome assembly JAAUXT01 (sample SAMN14350112, study PRJNA611818) | marine sediment metagenome | isolation source: surface marine sediment (1.8m) | place: French Polynesia: Moorea | collected 2018-08 | reverse complement strand
CTGTTTGCTTCCTTGACCATTAAATGAAACAGTGCCTGTGCAAAAGACATTGTTGAATTTGAGTGTGTAGTTTTAGTGTGTGTGTGTGTGTGTGTGTGTGTGTGTGTGTGTGTGTGTGTGTGTGTGTGTGTGTGTATTCCAGAGCAGCCAGTTTTCAGCTGGGCCTTCGAAAATACCCGGACGCGAATCTCACTGACAGAGGACCACGGAAATCATGAAATTCCGTGGGTCTTCACTCCAAGAAACAACATGGCTGCACAAAAACAATGACACTTTGGTGTTGAGACCCACACCGAAAAAGATCTTCTCCTGCCTTGACAGGAAAATAATTTTCATTCGCTTTGCCTCGAGAGGTCTCCAACGTTAAGAGGGAGAAAGGTATCCAACTTTTTTCAGTAACCCGCGCAAGTGACCCCGCAAGCCAAAAACCGGGAATTTTTTTTCTGCAAATCCTCAAAAGTCCCTGAAAATTTGCCAGACTGGGGGTTGTTGCGATCAGTCAACTGCACTCGCACCTTGCCATCATCCAAGAAAAGTCGGACTGCACACACACACACACACACACACACACACACACACACGACTGCTTCCTTCAAGCGGGCTTTTACGAAGTTGATGTTGGATATCATGTCATTGGAATGAACAACACACTCAGAAACAAGAAATCTTGTGGTTGAATTGCCTGAAGTGCTGCCCTTGAGAAGACAAATCTCACGACAGACTGACGTACGGACCAAATCAAGAACGCCACACACGGGTATGAGTAGAATGCGTGTGCCGTCGATGCAAGTGATCATGGTGGCTCATCCATCCATTCCTTTGAGCTTCAAAAAACATTTGGTTCCAGATAAAATGCAAACGCATCTGTCTGCCAGTGACAGAGCAAATAAAAGAACCACACGTACAGGTAATGAGTCAGTTTCCAGTTAATTACACCTCACTCAGTAAAATCTAATGGATTAATTCTGCAATACGGCATCAATTATTTATCGCATAAACTGTAATAACTCGACAGGTTTGAGTAAGCGCGCTGGATATAGCAGCGCAAACAATGCACTTGAGCTTGCAGGGATACTACTGTAAGTGCAATGAAACCCTATCAGGCTCAATGCAAACCAACCAAACGAAAATCTACTGGCGAAACACACTGGTGCATCAAGGGGTCCTTACTTGCACATTGATGACAATTTGCCACATATTTATTGCAATGGCAGCACCCCTGAAGCCAAATATGTCCGCGAGTGTTGCAGGCAACAGAGACCATACCAAACGCATCTCGATTCTGATCATGCAGCTGCATATCGCAAATAGTGAAGTTGCAGAGGAAGCAGAGGAAACAAGAACAGCTGTCGGAGTCGACACCCGCCTTTCCCCTCCATCTCAGCAAGGAAATCCCAAGTGGGATTGATTGGTATTGCAGCTGTTGTTGGAAGAAAGAAAATTTCGGGGTGAAACATGTTTGTGTTTTCTTTTCCTTTTCAGATTTTGTTGTCAATGGCAGTCAACAAAATCAATTTTCAGACCTTGGCAATTTTGGCTCCAAGGTTTCAACTATGAACTATTGAGCCCAAAGAAACAAACTGGAGTGTTGTGCCTCTTCAGGGTTGTCCTCCAGATGGTGTCCCAACATTCATGTTTTTGTTGGCAATTTTGCGGGCGCGCCACATTCTTTGAAAGAAACTCCATCAAGGTGGGAACTGCCAAACTGCGATTTAACCACAAGAAAAACATCAAAAGCTGCTGATTGCATCTGATATGTTACTCCAAAATTCCGGTAATGTCCATCTTGCAAACAGGAGGGTTTGGCAAGTGTACGAAGCGGATCAAGGACCCTGACTTTCTCATTTGAGTTGCCATTTCATGAGACTTCCAGACTGTCTTCGTTTGACTGTTCGCACATCCTCACCATGCAGCGATTACGCTTTCAGTGAAGAGCCAGGTATTTTGCATGGTGTTCGTTGCCTTCGGTCACGTCGGCAAAAACACTGTTTGTTTTCAGCTCAGATACAGATACACTTTGGGTAGGAATTCGTCTTGATGTTGAGCTCCAAACAGGAACAACATTTCTTTGCACTGGGTTGGTCAAGCAATTCACAAGTGTGATCGAGATTTGGGGGTGGGGTCCTGCTGATTTCTGATCCATTCATTTCGAGGTGAACACGAGATGCGAACACCTCAGGACTCGCATCAAAAGAAGTGTGAACTTGCCGAGATCCATGTACATGAACAATACAAAGCCCATCAGTTGTGTTTCACTTCTGCTCAACGCACCATTGCAACAGCTGACGGCGCGCACACGAACACAAATGAGAGGTAGTACCTCTCACAAAGTCAAAATGCAACAGCTTTTCAATTGATCTTGGTCCACACAACGCCCAAGCGCACCAGAACACCAGACGCAAAAGGCGCGCAATCGAAAGTCAGACATGCATGGAGACAAGTTGCCATTTGCAAAACGTTCGGGCCCCGTCCACTCCCTCAAGATGACAGAAGGTACTCACCGGATGGGTCGCGCCTGTGAAGAGATTGGAAGAGAACGGTTCCACAAACCAAGCACATCAGCAAGCCTGCCTTCAAAGCGAAGGACAAAGCAAAATTTCTCCTTGATCGCAGCATGTTTGTATCCAAGAGAGATCATCCGACCGTAACTGAACAAAAGTGATTTCTGAACGAAGCAGCGAAGTGGTCTTCTTCTGTTCAAGAATGAACAAATTCCACAAAACAAAGACGAGTGTTTCAGCCACAGTCAGAAACAGTTTCCTTGTTTTTTTCCAGACTTCTCCTCTCACCAGTGTCGCTATTCCTGACAGCAGCTCGTTTTCTCAGCATTAAGTTCGGAGCGCGGGCTATGGACGGCTCTCCAAGGTGTCATGATGGAAGGTGACAGCTTCTCGACTCGCTGAGCGTGTGTTCGGTCAGGAAGGTGTCCCGACGCAAACTTAGAACTGCAGGCTGCTTCCCTTCGCAGGCGCACCACACCCACTCCTTCCTCCCACACAAGTATCCTCTGCAGTTCCAGCTTCACACTTCGAGCCTCACTGACAGCTTCACAGACTTCTATAGCAGGAAGAATGTAATGGTCCTGGTTCAAAACCAACAAAGAAGAATCGGCGCAGCCTCAACACATTGCAACAAATGTGCACGTGCAACTTGCTTTCTGTAAACTTTGTCCACGCACAATTAAAGAATCACCCTGTTAATTTCGTGCACCTGTTGGTTCCTTTCACTGTACACAAAAGTCAGTCACGTCAACCATATCTGAAGTGGGATCGGTTGATCCGCGAGAAAGTTTCCTTTCACAGCTTGATCTGACATCACTCTGACAAATAGATCCGATGAGCTTCCCTCATTCTGCACGCTTCGGTGTTGTGAATATTTCATGATGACCGGCAAGTCAGATTGTGCTCGGTGTGGTGGTTTCTTCCTGGCCTGTGCATTGCAAAGCGTCGCAATGAAAATTTTCGAAATTTTACTGCACACAAAAACCACAAACTTTAGAAAACAAGACTGAAGAGTTTGTTGTATTGACACCTTCATAAAACTTTTCAAATGGAGTGCTCTGGGGACCTGAAGCTTCTATCCCTCTTGTTCGCAAAAGAATTTTCCGACATCAAGCTGCATCAGGTCCGGAACATTTGCCTTGTCGTGTTTCGTACTTTGCGCTCTCGAGCAGTCGTGCAGCTGACGCCAAGATCATCGTGGAGCGCATCAATACACAGCGAAATCATGTCTGTCAACACAGTCAACGTTTCAATCCAGCAAACCTTGACATCTGCCTGCCTTGTGCAGAAAAGAAGGCTCACGCAAACTGGAGAGTCCTCCTGGGCCTGCATGTAATTACAGAGTCTAAATCTCGCAAACATCCTGCCTCTGTGTCAGGTTTCGTTCCCGATGGCTTCGCTTCTAAGGCTTGGACTATCAACTTTCGTCCCTGTCCTTTTCATTCGTGCGCAGACCACGGCTATTCAGTCAAGCCTCCGAGGAACAGCACTTCAAGCTTCCGGACATTTTCCATGCATGCAGGTGTTGCTGTGGTCTTCAGCTCAAAACTCCTCACGCAACACGAGTCAGACCTATAGATACAATCTCTTTCAAAAATGAGTACTTGCAGCGATTTGATCGTTCCTTGTACGTTCGGCGTTGACACTTTTCTCCGAATGCATGCCAAAATCAGCACAACCAAGCAAAGCATGAACGAGACAGCATGGCAACAAGGGCCATGTGTTGTTTTTTTTTCCAAAACAAACAAAAGAGGGCAAAAGTCATCTGCATTCGAATCAACTAAAGTTTTGCCGAGAAGCCGATCAGTCGATTCAACTGAAAAGTTTGCCAGGAAGCCGATCAGGGATTCATCGCAAGAAGTTTCCCTCAACGCGACTCTCTTTCAAGCAGCTGTCAGAATATCCAGTCCTTCGCATTGAACTTGTTCTTTGTGCGACTTTCAACAGAAAGCCAGGTTTCATCGACGCCAACCGATAAAGATCTCGGTGCCACGAAGCAGTGGACAAAGACAGACACATCAACAACAACCACCTTCGTCTGCGAGTTGTTCTGTTCGTTCAGCAACCGAGTGAATGCGAGGGCAGCTGAAGTCAAAGCACCTTTGACATTTGTGGTCGCGTGTCATCCTCCAGGTTCCGAACAATCAACTTCTTTCTGTGAAGGGCAAAACACACAATGCCTCGCACGAATTCTGATGGCTTCGCAGCTGCACAGGAAACGAAAACAACATCAGTTTTGCTGAAAGGGACAAATACATCCAGTTTCTCACTCCCACCGAGTCCGGCTCACACACACGTACCAACTTGAAGGACACGTTTGGCTTGTTTGCGAAGGAAGAATCAAAACCGTGGAAGAACCATCACTCTTTCCCATCAGGTTGCACTGCATAACAGTTCCCGCGCTGCAGAAAGAGCGCGGTTCCAATGTTGCAGCATCTATCTTGCACGCAGAGGCTGTACGTTTTGTTCCAGGATCCCTCCCCATCCAAGTCAAACCATAAAAGCAGCCGAGTTCTGAAGTTTCATTTCAACGAGCAAGTGTTTCGTCTAGCCTTCCGTTCTCTCGGCATCGCTTGATACCAGAAGAATGAATCAATACCCGACATGGGTCCGCAGGGTCCCGGGCCATTGTGCGAGGGTGTATCGTTCCGAGCGCAACTGTCACGTGCGAAAGAAAATACCATTCATCTTCCAATAAAACAAACTCAAATCCGCAAAACCCCACAAAAATCCAATTTCTGTCGCCTGTTGTGGGGAAAACGAGCAGCTGGGTGATCAAATAGCCGTGCACCATTCTGACAGTTTTGGTGCTCGAGATAAAAGCAAACGATCCGTCAGCTTTTGAAGTGGGCTTTGCAATCCCGTGTCTGGCAGAAAGAAAAACTTCGGTGCCACCTTTGTCTCTGTGTTCTTGATGCTGTTGAACAGTCAAGATAAATCTCATTCAAAGCAGAGCATTTTCGAACGACCCGCGAAAAAGTCTTGACACTGGCAGATTAAACCGTCATGCTCCCACGCTCTATCACACAGTCCAGATCTGCCTGAGAAACGAGTGATGCTTCAGAGCGATAAAGACCAAGCGCATCAGCCGTTCTCTATCGATTTCACTTCACTCCCAACTCTTAAATCCCAGTTAACGACCACAGAAGTGAAGGTGACAAGAATTTAGTGCGGATGGCCGAATTTGCCATGCAGCTGATGTTGATGTTCACCACAAGACCGGATCCCAAGCTTCTCCACCATCGCGAGCTTGACTGTCAATTCCACCGCGTGTTTTTGGAAATTCAACACATCATCAGTTCACCTTTGAGGCATGTCATACTGACCGGTCCTCAGAAATCGTGTTGCTGCACGATGTGTGTTTGAACACACTCGGAATTTGCTGGTCACAATTGAGAACTGAGCACCCTACAATCTTGGGCAGAAACTGGAAGGGAATGGCGACGGTCTACAAACGCTCTGCGGTCACGCTGCAAAACTGACTGGCCATGTGGATTCCACACCAGCTGGATGGTAGACACAAGCGGCAAAGCTATACAGAAGAATTCTTGACATCGCAAGGCACAGCCTGTTTCCATCGGGTCACGACAGGAGATGGCTGCACATCATCTTGACAAATTCAAAAGAGCCACGACCTCCAAAGGCTGTGCCGAGAAAGATCAGTAAACGTATAGGAACTGAAGCTGGTGGTGTTCTGGGACACTCAAAATTTGTCCAAACATCACCTCATGAAGCTGCGACCGACGGGCTCGTTGTTGGTGTTTCTGTGATGCACCCAGCTTGTATCACAGATGACGGCTAAAAGCGCTTTTCCTCATTGAGATTCACTGCCAATCCTTCAGCTTTACTGACACTCGAGGCACAAGCCGAATTCGTGCAAACTGCTCGTGACAACACACAACTGCTTGCATTCCGACATGTTGAGCCTCAAATTTCTCCCAAAAATAAACGATCACGATCTGCTGAAAATGTTGTGTTTGACAAAAGTATCAAAAGTATCAACCAAACAAAACTGCTAAATTGCATAAACTTTTTGGATGACTTATTGTTATTTATTGATTGAAGGTATTGGCTCCACATGTCAAAATCGCGTTGCATAAGCACACACGGGATAAGACCACCCACAGGTCAGCCTTTTCAACGAAAACCGTATTGGAACCATTGATCTTCGAAATAAATCAATTTCCTTGTTCCACACTGGGCCTTTCCACACAATGTTGACAATCATGAAAGGGACGGTTCTTGCGTGAAGTCCAGGCACTCTGGCCAAGTCAGTACACGCCGCATATATTGATGCTTTTATCAGTCAATTCAAGCTCAACATCATCAAACCCAAACTCTGTCCTCCATCATCTTTTACGCAACGCTTTCAAAACACTTGATTCATTGAAAAGCTTTCACTCTGGATCACATCACATTTCGATCACTAACTGTACGCACCCTTAGCACCAATACGGAGAACGACTTTCGACACGCGACGAAGCTCGAGATTTCAGAACATTTGAGTGCAGCAAGTCGCTTACTTGTCCCCAGTAACGAACATGTGCATGTGTTTCTCCGCGTGCAGCATCTGCGCGACTCGGGCGCTGCCGACAACGGCTGCGAGGCGGTGCGCGTCGTACTTGGCGTACAACGCCGCCACGTCCCAGTTGACGGCGCGGGACGAGCGCTGCGGATCTGGGATGAGGTTACACAGCTCGCTGTACAGGTGCGGGTAGGTCGGCAGCGCGTAGAACACGATGTGCTTGATGCCCCGGATCTTCAGTCTGGAGAACAGCCAAAGGAAATATTGGCACCATTGTTGCACGAGCTTGACATTGGTTTGAAACCAACTGTTGGTTTTGTTATGCGTGGGGTTTTGAAACCAATCACTGGTTTTGTTACGGGAACAAACTGTTGACTTTGTTGCCTGCGGGAGGGGGAGGGAACCATTTGTTTCTTGACCAGGAACATTTGCCATATCCAAAAGAAATCCAATGGGAAACTATCAGATGGTTCCCCTCTCCTTCATGGGCAATCCAACTGGCCACAGGCATGCGTGCGTGTAGAACACGTTGCCCCTGACGATTGCACCAAGTCCGCCGCTCGGCGGAATGCCGCGGACTTTTGAATTAAAAGTCAAATCGGATACGGGAACACATTCGCAACTTTTTCAAAGTGAAAACAAAATATCATCATTGAAATGAGATCACCAAACCAATCCGCACAACGACAAAGGCACGCCGTTCCGAAAACATCTCACCTGTGATAGAAATGGAATCTCTCCGTGAACAACAGGAAATGTTTCCCTCGTTTGTTGAAGCCATTTCTGGCTCTGGAAATCTGTTTCTCGGTCGAGTATCTAAAAAAGTCAGAACCTGTTCTTCAGCAAATCCATCCACCTTACCCTCTCAGAAGATGTGAGTGTTTTCAGTGATGACGCAAACTCCTCAGAATCGAACATACATTGCAAAGGCATTGCCAAACAAGACACCAAAGACAGCCTACTTACTCAGATATGTGAGCGAAATCGAGTTCTTTGGCTTTGAAGAAATTTCTCAATCTGACGAAGTCAAAATAAGACGGAACGAAAATCATTGTCCCAGCCATCACTTCGTCCTTGTACTGCGGAAGCACCTGCAAAAGCGGGCAACTCATTTGCCTGAAGATCATCCAGAAAAGCATTCGCCGCAAATTTAGTGCAAGACAATTTTCTCCGAAGCACACGAGCGTAGCTGTTTGTGCCAAGACTGCAAGGGCAGACATTCTTGTCCGACGTTCCAAGTGTTGCAGAACTGGACATTTGCGCACACAACACGGTTGTTTCCCGATCACCACGAAGAACAACTCGATCAAACGAACACTCATACCTTGGACTTGAAGTACTCAAATCTGGCATCTGCCATGTCTGCGTAGCTACTGGCTTCTATCCGGTGAAAAACCTGCAACACAAACCTGCTGTTGTCATCTCAAGACAGTGAAGGGGAAGGAAATAAACAGCCTGTGGTGCTGACACTGTCAACACACCGGAATTTAGGCACACTCCGACACACACACACACACACACACACACACACACACACACACACACACAATTCACAATGGACACACCTGCGGGAGTTGCGTGTGAATCTGACAGATAGAACCTCTGCTGTGCTCCTTCTGGACCTGAATCTTTCCAGCGTAATCTGAAGAGCGTCAAGTTCAAGTCTCCAAAGTGCTTCAAGCAATGGGGTTGAGCGAGGCCGCTGATACAATGCCAACAAGAGATCAAAGATCAACGAGCCCGCAGCACCGTATATAGCAGCCATTGTGCTCACGACGTGCATTGTTCGAGCAAATGTTCAGGCCATGCCTCCCTGCCTGCCAGGAACCATTGCTTCGCCCAAACCAGCAATGGGTTTGTTCACCAAAAAAGGGGAGGGACAAAAGCAACCAACCATTGCTTCACCCCCTCCCCAGTAAAGTAAAATTGTGGTTGCTTTGGGCAAAGCAACATTTCCTGGCAGGCAACCGTGGCCTATTTGCTGGAACAATGCATGCTGTGCAGTGAAGTAACCACCATTGATTTGGTAAACAACAGCATAGCAACAAAGAAAATGGATGGTTGCTTCACCCCCGCCCCCAGCAAACGAATGGCCAACACCACACGCACATAAAGAATACCACCACCGCGATCCAGCACGACCGTGGCTCCACGGAATGCCGCGGACCCTCAAAACACGTCTCAAAAAGTTGTACGTTTGCTTCCTTTCGAGTACAAAACCAAAACCGCCATCACTTTTTCAACAAACACTCCTCTTCCAAGGACCTGATTCACGAAAGGATACTGTGACAGTGCTTGTTGAAGAGGGCGTTGATCTCTGGCACAGCGACACTGCTGAATATCAACGTCTGCCTGTAGAATTTGGACCTGAAGAGAAACGTTTGGAACGTACCATGACGAGAAGTTGGAACCCATTTCAGGATTTGGCAGCATTCCAGAGGGACAACTTTTACTCACCAGCCGTTCAGAGTCCACATCCGAACTCTTGAAAAATCCACCCCGTGACCTTCCTTCGGTTGTAGGTGCATGTGAGACATCAAGTGCTGACGGAAAACATACAATCCGTGAAAGAAACCTGGCACAGACACAACCAATGACAATGCACTCAATGACAGCTGCAATGCTCGTGACGAGTCGCTGGTGTCGACTCACATTGATGTGATCCCAGTTCTGCATCAGGAAAACGTCGGTCTGATCAAATATCAAAACCTCGATGGATGACAGGAAATCGTGGTCCCTGGTTTCGTCGCTGCAAGCAAACAATCCGACAGAAACAAGTGAGTTCCAAGTGAGTTCTCAGCGATCACTCTCTACTTTGAACACGCCGTCACTGTGGAGTGTGTCTCACCCATCAGACCCAACGATCGTTCTCAGTCCCAGTGGCGAGGCCAAGATGATGTCGGATGAGTAAAATTTCGTGTAAAGCTTCAGACTTTTCTTCGCAACCCCCACGCCTATCCTGAAGTGATCGTCGATGTTTCCAGCAAAGATTTCCTTGAAATCATCTGCAACATCAATGTTCACAAGGTAACATGGTCAGGAACTTTGGTCAGGATCGGCGCAGACGAACTTCCGCGGTGTCTCAACAAACATCTGCAACTGCTGCACCTGGTTTGTTTTCCGGAACTTCGGTTCCTTCTCCTTCACTGTATTCTTTGTAGAATCTCTTCTTGTTTTCAACGAGGCCCTGGAACAACATCGTGACAACAGTCAAACGAGGGGACGCCTCAGCTGAGAAAATCCCCAACAGCAGCAAACTTTCACAACAGGCGGCTGTGAAAACAATGACCTGCTTACATGTGCCTGATCTTCGGACGCCAAAAGGTGCGACAGGATCTGAACCACTCGCAAAGCTGATTCTCTGAACGGCAACACGATCAAAACCTTCGGTCTCGTCAGTCCTTGGTCTCGATAATCACTGCAGGAATAACAGTATCAATTTCAACATTTGATGCAATGCTGTGCTGAAGATGAGTTTTGCTGGTTCAAAAATGCCGCTACGTACTCCGGAATGTCTTCCCTTTTCGATTTTATCTTCGCATTGTGTGCTATGACTCGACTTCGTGTTCTGAAATGCACAAAGGTGAAAGTTCGAGAAATCACCTGTCGTGTTCTGAAATGCACAAAGGTGAAGGTTCGAGAAATCACCTGTGAGACAAACTGCTTTCGTTGCTCAATGAAATCACGAGAAATCACCACAAATTTTGAAGAACAAGAGGAACAAAGCGAGCGCGCAATAGTTGGTGACATGAGTTCCATTGTGCGAACAACAGGTGATGTTTCTGTTTGTAACGTGCAACGTGATGTTCACCTCCGACAGACAGGCATTTTGTCACCATGTTCTGGCTATGAGTGGGAATTAGGTATTTCATCCGCAACCTCATTTGACATTTTTGACAAGTGTGACACACTTTGTGTTCAGCGTGGCAGCGACTGCATACTTTTTGGTTTGCGAGCGGTGTTACGTTGATGTAACGTCTACCAGTACTCCACCCGTACTTTCCTGGGAGACCACCATCCACATGTTGGATGGCATAGACTGGTCGACCACGACCAAAACTGAAACGTACTTGAGAACATGGTTCACTGCGTGCAGACAATACACCACTCTGATTTCCTCCCCGTTCTCACCATTGCGACTTGAAAAGCAAAGGTCCTGCAAAGTGCAATTCAAATCTTGAATTTTCCCAACAAAAGCACATTTCACATCCATTGGTCTGGCGAAAGCACATTTTGAAAATCGAGTTGCACTTTGAGCTCGAGTGATGGCACGCAACGTAGTTTTGAACCAGTTGTCCAAAAACGCACCTGATACTGGTTGACGATGTTGAATAAGTTTGATTGAAACGAGGTGAAAAGATCTGAAACAACAAAGTGAAGATGTGGGCTTCCGGTGCAAGTCGGAAGTGCGTTGTCAAAGCCACACCAACAGCAGACCAAATGTCAAGACTGACCACTGGCTCCCAAGTTTGCTTTTGCCATTTTCTTGTTCGTCAACGCAAGCTGCGCCAGTAACTTGTGCTTCACCTGAAAAAGAAACAGAGGGAAACAATGCAAAAAGAACTCCTTGCCATCATAAGCGGCCCGTGATTTGTTTGACTGCTAACTTTTCAGTCAACTGAGAACATACATGCAGTTTCTTCAGATCTTTCTCCGCTTGTGCGTTCCACTCCAAGGCGGAATTCTTTGGAAGTGTTCTTGCGCATCGTCCAACGTGTGGAACCTGAAAATTTCATGAGGACTTCCAGTGAAACGACACCCTGAGACCCAAATCAATGTGGAGAGACACACACAAAGTCCAGCGACACATTTTTTTTTGTTTTGTCCTCCAAGTTGTGTGTCTCTCTCCCCGTTCATTTGCAAGCTTGTCTCCAGAACCGCCGGCAGGCCTTCGAAGACTTCCCGACATTTGAAACAAAACCGACTTCAAAAGGACAAAATTGCTTCTCACGGTCAGTTGTTGTGCCGATCTCTCTGCCAGTTCCTCAGGAATGTCATTCTCAAAGTGAACTGTGAAAGGATCTGAAAAATTGCAGAAATGGCATGGCCGATCGATCCCATGCAGGTTACCAGGTACATTTCAACCAAACCGCAACCCAAAGGAGCCAGTTTGCATGTGGAAAATTTGTCATCCAACACAGGAACACTGACCAGTGTAGGTAGACACACCCATGGATTTGCCCTGACAACGAAAAGTTGCTGGACAAATTCACTGGGATGCATTTATCTTGACCAAATCCAGAAATTTCTTGCACAAGGGGTTGGGACACACTTCGGATTTTGCCGAGGTGCAAAAATATCACACCCAAGGATTTGGAAGTACATTGCCTGAGGACTCAGTCCACTTTTTCAAACCTGGATTTTGACTGAGTCCAGAAACATTTCAAGTCCAACGCGGACACTTTCTCATGTGTCAGAAAGGAACAGTCCTCTCAAGCAACTGCGCAGACGCGAAAAATCAAACTGCAGCTTGTGTAACATACCGCGCTCTTTCAGCATGACATCACGGTCTTTTTCATCGTCTGTGTCGGATTGGTTTTCCTCTTCTCTGTAGTCGTCTGACAGGTGCTCCACATCCTTGTCTTTCATCTCACTGTGTTCGTCACCTTCAGATCTGCAATCGAATTGTGATGCGTGAACAAGACAGACTGGCCATTGTGACAGGGTTCTCATACTGTGAAATTGCACAATGACTTTTCGAGACCTTTGATCGAGAAAGGTGTTGTATGATTGAACAGGAACCAATTTTGTAAGGTGAGAACCCATTCTACTATGATGCGAGCACACACGATAGGCTTTGTGATCGCTGAGTTGTAGAACAGTTGTTCCAATGTTCTGCAGAAGTGGACAAACTGTAGCACTCACTCAGACGTGTCCTCAGAGTCGATCTGCTTTTCTGTATCTTCTATTTCCCCTGCGTCTGATCCACTGTCGTCGAGCTCACTGGCATCACTTTCAAGCTCTTCCACCTCTTTCCCTGCAGCAGCGTCGTAGTCGTCATCTGATGACGCTGAAACATGCGGCAAACAAATCTGACGGTCATGTCAGTCATTCACACACGCGAACATTCCTTCACTGGTCTGTACACCACGCCCCCAACATATCTCGCCCCCAGCCTTGGCCGACACACATCGAATCAGGACGGCCCTGGGAGGACCACAACAAACTGCGATTATGCAACGCGTCAGAAAAGTCAAACGTACAGCTTGACCGGTTCCGTGACGACAAAGTGGAAACAAGCTGCTGGAAAGGTGAAACTTCGTCTTCCTCCTCCGATGAGCTCTCACTTGCAACATCTTGAATTTCCTGGCAAAAACAAAACGAGACAGGTTTGTAGACCTTTGTGAGAGCTGAAAACTGTACGAAGGCTCTGCTGCAGCGAGATGGTCTAGGGGTTTCAACCAAGAAAATCTTTGTTGTCTTTGTTGGTTGCACCTGTCTTGATTCGTCTTCATCCTTCACTTTGCGGTAATTTACGTTCCCGATTTCCCTGAAACGAAACGACACAAATCTCAACGACGAAGATGACAGCTCACTGCGGAGTGGTCGCACAGTGGGAGCTGCGCTCAAGCGGTGGCGTGCACCATTGGTCCCGTCGCGGTGCCTTCGGAGGGGCCGGGCACGGATTCCTCTTGACCTTTGGGACCTCAAGAGTGGACCCGTGGACGAAGTCATGTTACAGAGCGGGCTTCCTGTCTTGGTATCAGTTGGTGTCTTGAATCGAGCAGCTGCTCCTTTCAACACAATATCGATACGAGCGTTACGTATTTGTTTTCCTTGTTGGTCTCCAAAGTGAGATGTTTTCCTTCTTTTTTTGTTTTTGAAAACACATTTCAGCCAACACGAACTTCTGGAGGTCTTGCGTTGCGTTTGACCATTTTTGATCATTGGGACCTGATACGTACGTACGAGGTGGGCCTGTGGACAGTCATCCGCATCGAGTGACCTGGGTCACTCTTGCCCAACATTGGATGACAGGGGTAGTGAATTCATTTTTCAGGGTCAGGGGGCCCCGGTGTAATCAAATGGCAAGACCCCGAAACCGGAAGATTGCGGAACCTGCCAAACACTCAAAAAGGCTCCAAGTGGAACTTTCAGGTGGGACCCGACGTTAGAAGTCCACCCTCTGCTTTTCGTCTGCACAAGAAATCGGTCGCGTCTCACCGTAAATCTGCCGGATGTGCCTCTCCAAACTGCTCCAAATGTTTTCTTTGACGTTTGTCCAAATGACTAGAAAGTCCTCTGGAGTCGTTCCTTCCGCCTTTGCCTTTTCTTTTTCTGCCAGCAAAACTCATGTTTTTCACGTGCTCTTGTTGATCAGAAACCTGCCGCGCCGAGCAGTGCAAAATTTTACACCGGCCAATTTACTGGCCATTTTCACCACATGTATGACAAAAACTTCAGATCTAAATCAATCTGAGCGTGTCACTTCTCTAACTACGTACTGTGAACCATAAAAAACATAAAAAATGTCTTGAAGGTATTCAATGTGGATAGAAATTTGATGTTTTTGAACTGGTTTGCGGATGTCCTTGACCGTCGCCATATTTATGAAAGAGTTGGCGTCAGGGAAGTTGGAAGGTAGGAAAGGAACGTCCCGGGCCTCTTCCGCGAGACCTTCGCGCACCAAGTTGTGTTTCATTACAAGTCAAACATACAGGAGTTTTAGAAAAAATGAAATTGACAACTGTCGGGTGTCTCAGGCCACCAGATTGTGTGATTTTACTGTTTCGCTTTTGAAAACTCGTGCGTTCCAACGTGGACTTCACGGGTCGCCCAAGAATATATTTTCAGTTTGATGTTTGGGGTCCACGCGTTCGTCGTAATCAATGGGAATTTTGTTCGCATCTTTGACCAAAAATCTCGGGCAGTTGAACTGGTCGTGTTTGAAAAAACCAACTCTTTCGTCATTGCTTCGTCAGATGGTGAAGATTTTCGTTGGAAACCTCAGCGATGAGGCAACGGAGGCGCAGCTGCAAGAGCTGTTCAAGCCGTACGGCGAAATCACTGAGTGCGCTGTACTCAACAGATTCGGCTTCGTGGTGAGCTTCATGGTCGAACGAAGTTTGGAAACGACTCTCAAAGTGAAGTTTCATGAGCATGCCATTGTCACTGAGCATTTTGGAAGAAAAAATGATTTTTTTTTTTTTCCAGCACATGCCAACGGACGCAGAAGCCGAAGCAGCCATTAGTGCACTCAACGGTACAATGCTCAATGGCTACAAAATGAACGTTGAGGTAAGCTGGCGTTGAGTGCTTTGGGCGTGCAATTTCGAGAACTTATCGAGACAAATGACCTGTACACGACGCATTTCACTTTCTTTCAGTTGTCTACGGGCAAGGGCGGTGGTCGGGGAGGATTCCGTGGCGGGATGAGGGGCGGACCTCGTGGAGGCGGACGTGGCGGATGGGTGGACCGTGGCAGGGGCGGATACGACCGTGGACGTGGCGGCGGACGCGGCAGAGGGTGCGTAAAATCAGAGAACCACAGGAAATGTTTCTGAGAAATTGTGGTATTTTGAAAGCACAAAGATGATAATGAAAATTGACTCCTTTCAGTGACCGATACAGCCCCTACGGACGTCCTGACGGGTACGACAGAAATGGTTATGATCAGTACGACAGGCAAATGGCACCGCCTCAGGATCCGTATTCCCAGTACGACGAGTATATCTTGAACCAAATTTACGACCACCTGGCATGTGTGCTTCACGAAAACGTGCATTTCTTGTTCACCACGAGAACGGTCTGGTTCGTTGGAACTGGTGTCTGCAGTTTTAGAAAAATAGGCTCATGCAGAAAGTCACCATGGAAGACCACCCCAGACTCTCAGAACATACATCAAAAGTTTCTTGCTCTCCGGAATTTTCCAAAACTGCAGACTCTCCATCCCGCGTGCAGATATTTGCCAGGTGGTCAGCACATCTGAAAACACTTCCGCATTCAAAATTTTCTTGTACTGCAAATCCTCCTGCCGTTCCCAAAGACTAATGTTCTCAAAGGTGCCAAGGGGTAGGGATGTCAACTTCAATTGATTTAACGCTGGCGTTGTTTTTTCTGATGCAAGTGTAACACCTGTCGGATAGAATTGCATTTGGGCCCCGGAACAAAGATACCTGAGGCGCGTGTCAGAAGTGTTTGCGTTTCATTTGCGAAACTCCGGTGGAATCTACATTTGTGTTCGTTCAATTGCAGGCCACCGCAGGATCCATATTACGACTACAGGCGTTCGATGCCGCCTCCAGATCCCTACAGAGATCCGTACCGAGACCCCTACAGGGATCCATACAACAGGTATCGCACCAGTGTATCGCTCATTCAGCCTGATACGCAAGTTGCAAAAAATAGTTGGTGGCGGTTCATCCCCAGAAAGTTTGAGATGTAGTATTCTTGACAAGTTTGTAAGTCACGGCGAGAATACTGCTTCACAAGTTGTCATAAGTTGCTCTTGCAGACCCTACCCGGACCCGTACGCAGACAGGAGACAGATGCCTCCGGGAGCCGACCCGTACGGCCGACCTCCTCCTGACTATTACAGCCGTGACCAGAGCCAGCAGCCAGCGAGGTCAGTGTCCGCAGAAAATGTGCTATGATTGTGTGGGTTCTTTTGTTTTCGCAGGGCAGTGGCGAAATGGAAATATGCGTCTTCGTGATTCAAGCTGGAGGTAAGCCAGCTCTCGCGGAAAGTGTGGGCATTGCTCCAACGGAAAGAGTGCAGATTGTAATCGTTGCGGTGAGGGGTACTAATACGATTGCAACCCCAAGGTCGTGTCCGTGGAAGCTGACGTGGCAGCAGAGAGTTGAGACAGCAAGCATAGATCGGATCAACAGTCGACTTTGACATTCACGAGCTGACAAACTACGGGGTGAAATCCCGAGTGGTTTGCAAGAATTTGTGAATGGCGAGGTTCACTGTTCTTTGAAGTGCTACATTCCCTCATCTGAAATCTCGCGCGGTGTCGGCAGTGAATGGACAAACACGAGGAATGGAGGCAGGTGGATGCAGTGGAATTCACACCCAGAGCCAACTGGATTTATGTTTGCATTGTGGGAAGTTCGTGAAACGTACAAATGTGCGTGCCAAGAGCGATTGCATGCGAGAGCTAAGCGTCGTGCACACTAGAGCCGCAGTGGATACATGTACGAACGAACGTGCGTCAAGCGAAGAAGAAAAACCGATCGGTCGAAGCCGTCTGCGCCGCCGCCGTTGCGCAATGTTACGTTCCGTAGCACCGCCGCGTTAATACGAAGCGTCCGAGCCGCAGAGCGAACGAACAAGCGTTATGCGTTGCGACCGACCGATAGCACAAAGGTGAGAGTTCATCGTGTTCCTAGCAGTGATACGTACGTAATTGCTATCCATCTGGTTTTCATTCGAGAGTGTTCCGTCACAACAAACTGCAATCTCCAGTGCTTGTGCTGTATGTTGTGCTGGATTTTGTATTTCTCCGGGCAGCGCAAACCATTTGCATCTGCTCGGTCGTGTCTGAATTTCTTCGTCTGGTCCGTGGCATCTCACTTGCGTTTTTGCAATTGTGTGCGTGGGGACGTTTGATTTCTTGCTCACTTGAGAAGCTGGTGCCCACAACCCTTTAGTCTTCACCGAAATTCTCACCCTTTCCCAAATGGTCGTCAGTTGCTCCATTGCATGCGGACTTCCTAGTTTTTGAACCGTAAGGTGCTTGCATGGCCGTCATGGCTTGCCACTGTTCCACACACTAAATTGACATCGATTTCGTGAATTGTCCTCCCAACAAGAAATTTTGAGCAAAATGTGTTCCAGAAAACACATTGTTGCAGTTGTTCAGTCAGCTCGCAGGATGTGAAACAGTTTCGTTTCATTTCTTTTCAGATCTACAGAGGCAGTCAGAAAGGGACACACAAAAGGAACAGACGCACTTCAGTGTGGTCAAGAAGATTTCTGGAGCTTGGCCTGCGCAAGAAATACATGAGATGAGATCTCAAGGAATGACGAAGGAAAAAGGCTCTGACACGTAGAAGCCGTTCAATATGGCGATGAATCCTGCCAAGTGAGGTGGAGAGGTAGATGGCAGATTTTTGCCGAGAACCAATTGAACGTGAATATTCGCCCCTGGAAGATGCCGGTATCGTGGAAATCAGTGAGATTACACGGATCGCACAAACTCGGACCGCATCTGCTGACGGCTTCGTTTTCTCTTGCCCTTTTATTATTATTCATAACGCCTAACCTGTCTTTGTTTTCAGGGTTGAATTTGTGTTTGTTGTTTTGGTTTTTGCCAAACGTGTCGTTTTAAATGTTCTTTCGAAATGAAATGGCCAAGTCTGTTTTTCACTCTACTAGAAGTAAGAAAACAACGAACGTTTGTGATTTGCTGGTGCGGTTTTGACACGTTCTTTTGATTCCTTTGTACAAATTGCATCCTCTGTCGGTTGCAGTACTGACCAGACGAATGGGTCGACGACTTCTACCGATGGCGTGGCTGCGTACACCACGGCCCAAGCGTCCGCCACGACAGCTGCGTAAGTTCACCTGATCGTCGTTTGGAAGCACAAATCACCAATTCCTGTACTTCAAATTACCTAGAGAAAGTCCACAATTGACTTTTTTGTCAGTTGACAGAACAGATCGGTATTCAATAGGTTGTAGGCGTGTGTGAACGTGTTGAAATTCTTTGCCAACAGACCAACTTGCTTTCGGTTCTGTTGTTCATACACAGATGAATGTCGTGACCAAGAAGAGATGGTCATGTTTCTTGCTCGCAAATTGTACGCATCATTGCTGGTGTGCAGGTACGACCAGAGCGCATACGCTGGCGGCTACCAAGCGGCCTACCAGACGGGAGCGGGAACCACGCCACAGCAGGACGCAGCCAGCGCCTACCCCTCCGCGTACTCCACCACCAACTACAAAACTGACCAGCAGTGGCCCACTCAGTAAACACACCACTACGATCAGCGGCTCTTGGATGTTGTCTGCTTTATCAGTGTCCATCTTTCAATTTACACCAATTGTTCCTCGGAATTACGGTTGACAACCCTGATGAGCGATTGTTCCTTCCTTTCTTTTGTAATCAGCTGCTGAAGTAAGAGTACCACTTCTGTACATTTCGCTCACCGCTCAAAATCTTTGGTTTCGCTCTGCACTTGTACGTAATGCACGTGAACTGTTTGGGAAAAAATGTTTTGATGTGATTTGATCGTCTTCTGCAGTTTGGAAATATTGCAGTTTAGTTTGCGGTAAGGTGGCGCGTGCGCATTCGGAGAAAAATAAAACAGAAGAGGGGAACCATGAATTGTTTTTGTTTGCGTTTCATTGAACGCGAGCTGCGGAACGTTCACAGTTTGGCAGTTTTTCCACAATTGAGATCAGAGCCGAAGAAATCGAAGGAACCTTGATACGTGACCGCGCCTCGATTTTCTACTCGTGCGTGTATGCGCCTGGGTGTGGCGTCGTCGCTCCACACGGCGACCGTGAGCGCGTCCCCCGCGGTGGACTGCGCTGAGTGCGAAACGTTCATCGCCTTGGGTTTGTAATCCGCCGGGTCCCCAGAGAAGCCGGGCAGGGCGCCGTCGCACACTGCGCGCTGGAATGTGTCCATCACAAACCGTGTGTATGAGAACTGGTTGGTGTGGTAATTGTAATCGGTGTCACTCCACTCAACGGAAATGTCTCGGCGATACGCTTTTCTGCTCGGCTCAGCCGGAGGGCTGTATCGAATGAATTTCACTTGCGGCTGAACATGCCTGTACTTGGTCTGATACCAGTCTGGGTGAGGAGTGGGCTTGTGGTCTCTGTTCACCATCACCAAGCCCTGAATGCATCGACACAGCTTCATCCCGCTGTGCTGCACGTACAGTTCTCTCACCACCTCCAAAGAAGTCGTCCCGATTCTGTTCAAATATTCTTTGAACAGCAGTGGAGCGTAGTAGAAGTCCGCTCGCTTCGTGTACAGCTCGGACTCGATGCTGAACTGACTCGACAGAGTGAAGACTTGATTGCCGTACTGCAGCGAGATAAAGTTTCCGTACTTCCTTCCTGGATCCGTGGGGAGCCCGGCCCCGACGATGTTGTCCTTACCAGACTGGATCATCATCCCGAGTGACCAGAGGTTGATGTCTCCTGCAGAAAAGAGGAGTTTTGAATTCCAAGAACACACGTGCGTGACGAGAGACAGTTCAGGTGGTCACAAGAATGTAGGAAGAAAAGCCAGTGCTACTGTCAACATGTACCAGTCCTGTTGAAGTCTGAGTACGCGAATCCGGGGAGGACTGCCGAGGCGCGCGTCTCGTCCTCGCTCACCTCAACCTTCACGTGTCCGCGGACCAGATCTCCCCTCCAAACAGAAAAAGAAGACAAGAGTGCAACAACACTTCACATCTGGTTGTTGCAGACAAAAACACCCGCAGATCTATCTGCTGTTCTCGGTTCTGTGACAGCCAGGTCCGTCCAACCGGTCACTAGCCACTTGCCCGGTCGCTGGACCTCACCATTGGATTTCGCTCTTCATCCGTCGTTTCTGAAGGACTTCCAAGCGACGATTCTTGTTTATGATGACTCGACCAGCACATGAAATAGTTCGCACAACGAGCATAATACGTCGTTCTGTTCGAGAAAAGAAGTTGGGTCAGTACAACAGACGTTTCAAGATTGTCAAGAGTGTCCCAAATTTCGACTCCAAAAATGGAGCAAAATTTGGAACATCATGGCTGACGGAAGTTCCAAGACTCGTGGCGGGAGAAATGACTCGTGCAAGCAGTGCACGAACAGGCGAGGCGTTATCTGTCTCAAGATCACAATGGTGAGTTATTTTCAACACAATTTGAAGTGAATGATTCCAGAATGTCGATCTGTGTGTGTGTGTGTGTGTGTGTGTGTGTGTGTGTGTGTGTGTGTGTGTGTGTGTGTGTGAAACGGCCGCAGATCTGGATCTAGACAAGAAGCGCATCTTTCGGAACGGACCTGGCAAGATGGCCTGATGATGGCCTGACTGAAATTTGGGTGGGTCATATGTTTACTTCCAAAATAGGTTGGTCTGTTTTGCCCTGTCTCCCAGGGTGGGTCGGGAGGTGTGGGGTCTGCCTACATTTTGGGTGGGTCCTGCTTCCACCGAGGTTAGTCTCCGGGTAGGGGGAGGACCCAGTCAGTCAACCCCTATTTGGGTTGGTCCTTTTTCCCCAAGGAGGTCTCCAGGAGGGCACAGGACCGGCCTACTACGGGTAGGTCCAACCTCCCTCCAAGGAAGGTCTCGGGAAGTTGTGCCTGCAGGGGATGAGGAGTAGAACTTGCTGGTACCCCATCCGACTCGCTCTGGACCCACCCAGAATCCGGGCAGGTCCTCCTCCATACCTGCCTGGGCCAGGATAGGTCCTGGGTGTAGGATGGATCTCCCAATATCTGGGTTTATGCAGGTCCCGCCCCCCCCCCCCCCCACTGGACGAAAATCTGGCAAGGTCCTGCTCCCCAAAGGCCTACCCGCCTCTCAGGGAGGCCGTGCGCTACCGACGCGCCCGTTTTCAAAGCTCTGCTTTGTCTTTCTTGTTGAAGTTGGAGTTTGGATTGTGTTGCTGAGGATCGGGCCTTTGCTGAGACAGCTCCCTGCCCGGGGGGGGGGGGGGGGGGGGGGGGGGGGGGGGGGG
>JAAUXT010023354.1_pt1 | contig 21646 bp, 14 predicted proteins | sample 7278171 | NCBI WGS metagenome assembly JAAUXT01 (sample SAMN14350112, study PRJNA611818) | marine sediment metagenome | isolation source: surface marine sediment (1.8m) | place: French Polynesia: Moorea | collected 2018-08 | reverse complement strand
TGTCGTATCGTGAGCGTCGGTGGGAAGAAATGATGTCACACTTGGGGCTCCCCAAGATTTTTCCACGTCCACGCTCACGCGCACGACCACGCATCCGTTTGCGAAAACACCCTAATCTGGTAAAAACCTGTGTTCTGCCGCCTTCACAGCTTGGCTGCTGTCGGTGAGTTGATGCGCATTTGAATGATTTAAGTTTTCTTTCCAGATCGATTGCACCACTGTCAGATTGACCAGAATAAATATATTCAAAGGAGATCTTTCCAGTCACTATCTTCTCAAACTTTACCAAAATTGAATTTGCGGAAGAAGTCGGCTGTTGCCAGTATCACCGGATCACCTGTCAATTTTGTTGATGGTTTTAACATGCTCAGGTTCCGGAAGTGATTCTCGGGTGAAAACTGCGATGCATTCTGGGAACAGAGAACTATTTATGGCGCAATGATACAATGGAAACTGGACAAGCAATATTGCCAAATATCGAAAGTTTCGCTCTTTGAGCAGGCAATAATACATTAATTGTCAAGTTAACTTGCAAAAATAATCAGCTATGGTGGCTTTTGGTGGGAATTAGCGTGATTAAATTTGGGATCTTCTTCGCAAAGCGGACGTTTCCCAGAACGCGTCGTCGTTGGGCACCCTGGCAAGGCTTGTCAAGGAAAACAACTCGGCGTTTGTGGACATTTTTGTTGTATGAAGTCAAAACTGGATTTATAATGAATCTGTAGGAGCTAAGGTACGTAGTGCAGTCTTATGTGTTACATATCACGACGAGAAAGGTGCAGGGGTGAGGGGAAAAAATGTTGAAGGAAACGTCAAAACAAACATGGCTTCCTGGATCAAATTGACTGGCCGGCTGGAAATTCTTCATTCGTGGCTCAGATCCGTGGGACAAACAGGCTGTTCACGAAATGTTTCTTGCTTGAAGAGGAGATATGGAAGTAAATCTAGTCAGCATGAAAGCTGTCAAGAATTGGACACGTGATGATGACATCAAAATTGCAAACTCACCGTCGGAGATTAGACTAGATTTTCTAGATGTAGAAAATCTGGATCTACCCCGTTTCGAAACACAATCAACGTTTCAGCCAAGTGAAGTTTGTTGGCAAGATGTTGAGAGTTGCGCGTGTCCACCACTGCACTTCAACAGTTGATGAGCGACAAGTGTTTGGCGACGGTTTTGGTGGCGAACTGAACCTGAACCACCAAACCGGAAGAACAATTCGTGAAGCAAATTATTTGGGAACATGCGCTGGCTGCGATACCCGTGTCGTGTCGTCAGATTATCTGTGTGAAAGAGCTCAAAGCCTCCCAATCTTTTGTATTCATCCAATCAACAAACTTGTGACACCTGAAGTTGTTGGTCACTGGAGAACGAGTCTCTGTCAAGTCGGCTTTGTGCCATGCAGTGGAGTACGCTTTCAGATCACGGTCACCTCGTGCAGTTTTATTTGAGCAAATAATGAGAACCGATTTATTTGAGCAAATAATGAGAACCGATCAGTGGCACAAGGAGTCCAGCTTCACAAGCAAACTTTCATTTTCAGAAAGAAGAAAGGCAGACATGTGCGACCACCATCACTTGAGGGCCTCGACTCCAGCTGGGGAGATCGAACACGTGAATTTCTTGTCGGAGAACATCGGTGTTCTATTCATGAATGAAGACTACAGTGACATCATTCTGTGTGTGGAGGGGCAGAGATTTCATGCTCACAAAGTCATTCTGGCCGCCAGGTCCGAGTACTTCAGGTGAGTTTTCGAAGAATATTCTGTCAGTTGCATTTTCTGGAACAAGCAAAGTGCTCGTATCACGAAAGTGGCAGCGTAGTCTTGTGGAAAATCGTGTGCGCACAGTGAAAATAAGTTGTTGTGTGACTTTCAGAGCGTTGCTGTTCGGAGGGTTGCGGGAATCTAAGCAGGAGTGCGCGGAAGTGGAACTGAAAGAAACGAACGCGACAGCCTTCCACCATTTGCTGAAGTACATCTACACCGGGAAGATAAATTTGGTTGATTTGAAGGTGAGGAAAATGCTATTTTGTTTCAGAAAAGTACCACATGTTTTGTACGAAAGCACTCATTGATGTGGTTCCCTTTGCAGGAGGATGTTTTGTTGGAAGTTCTGGGACTTGCCCACAGATACGGGTTTGTGGAGTTGGAGTCTTCCATCTCTGATTATCTCAAAGCAGTGCTGAACATTCGGAACGTGTGCCTCATCTTCGACATCGCCAGCATGTACAATCTCAAGTCTCTGTGCAAAACGTGTTGTGAGTTTATGGACAGAAATGCATCCGACATCATCCAGAGTGAAAATTTCTTTTCGTTGTCCTCGGTACGTGCTCACAGTTTCTCTTCTCAGCCCTTACATTTTCCAAACAAACAACGGTGTTATTTGCACTTCTTGTGTAAAGTGAACTCGTGATTTACCAACCGGTCTGTTCAAAATTTCACACGCTCTTCACAAGCTGTTTTGTTTCCACAGGCTGCTTTGCAAGAAGTCATCTCGAGAGATTCATTTTGTGCGCAAGAAATCGAGATCTTCAGAGCGGTTCAGCAGTGGTCGGAGAAGAACCCGGAAGAAGAAGACATCCTGGACATCGTGAGGCAGGTGCGGCTGCCTCTGATGGACCTCGACGAGCTGCTCAACATCGTCCGCGAGTCAGGCATGATTTCCGCGGACGCCATACTGGACGCCATCAAAACCAAGAATCAGAACCGCAACATGGAGCTCAACTACAGAGGCTTCCTGAGTAAGTGCGGCAAAGTAGATTTGCACGACGTCACGTGTTCAAAGTGTCAACAGAAATGAGCAGGATTACCCCGACAGGGGCTCTGACTCTTGGGCACCTGACGTGCCGCACACATGGTATTCCAAACTTTGTCACACAAAAACTCATTCCCGCATTTTAAATCACCTGAAAACTGTTCAAAGCTTCACGTCAGGTTGTGTTCCACTCATTCTTGGCACCCTCAGAAGTTCAGCTCAGCTTGTGCTTGCTAAGCTTGCAGACGCAATCCTCACGGATACACAACAGAGATTTCGAACGCGTGTGGTTGTGTGCTCGGCAGCGCCGGAGGAGAACGTGGCGACGCTGCGTCACGGCGCGCAGGTGATCCGCGGCGAGATGAAGACGTCGCTGCTGGACGGCGACTCGCAGAACTACGACCTCGACCGCGGCTTCACCAGACACCCGATCGACGAGAACAACGGCCAGGGCATCTGCGTCAAGCTCGCCAACGCGTGCATCGTCAACACCATGAAGATCCTCCTGTGGGACAAGGACTCCAGGTGAGTGACGTCGCGCGACTTTCAGAACAATGCAGAGTTGATAAATGAGACGTTTTTCGCTGAACGAGCCTTTTTCGCATGCAGGTCGTACTCGTTTTACATCGAGGTGTCAATGGATGATCACGACTACGTGAGAGTGATCGACCACACGCGCTTCTTGTGTCGGTCGTGGCAGTATCTGCGTTTTCCCGCCCGGGTCGTCAAGTAAGTGCGAAGCGGAGACGCCACAGCCACGACTCTTGCTTGCAAAAGAAATTTACGATTACTCGTTGCGAAGACGTAACTTTATCGCTGCTTTCTCTGTTGTGTGCAGGTATATCAGGATTGTGGGCACGCACAACACAGTGAACCGAGTATTCCATCTGGTGTCGTTCGAATGCCTGTATTCCAATGCTCCTTTTCAACTGGACGGAGGAATTCTGGGTTTGTGTTGCTGTTGGCGGTGCGGTCACAATGTTTTTCTCGAGCAAAGTTTGTGAAACCTCTGAATCATAGCGGGCCTTGTTTTGTTGTGCAGCAGAACCTGGATCTTGATGTTGGCATTTCAGAGCCGGAAAAGAACGTGGCGACGATAGACGCGCGAGCGTGCGTCATCGAGGGCGTGAGTCGCAGCCGCAACGCGCTCATCAACGGCGACACCAAGAACTACGACTGGGACTCGGGCTACACGTGCCACCAGCTCGGCTCGGGCGCCATCGTCGTGCAGCTCGCGCAGCCCTACGTCATCGGCTCCATGAGGTGCGTGCTGCTCGCCACAGGGGGCGCTTCGTCTCGCTGTGGACTTTTGTTTTGACGGAAGTAGAAATGGTGAAAAGGTGGTTTCCAAGGTTCTTTCCCACGCCGTTCGCGCGCGAACAAGCTTTTGCTTGTGTAAAGTTCACACAAACTGCGTTCGGCACTTGCAGGCTGCTGTTGTGGGATTGCGACGGGAGAAGCTACAGCTACTACGTCGAGGTGTCCACCAACCAGCAGCACTGGACGGTGGTAGCGGACAAAACGAAAGAAGCGTGCAGGTCGTGGCAGATCCTCACGTTCGAGAAGAGACCCATCACCTTCATCAAGATCGTTGGAACGCACAACACCGCCAATGAGGTGCGTTGGAAATCGTGATGCGGCCTGTGTGTTTCTGGTCTTCTCCAACTTTGGGCCTCAACACTGTGTTATGTCACTTTATTTTGTGACCGTATCCGTCCATATTTTGTCAGGTTTTCCATTGTGTGCACTTCGAGTGTCCGGCGAATCCCGTGGCACTGTCGGACTTCAAGTCGAAAAAGGCGACACCTGCTGAGTGCGGTGGCGGTGCAAACAAGTCTCAGAATCCGATGGTGCTGCCGCCCTCACACCAGCAACTGCAGAACCACCAGCTGCTCGGCGTTGGAGCCATGGTGGTGCAGCCCCCACTTGGTGCGGAGGGCGGGTATGCGCCGCCGCCGGCGCACGCGAGCCACGACGGCGAGCCGCCGCAGGGACTCGGAAACGCCATCGTGCACGGACCGCACCTGGGGCCCGGAGCTGGGATGCTTCCGGGCAACCAGCAGCACGACGTGATGGTGTACGCGTACGGAGACGCGGCCTCGGTGCGCGCGGGCGTGGCGCCTGTGGCCGCCGGAGCGCACGGCAGAGGAGCGATGGCGCTGCCGCCTCCCGGGCGCGGGTCGCCGGTGCTGGCGGCGCGGGGAGCGTGCAGCAGCGGCAGCAGCAGCGGGTCGAGGCGCGGCTTCCACAGCCCGGGGCGCGGCGTGTCCCCGAGCAGCAGCGGGCGCGGCGACTCCCCGAACCCCGCCCGAGGCTCCCCGCACGACTACAGCGCGCCGCCGCCGCCCAGCCCCGGGAGAGGACACTCCCCGTGACACGCAAGACTCGTCATCTGCCGCTTTGTACGAAATGCAAAATTGTGGTGCAGAGCTCAATACGAAGCAGAAGAAAGTATTCAATGCAACATGGATCGTCCTTCCGCTCTCTTCGTCGGATGCAGGTGATCTCCATAGAATCTTTCAGAAGTTGCGTGCTGCTGACTTTTTCACGGGGAAGCTGGGACAGGAGCAACAGCTGACATGGAAATGTTCGCCTTTTGGTCGCAGTCAGCTGGATTCAAAATAGATCTGCAGCTCCGTTGTGCAGAGCCTTTAAGCCTTTAGTGGAACAGGGCACTTTTGTCTGTTTCTCCCATGCATTCTGTCAATCCATTCTCTGACCCCGTTTCATCATGTCCTTCACGTCAACTCGATTGTTTGGCTCAACGTGTATTGAAGGCAGAACCTATTGATGAGGTGTCTGCTCAATGCACTTCTGAGTCCTTGCATCGAGGAAAACAGATCATTTGGATGGTTGATCACTTGTAGAAACGTCTCAGTCTTCCCTGGTTAATTCACACCAAGTAAATTCGCTTTCCTGAGTGTTTCACGTAAAACACCGCCTCCCGCAAGAAAAACATTAGATTTGGTAGTTTCCTTTTGTCCGAACGAGGGAGGCTCAAGAGATACCGGTGAAAGTTGCAGCTTCTTGAAGGAGCGAGCACCACATTCAAACCTGTCGGTGTACTCTTGCAGGAAGAAAGTGGAGATCTTCTCGCCGTTTGTTGAAATTCAATGTTCTCCGAGTTCAACTTTGAAACCTTGTGCATAGGATTTTCTTGGCGACTGGTCTTCGCGTTGTGGCTTCTTCCCACACTGATTATGCTTGTAGTAGAGGTGGATAACTATCAACCGTGTTCGCGTATGGCTGTGCGACTCTTCACGTGTCATTGAATCTGAAGCAAGTTGTGATGATGTCGAGTGCGGAATCTCGGGAGATACTTGAATGCTTTTTCTGGGTTTGTGACGCGCAGTGCAAAAGTTTCGAGAACAAACGCCGTGTTTGATTTGTTCCCGGGAAGACTTTCGATGGTGGGATGGGAAGTGTTTTCGTTGATGATTTTGAGCAGATGCATGGTGGCCTCCGAGAGTGAGATCCGGGGTCCACCAGAGGTGAAGCTACCGGGTCATTGAAATGTGTCGAGGACCAAACTCCGATTCTTGTGGGTTTCTTTGCCAAAAGTGCGCACAACACTGGGCGGCGAACAATCCGAGTACGAATGTGTGCCTGTTGATTTGTACAAACACGCGTGAGTGGGTCTGAGACCTTCACCGTAAGTTATGCATTTACTTTCAAGTGTAAGTATCATTGAATGAAACAACATGCCAAACAGAAGAACTCTTTCTTTGTGTTTATTTTACAAAACGTGAAAAAATGAGCATATTTTGCGGAATGATAAAATGTTTGATTGCTGTGACCTGCAGATGAGTCAGCAAAACACGTCGGTACCCTGAGCTACATGTACTGAAAGTAAACGAGTATTTGCCAGGTACACGGTGGTTTGGACGTCGCGGTGAAATTCAGGAAAGACACGAACTTCACGCAGTCCGGGTTGTGCTTGGCACTGTGTACACATCATCAAAGTTTGTAGTCTAATGAGGTATGTGAAAAATACGAACGAGAATCTTCAAACTAAAGTCGTCACACACGAATACAGAATGATTTCTGGTTCGAAGAGAGCACGACCACAAACGCGCTATCTCTGGACGCCAGCCACATCGGGACTGGTTATGCACTAGACGCGAGAATATAAAGTGGACAATTCTCCGGAGAGAATCGTCACCGTGTGAACAGCGGTGGCCTGCTCAAGCTTGCACTTCGGGGGTTGTGCGTCACACGGCGGCCGTGGGCAGCATCTGCTCGAGTCTGTGCAGCACTTGGTCCGCAGAGGGACCCGGGTTCTGGGCGTAGCATTCCTTCACAAGCGGCATCATCTGAAACAGAAACGAGAGAGCCGATGCAGAGCCAAACAAAGCTTTCCAATGGAACTCAATCTGAACTGGAAATGTTTGCCTGTGGTGACACGTCCCCGGTCGGGGTCCGCTGGATTTGCACCGTTGAGACGCACCTGCCCAGCGACGTGGCCGAGTCGCCCGTCTCGCCTCATTCTGTCGAGCGCGAGCGACATCTGCCCCTCGTCCGACTGCGAGTAGCGACCCTGGTGCTCGAGGTAGGAGGGCACGCGGTACTTGGAGTCGGGCGCTGGAATACCTTTGAAAGCACTTCCGTTGTTTTCCAATGTTTCCCTCAGTCCGTACTGCTTGGAATAGTACGCCAGGTTGTGGCGGTGGTCACTCCAGTGGTTGGGATAACTCGGGGGCAGCTGCGGAGGCCCTGGGGCGTGCACGTGTTCACGTGACGAGCGCAATGCTCTCGTGAGCGAATGCGGGTTGTGATTCAACTCATGCATAGATCTTTGGTCCATATCTAGAGGTCTCTTGTAGCCGTGGTGCCTGTGTTCATCGTACAGGTTTTCCATGGAGCGAGAGGATTTGATGTGCGCGTGAAACGTGTCAGTCCGAGGGCTCTGAAGTCTCTGTTGTTGAACGAGAGACGAGGTATCTTGATTGTACGTTTGTTTGGGAGGCGGCATCGGCGCCTGCAGTCTTTGAGGGTAGATCGCAGTCTGCGAGTACACGGGCTGAGAATACACTGTTTCCTGATGCAGCACAGTCTTCTGTCGCATGGTGACGGGCTGCACGCACTGATTGCGCGGAGGCGTCGAAAACGCGCTCCCCTCAGACCTGCCCGGATCACCGGCGTGATCCAACAATGTCTTCCACTCTCCTTCCACAACACTGTCCCTGTGCCCTTTTTCAGCTTTGGGTCTCTCCAGACTATCCGTGGTCTGAGTGGAGATTGTCACAGAGGTTTTCTTGGAGGGACTGGCTGGGGTGTGAGCTTGGTGCGCTGTGCAGGTGGAGTTGTCCAAATGTTCGTGGTGGCCGACACAAGGTTGTTTCTCCTTGCGACGGGGCAGCACTTCCGGGGGATTCTCGTCCGGAAGGTCGGGCAGCTGTTCGTACGTGTTGTTGGCGCTGTTCTCGTCATTGGCATTGCCTTCCTCGGTTTCCCCGCGTGTTTCGCGCACCGTCTGCGTGTCCTGCTGCTGACGACGACCCGGCCGGTCGTTCAGCTCGTCACAGCTGTCCACTGAACTCTCAATGCCACTGTCCATCGGTTTGAACGCACCTCCAGACTTTTTGTCCAGCACAAGGGGCCCGGGTTTGACGCTGCAGTAGACCTCGCTGCCCTCGGTCATGCTGCCCGAGTAGATGGTGTTCCTGCTGCCCGGCTGGTAGATAGACGAGATTTCCGAGCCGCAGTAGCTGCTGCCGTCGTAGTGACTCGAGCCGAGCCCGCTGTCCGCCGCGCTGACGACGCTCTCGTCCAGCGACGCCATCGACAGGCGTTTCTTGCCCGCGGACTCGGCGCTGGTCTGACTCGTTTCGCCCCGCGGCAGCGGCGGCGGCGGTCTTCGCTTCGGAGGCACTGTTGGTTTGAGGAGCCGCTTCGGTTTGGGGGGCACCTGAGGCTTGGTTTTCCTGGGCAGAGTCCCACTCTGATTCTCATCTTCTTCGTAAATTGTTTGGAAGCCAATTTCCTGCAACTTCAAGGCAGTGGCTGTGTTGACGTCTTGGCGACTCTCCGCTTCCCTTGGAGAGTTTTGAGGTTTGGTCTCCGCCGCGTCTGAGGAGCTGCTGCTGCTGTCGTTGAGCGTCGCGTTGGGCGACTTGGCGTCGCGAGGCAGGCTGGTCGGGGTCGTCGCCGAGGAGTCCGACCTCGAGGTCGGGGTCCGCACCTCGGGAGTGTTTCGCGGAGTCAGGAACGACCCATTGGTGAGAATCTGCTTCCCACTGTACGAGCCTCTCCTGGCGTACGGCCTGTAGATCAAGGCCACGGACTCCGTATCGCTTTCGCCGATCTCGGGCAGTTCAACCACGTGGTCTGGACTGACCTGATGGTTCAGATTTCTGGCTTGGAGAAAGTTTTTGTTCCTGTCAGTTGCAGAAAACGCCCTGACTGACAATTTCGGAGGAGTTTTCCCACCTCCAGCCAAAGCAACAGACTTCCTGGTCCCGACTGAAGGCAGCGCACTGGAGACGTCCTCGTACTGGCACGTCGCACACAGGTGTTCGTCGTCTGGAGACGCTGGGGAGTCCACACAGGCGTGTGCCTGCGCATGCGCGCACGTTCCGCACAGCTCGGTTTCTTCATGCTGCAGCAGGACACCAGAGTCATCGACAGGCCTGCCCAGGGAAGACGCGTCCAGAGTTCGGAAGCCGACGGGGCCGTCCTCGGAAGAGCGCGCCGTGCTGTCCTCGCTGTGAACGCGCACGTCCACCACGCGGCTGCTGCTCGCGGCTCCGGATCTGTCGCTGGCGCCGTCGTACAGCTGATGGTCGTGCGGCGTGGACGTTTCCACCGGCAGCTCCGCGTCGCCGTCCGTCGCGTCTCGCAGCACGTCTTCCAACAGACGCGACACGCGGCTGCTGTGCGCATGCGCGTGCGTCCTCTGCTTGTGGTGGCTCACTCCGACCAGCATTTCAAGAACCAGCAGCCCAAAGGCCCGGATGTCGGGTGCGAAGCGGTTCTCAGTGGAATCCTGCTGCAGCGCCATCTTGCTGCTGATGGTGAAGAGCTCGGTGGTGTCGCACTCGCTCCACGTCTGCTTGTTCCGATAGAGGAGGCCCGGGGCCGGGGCGTCCGCTGACACCTGATAACTGTGCTCCAAGTCCCCGATCACCGCCTTCACTCCGTACTTCTGGAAAGATAAAAAAACTGCAAGTCTGTCTTCGGAAAGAAAGCAGGAATTTTCTTTTGGTGCGCGATACGCTGTCATGAAACGATGCCCTTCATCCCCTCGACGAGGCTGGCACTCCAAGCAGTCGCAACTTCATCATTCCTTACTTGTCTGAACGATTTTTTCCGTGTTTGGTCCTCACAAAAGGGTTGTACCAAACCAGTGTGATGTCTCTACTAAATCAGATAAAGGAAAGCGCATTCATGAAATGAACCTCTTTGGTGGCACAGTTCTATTCATCAGAGTTGTAATTAAACTTGGATCACCGTATTATTTTCAAACCCGCGGACAGCGATGAATGCAAACATCCTGCGCATCTTTCAAGACGTTGCGCTCACAAGTGTTTTCACACGGAAATGTTTCAGGAGACAGTTTCGAGTCCGTTGAACACCAAATGCATAAATTTCACAAAACTTGGTGCATTCTAGTGTGTTGTGCCGTGAAGGGCACACAACACTGCTGACATTTTCGCCAGATCTGTTGCGTTGTGGAAAGTTTATACGGCTTGGATACAGTCAGATGCACGTGCGCTAACAAAACTGCCTTTGTCTCGCAAAACAAATCGGAGCACAGATGGTACAAAGTTTTGCCAGGTTTTCTCGAGGAATGTCGGAACACCAAAAATGGTGTCAATTCGCCCCCTTGTGCACGAAGAATGCAGACAGTTTGAAATCTCAAATAAGAACTGAGAACTCTTTCCATAATGCCTCCTGATGAAAAGCAACATTATTTCTGTGAACTCAAGGATCGTTTGATCATTCTGGGTGCGTTTCTCTAACAAAGAGACGATCCAGAGACTGTTTGATCAAGATCACTCTGTTCAGGAGAACGGAGCAAGTTGTGGAACTCGTGTACTTTTTGGTTGAAAGAAATTTGAGAAGAAACTTGTTGGGGAAACTTTTTCTGTGCCCACACAATTAGTTTAGCGTTACGTGCCCAAAAGTTCGAAAGAAAAAGTTTGTGTTGAAGAAGCCAGTTAACATCGCGAAATGTATGTATTTTGAGAACTACAAGAGGTAAAACAAGCAAACATTGTTCGAGCGAGGTGGAGGCAACTCCATAAAATGCGGACAACTTGGATAGGATCCAATCTTTCCTGTCTTTGGCAAACGCTTTGCCGATAATTCAGATCCATCGACATTCTTGCAAAGCAAGAATCCCCAGAGTGTCACTTCAAGCATGCACACTCACATTGAGGCGGAGGGAGAGGAAAGGCCATGGACGCGTAAATCTTACTGAATATTACTGCATAATGTGCAGATCCATGGGAAAAACAAGGCGCACATTTCAGGTGCACGGGTCTCACCAAATTAAAGTCCACAGAATTTCAATTTCCTTCCCACAGGCAGCGAAAACAAGCATTAGCCGCTTTCCATTAAAATGCAAATCAAGGTCAGCAATTCAAGTGGAATGTTGATTCAAGATTAATATTTTCCTTGGAAAGTCACGTTTTGTATAACAAGCTCCTGACGAATAAGAATGAAGGATTTGTGAAGTCGTTTTTGCGATGAAAGAATTTACTTTGTTACGTGACTTCATCTTGACATCATAATTCTAAATGCAAAGCAAATAAAAGTGATGTCTGTTGTACATTTCAAAAAGCTGAATTGATGGAAAGGAAAAGCGTCAAACAGAAATACCGCACTCAAACTTTGCAAAGAACTCGGGCCCAAATGCCGTCACGTAAAACAGAGCAGCAAAAAAAGGAAGGCCTTGCAAAACTGAGGGAATCACGAAATATTCCACTCAAGAATTGCACGAAAGTTTTTCACCAAGACAGAAAGTTGGCACACGACATCCCCTCCTCAGTTCAATCCTCGCACTTCAGGTTACCTCAGAGACGCTGTGCATGAAGACGGAGTTGCTGCTGAGGCCGTTGTGCACGAGTCGGCGCTGGTGCAGGAACTCGAGTCCGGTGGCCACGTCGAGCGCGACGCGGTGCAGACTCGGCTCCGACAGCTGCTGGATGTGCGTGCGCAGGAAATCCGCCAGACTTCCGGCGCCGAAGTGCGCGCGGCACGTCACGCTGCGAATCAGGGAACACAACACGCTATGACAGGACTAGAAAATGCGTTGCAAATTTTTTTTCCGCGAAAGGTTGTTTTGTATTTACGAGCAATGCTGGTAGGATCAGATCCCGTTGACAGGATTCAAAATGGCACAATTACGGCGAAGATTGCACTTCAAATCGTTGATCATTCAAATGGTTCTCTCAACAGGGACATCTGTTCACTGCGAAACTTGACACGGCCAGCTCTGCTCACCCAGTGTGCCTGGACACGGGATCCCCGGTGCTCATGCAGATGGACTGGGTGAACGGGTTGTGCGGCGACACCCACAGGTACCCGGCGACGTTCGGGTGCCTCTCGGCGCCGAGCCGCTCGATGGCGTTCACCTCGTTGCGCCACAGATGCTGCGACGCTGGCGAGAAGAGCTTCATGGTGCCGCTGAGAACCTCGTTGCTTCTCTCGTCCCGCCATTGAACCAAGTACTTCTGCACACCAAGAGTCTGTCAGGGGGATAGATTGAGGAAAACCGATCTGAATTTTGTCAAAACCTCAGACAGAAAAGAAAACAAACCTGTTGATTCCTCATCACGGGAGTCAATGTGGCCAATAAATCAGGACCTGACACACATTGAGCGCTAAAAATGGGATTTGAATTGAAGAAAGTGATTGTAACAACTGCGTTCAGTGCGGGCTTGATGTGGTGTCAAGAAACTCGCAGTGGGCGCCTGGGAGGAGCTCCCTGAAATAGCTCTTTTCAGGCAGTTCGGTCAAGAATTTGATGTCCATTTCACCTGTCTGATCGGATTACTCTGCGCCACGTGAAGAAAGCTCCTCAATCGCTCTGCCATTTGTACCATTTACGGTCACTTGGTCTTCAATAAAAGTGACAATTTTTGCCTCGAGACATTTGGCGCCGCTGAAAATAGCTGCCACTAATGGAGCTCAAAATCAAAGTTGAGAAAGAAACGGTTCGGCCCCGGAGGAGGAGCCGCCCGGTTCCGTCCGGACAGGCTGCACGTTCATTGCGCAAGCGCCATTTTAAATTGATAGGCTCGGGGTGCAAGCTGGACAAATGCAATCATTCAGGTGTGCAATACCAAGATTGGACATTCATGCGTGCAAGGCATGTTCACAATTCCACTGCGCTCTCGGAAATTACAGAGTGCAAAGCAAGACCTATTTTGCTCAAAATTCAAATAAAACTGCGCACACTACGGGTCAATGTTTGTACAAATTTGTATTTGCGGCATTGTGAGAAGATTGCTGCCCTGAGAGAAATCCAACAGGCTGCACACGCAATATCACTCTGGAATTTTCAAACACTGAGCAGGCACGGTAATTCTTCAGGTCGTCAACAAGTAATTTTCTGTTCGACAAGTGTATGTTTGCTTTGAGAAGTATTTTAACAAGGCGGCAGAAACACACAAAATTTATCACTCACCTGATGGGAGTCTGGCAGGCGAGCAAGTCGCTGGAGCCCCGAGGGTCGGGACTGGCAGAGCGAAGCGCTCAGGGTCTTGAGGCCGTGTCCCCGTCTCGTCAGCCAGCCGCTGCACACATGGTGCGCAAGGACGAAGGCGGGTCTCAGGCACAGAGTGACGCCGAGTCCGAACCCCAGGACCCACTGTCCCGTGTTTCTGTCCAGTTTTCCGTCCGAGAAGTAGGTGACGTTGGCGAGGACGAGAACGGCGGCCCAGCCGGCCGAGCACACGGCGAGCGTGAGGAAGGCCTGTCTCTGCTGCCGCGCGCAGCTTCTCTCCACGTACAGTTCTTCGAGTCTCTCCGCCGCCGACACGACAGGGTTCCTGCAGCTGCTGCAGTGGAGGCAGATCTTGACCAAGGCGACGATGCCAACAGCCAGAGCGATCCAGTCTAGGATCAGAACGAGGACCGCGTAGGTCCAGCCTTCCTGTCCGGGCAATTGCAGAGGGGTGCACGTGAAGTAGAAGGCTTGGCTCGAGTCGAAATACGGGAGACCCATGTAAGGTATGGCCGCCACGACCGCAATCACAAAGCATTGCGCAAAAGCTATTAGGCCGAAGAAAAGCACGTTCCGCCGTTGCCAGTCCGGGGACAGACTCTTCTTCATCCACAGCAACAGAGACACGCACGACGTCGTCTGGATCCAGAGCGACAGCTGAGATCCTGCGAGTATGAGGTAGCCTCCCGCGGCGCACAGCGACTTCCCTCCCGTGTCTCTGTACAGAACGATGAGTATCAACGCCAGAGCCGTCAGTGAGTAGAACGCGTCCAGCAGCAGTAGTGAGTATTTCACAAACGAAAATCCTTTGGTCTTGTGGAGTTTGAGCGCCTGCCACAGCAGCAACACCGCGTTCAGAATTGCGGCTGCTGCTGCCACTGCGCACAGCGAATACAAGAGTCCAGGACTGCCACTGTCCGCTTCTGTTTCCGCCATGTTGCTCGTCTTCAGTTCCACAAGGTCCAACAGGTCACTTGAGCTTGCACGCCGTCTTTGTGCATCAAAGATGTGTCATTTCGGAATTCCTTCATCCTCCGCCAAACAAACCGTCTTTACAGTCTCAGGTTTCTCACTTCTCTTCATGTCACAAGCAGTGCGCTTGACGCGCACTTTTTGAATGGAGTCAGGGACTTCTTGTTTTGCACATGTCCGAAGGTGTCGAAGAGTTCAACACCTAAATCCTCTCAATGGAGCCAGTGACCACTTGACACACTGGCCCGTCCTCTCTTCTGTCTTTTCCCCGGAGACGCCTGTGGTCCCCCGGGCAGCACAGCTCACGCCGTCTGCTGGTCCGTGGCGACTTAAACTCCAGGATGTGTTGAAATCTATCCTTTCAAACTTGTTGTCTTGTATTCGTGCCGCACGGTTGGCACCTCCGCCTTCTCAGGATTTCCCGCTTGGTGGTGCTTCCTTTGTGCGCGTCTTCACATGCACCTCTCGCCTGCAAATTCAAGAAGCGAAGTTCAGTGACTGACTGGAAATGGCGGGGGGTTTGAGAACATCGCCAAAAATTGAATTCAACGTCAACCACCACTTTTTGAAAGTTGATCTGGCATGCACTGCTGAAAAAGAACGTTTGCAGTAATTGTACCCGTGTGTTTCCCCGAGGTAAAAGTCCATTACTGAGGACTCGTGTTTCAAGTTTACCCTCGCTCCTCAGTCCACAGTCCCGTGCGCAACGCCACAAAAGCAGATGTGACGTCCTCCCTTCCAGGCTGCGAGCACGGCGCAAGAGAAACATATTGGGACTGTAAACACTCAACATTTCCCATTTGCACAAACCGTCAACAAAATATTTTCCGAACCTTTGAAATGCAAATATACTCGGGTCCACAATTTCAACACAATTAACAAAACATGAAAGATATGTGCTCAGGAGACTAGGCAATTCCCAACATTTCAAGCTCGTTTCACAGGTCTCAGAAGGTCAAGACAAGTTTTTTGTCATGTTCCTTCCCTAATTTCAGGCGGTCTCTGTTTGCCAAACTCTCAAGAATTCTGAGGAGTTGGTGAAAAAATGGCGAACTCCTGGTGCGTGTTTCTTTCGCTTGCTGAACTTTCCGCGGAGCAGGCGGGAAATATGCGGAGAAAGTGTCATCATCCGAAGTTCGTCTTCTCTATAGGGGCCTTTTGGCATGGCTCAGAGGCGTGCCAATTAACCGCACATTGATCATTCCGTGTGTTTGTCTGATTAATGAGCTCCTGTCCAGGGAAAAGTTTCCCAAATGTCAGACGTTTGTCAAAACCGCAGGAGACGTGTTCAAAACATCATCATGTCTGTTTCAAGACAACTTCACCAAATCCTTCACCTGAAAAACTTTTTGAAACTTGTGTGGATTTCTATGTGCGTCTTATGATTCTCCGCCGTCTCCTCATGTGTCATGAGAAAAAAGCCTCCACATCGTCTTCGACTTGCTGAGATGGTCGGCGCTCGGAAAGCCTCGTCAACACTGGTCACTCTGCACAGAACTCCATTCTCTCCCGAGGCATTTTGTTGGTCATTCATGAAGCTGTTTTTAAAGCAGCTTCGTGAATGACTGCACTTGACAGCGGCAATGAACAACACGAGTGTTCGTTCGTATATTCGCACACAACAATTTGTTTCGCGATGGTTCTGTCTAAACGAACATCCCTGGCAAATTTTCAGCCAACAAGAAACACGAAGCAAGCTTCTCTTACCCAAACAAGCGGTGCACGGGTTTTTCAAAGCGACTCCACCTGTGTGTGCCATTCTTGTATCCTTGAACGCAAAAAGCAAACCGATACTCTGTCATACAACCTGCGTGCATTGCACGACAACATTCTGTAAGTTCTTGTTTGCTGCTACAAATATTTGCTTGCAATTTAGATAACTTCCACTGTTTATCCTGAAAATGTGCTCCCTTGTTGCCTCATGAAATTGCAATGTGAGGAAATGGCCCAAGACGTTCAAAGCATAGACACACAGATTGTCATTTTCAGCACAACTTGCCGTTGGCAACCAAAGTTAGTGTTTCAGAACAGCAAATCAGAACCTTCAATTGTGCATAATCAAGCGAAGTATCAACAGACACTGTAATTGCCTGAGAAAATCCCCGTGCCTCTTACTTTTCGCGGCACAAATATTTGGTTTCAAAGCGAACGTTAATCTGGGATCATGGACTGAAATCAATCCAGGCTTCGCACACTCAAAATGCAAAACATGTTTACACCTTGTGATCAGTGTAGCTCCGACTTGGGATCGAAAAGTTCGCGCACTTGTCAACTCTGCTTCAGAAGATTGTGCGTTTCTTGCTTGTGTTCTAACTTCCCAGTGACAACGAAGTCAGCGTCGAAACACAGGAGCCAAAAGAGGAACGTGACCAAAAGGAGGCAAATCTGCCTCTCATGAAATATCATCAAATAACGCCAGGTGATCACGAGCGAAAGTGTCACGTACCTGTGCCCCATGCATACATGTCCGCACCAAAGAATATCAAAATCCTTCCACGGAAACAAAACACCTGCTTTGCACACGAACTCACCTCCGATTACTTCACAAGTTGTGCCCCGGTGGCGCGCAAGTGTGCGAGTGCCAGCAGAGAGGCGACCGTCTCCTGGGACCGCGCGCGGCTGTGTGTGTGTTCCCCCCTCGAACGCTCAGCCTCTTGTGAAGGAAGCCTCTTCTGCGCACACTGCCACGCATGGAAGAGTCACCTAACTGCTGGTCATCTTCCAACTTGTAATCAATGGGCCTTGCGCAGCACAACTTTCAGGGTGCACACAACTTTTTCAAAAGGAAATAGATACTCGTATGTCTGCATGGCTGAAGAACGCAACTTGGTTCACGGCAATGTTCTTTGCCATGTGTGGGACTCCTCCAAAGAAACATTTTTTTCAGTTGTTGTGACGTGTAACGGTGTGTCAGTGTGACAGTACTTTTCTGATGTGCAGATGGGGCCAAACAAATCTTTGTGAATCAAATTTTTGCACAAAAAATCAAAATGCCAGGTTTTCATTTTTTCATATTGGAGGGGCTTTCAAGTGAAGTGGTTTATTTGTCTTCATGTCGAAAATTTTCACTGGTTTTCTAGGTGGACTTCATGGGTCACAAGAGTTTTGGAAGTTATAATTTATCTTTGGCGGGGGTGGGGTGGGATGGAGTCCACTTTGAGCTGCAAGCAAGCCAGATGTGCAAACCCGAACAAGCGACCCGAAAGGGGCCTGTTTCCCCCTTTTCGGACGACGTAGGGGGCGAGCACACATCAATGTGTCGCAATGACCAAGAGTTCGAAGTGAAGTTTTGATGGTCTGAAAGCCCGTCAGGGTGGTTTGAAAGTACATCACAAGTTCCCTTCGTCCAGACGAGGTTGGTAGTCGTTTGCTAGTTTCGGATCCCTTCCCTTCCCTCGCAACAAACCTCTCTGGGCTGTCCCCGCAGACTTTGGTGGGCACGACAAGATGCTTTAGTGCATTCGAAATCGTGCAAAACTGAATACATTGTGCGGAATTTATACATTCAGGAGATCGCCAGGCAGGCTTATCTCTGGAGTGTGCGTGCGCTTTTGTGTCCAAATTCAGACACAGTGCCAGTGCGGCAGAACTCAAAGTTCCCGCACGGGTGTTGGGTGTGACATTGAGGGGTGACTTTCACGCCAGGATGTCGCAGCGGCCGGATCGGTTTCAGGCTCAGCTGTGCGAACCCACCACTGCGACACTCGGGTTACTTGCACAGAGTTGCGTCCAACCGGGTAAATTGCATCCGCGCACATTCACATGTCCTGTGCGCACAACGACTGATTTACAACAGTTGTTGACACCAGTTCTTGAACGTTCACCTTCCTCGATACAAAAATCTTTGTAAATCACTCATAATTACCCACCATTCCCCGACAGCGCACCCGAGTCCTTTGTCAGAATTGCCGGGGTGCCACCCGAATCTAAACCAGGACTGTTACAGAGATTGGTATTCAAAGTACAACGTTCTTTCAGTTTTCTCACATGATCCCATTTGGCATGCTGGTAGCTTTTAATTTAATTTCCATGTTAAATCTTTCAGAAGAATGTGCATGCCTTTGCAATTTTGTCCTCAGCTTTGATGATGATGATCCCTCATTCGACTCAAGCAAATGCTTTGACATGCAAAGCACTCAAAGGAACAAAGTGGGAATTCACTCCAGGTTTTGTCCCATCTTGATCTACAACTGAGGAGAATCATTCTCGGATGCAGCAACCGTATCTTGGCTCACTCATCTCGCTGAACAAACCAAGCCTCACAGAAGGAGACGTATCTGATAATAAGACGCACCCAAACCTCACTGCTAATAAACACCGACATGTAGTTGTGAATTTGGCTCCAGGCGGTGACATATCTCCATTAGCAACAATTCAGATGTTGTTCAGGGCATTGGCCATTCTTTCCCAACCGAACCCAAAACCGCAGGAACAGCCCAGACTGTCACGGAAGCCAAGAGACGACAGATTTTCACCTCTACTCGCATTGGCTCACAAAAAGCCGGTTCATGTTGAAAACGTTCACAAAAGTATCAGGTTCAGGAACAGACACCGACTCAAAAGGTACAGTTCAAGTTTTCAAACCTTTTCAAAGCACATTCCGAACTCTGGCGCAACGATTGTGGTTTGTTGCAAAAACACAAGTTTTTGGTGCGAACGGCTGTTCTCTCCGGCGCAACAAACCAAACTCCCTCCACAAGCTTCTCAAAAAGGAACTTCTGATGACTCTCTTCTTTGGCCCGAGGAAACACTTTCATTTCCTTCTTACTCAGAGCCCTCAGGGGCAGCTCTTGTCACCTTGGCTGAAAAGTGCACAATCCTCCATTTCCTTCGAGACAAACAAGCCTTGCAGTAAACTCGACGCCAAATTATGGAGCGTTCAGCGCTTCAAAACCCCTGATCCAAACTGGCTTTTTCTCCCACCAAACGAAACACACCGACTCATTGCAACTCAAGCTTTTCTGAATACTTCCACCCTGCCCTTGACATTGTATTCCTGGGCCAACCCAAGGACAGGCACCCAAAATACCAGCGAATTAGGCCCCAGCACATGCACCACATGAAAATTCAATTCATTTGCCAGGTTTCTTAATGAGGGTCACACCAAGGCCCACATCACCTTATCCATTGAAGAACAGGTCTTGAAACACCCCATTGTGCTCCCACTTCAGCCAACCTTTGTGAATGTACATCTGTCCAGCTTGACCATAAAGGGTTTGGTGGGGTACAAAGGTTTGTCAAAGTGGGTGTGTAGGTGTAGACCATTCCCCAGAAGGGCAGGGCAAACCCACTGCTCAATCTGCAGCATCACGTGCTGTGGGTAGCCTGTAGACGAATGAACACTCTCACCACCGGGACAGAATCATTTCTGTGACCCTCCTGTTTCTTTTTAAACGCATTTGTCTCAGGTGAGATCAGTTCAAGTCAATAATGTGCATTTTGATGCATGTGTCTGCACATCAGAATGTTCTCTCTGCATGGAGTGAAAAGCTTTCGATCCTCTGAACGCACCTTGGCTCAATGAGAGCCTGGAAGTCAAAGCAAATTTGCCTGGACGCAGACCGACTCGTGTCCATCACATCGAAGCAAGACTCGCGACCAACGCGACTCTTGAGATCCATTGACACAGTTGTCCAACAACAGAATTGACAATACATGTATTCACTACCTTCCAAAGAAAACCATTTGTGTTGTTCTCGTGGAGATTCCATCGTTTGTGGCACACGTTGCACATCGCAACGACAGTGTGAATCCTTGTCATGCCAAACGGAAGTCGTTTTTACCGTGGAGTCTTGAAGTCAAACGACTTTCTGCGCAATGGGACACTTTCCAAGGGTGAGGCACGCAAAATAGTTTGAACAGAACTCGGAGAAGAATATTGTGTCGGTGGTGCACACACAAAGCACGCAAAAATGTGACGCAAAGGAATGCTGACTGTTGACGGTCTGTCTGCTGTGCTCACCGATCGCATCTCGAGCCCAAAGTGCAAGTTGAAGCATTTCAGGTTCACGAAATTCGGGGATTTCATTGTCACCTGAGGAAATGTCTGACTTACAAACATCGCGGGTTCAGAGGTCTTCACGAGATACGAGCAATATTTCAAGAGTCCTATCAGTGCCGGATCTCTGCGCGTTGTTCCTCCGAACGGTGCGAACCTGCCTTGTCACACCAAACAGCTGGGTCGCAAAGGAAATCTCCGACATCAGTGCAACACACACCTATTCAAACTCGCAACATCTCTACGTGGCGTGCTATCTCTTTGACAGGCAACACAACGAGCAATGCTGATATTCTTTGACAGGAAAAGGTCATTTGAAACCAAGTTTCCTTGTTGAAACCGGTCTTGGGGACATGATAAATCTTTCAGTGTTCATCCAAAGAATGCAAATTTTACTCAAAGCACGTGTCCTTCGAAGTATTTCACAAAGCTCAGCAGGGAAAAAAGTTTCAGCAATCACAAACTTGTAGTACTTTTTCCAAAAGATTGCCTGGCTCTTCGTTGGATTGCGCATTCAAATGCACTGCGTACAGTTGCAAGGGCCGCACCGCAAGAGCACACACGTACGTACTCGTAAATCCTTTTCGTCTTCAGAAAGGAGAAACGACAATGCACATTCACGAACAGGACCACACACACGCGCGCGCGAGCCTGCGTGGTTCCAGATACGTTTTGGCAAATTTTTGTTGCTCAACCAATTCAACCGCTTTTGACAAAGACAGAGGTTCTTTCGCATGTGCATCTGCACAACACATTCTTTTTTCACAAAGTAGACTCTCAGAAGGTTATGGAACAAAACCTTCGCTCGGCACCTCCTGACTGGCACCACAGGCCAGCCCATCAACACAACAAAATGGTCAAGAACAAACATTTACACATTCGCTGTGCTGTCGGACAATTCTTCACGAAAGAACGCACCGAAATTCCTTTGGAAGAGAAGAGCCCCCCACTATGGGGCAGAGATAATGAGGGCGGGAAGGCCTCTGATTGGTCTAGAATTCAAAATCCAGCCTTCTAATTGGTCTAGAGGCCAAGTGCCCCATAGTGGGAACAAAGGAAAATAACGGTCATTTCTTTTGTTATGCAAATGAGGGCCAGGTGTTTTTGGATGCGCTCATGCATATTAATGAGCTATACCCATATATGGTCATGATGCCCAAATAAGGGAGGACAGGTTACTACATGAATGGGAACGATAGTCACATGACTGGGAATGATAGTCACATGTGTAGGAACGATAGTCTCA
>JAAUXT010029669.1_pt1 | contig 21649 bp, 33 predicted proteins | sample 7278171 | NCBI WGS metagenome assembly JAAUXT01 (sample SAMN14350112, study PRJNA611818) | marine sediment metagenome | isolation source: surface marine sediment (1.8m) | place: French Polynesia: Moorea | collected 2018-08 | reverse complement strand
GTGGTGGTGTTTTTTTATGGGGTTTAACACGGGGGTGTATGGTGTTTTTCGGGGTGGTTTTACGCCCCTTTGGTTTTTTGGTTGCAAAAAAATTTTTGGGTAAATGGGGTTGGGGTTTTGGTCGCCGGGGGGGGGGGGGGGGGGGGGGGGGGGGCCCCAGAGCGCACAACGGCGCAAAGAGCGGACAAAATGTTTAAAAGTGTCACAGTGATTCGCGTCAAGGTGTGCAGCGTTCCAACTCTTCAAGAAATCGTCAAGTGCAACGTTGTGTCATCGGGTGCCAAACAATCGAAACATCACTGGCGCTGTGGTTTTCACGAGCCAGTGACAAGGTCAAAACATGTTTTCTGGATCTGTGTTTGTCGCTTCACTTGAATTGTTTTGCTGCAGTCACCTGAGTGAAGCGGAGCAGCTTCGGAACCTGGAAGAGGAGCAGGACCAGCTCAACTCCTCCCTCCTCGCCCTCACGACACATTTTGCTCAAATCCAGTTCCGGCTGAAGCAAGTCGTCGCTGCGGACACCGAGGAGAAGGAGGTGAGTCAAGCGTGAAACAGCCTGGTTTCACAACCTCTCATGCATGCACACACACACACACGCACGCACACACGCGCGCGCACACACACACTGCTCCGCGCCGCTTTCGATCTCGAAAACCAGGATTGTGTGGAGTAATTGGTCTCAAGAGGATGTTTTCCAGTCAAAGAGAAAAGTTGTTTTGCTTCTTGGTTGTTGGTGTCGTACAAAAAGGACAGGTGCACGTTCAAGTACAGCTGCGTCACGAAGTGGGTGGCACCGTGATACGAGCAACACTGAGGGTCAAGGGGACGGACTGACCAAGTTGGATTGGTGTTGCTTCTGTAAAAGGCACTCAGCTGCCTCCTCAAAAGTTAGAAGTGCAATGTCTGTGTGTTGGGTTCACTTGGCAAAACATTGCATTGCAAGGATTCGTCAAGCACCCACCGCACCCACACCGCCCACGTTTGGTCGGGTGTTTTGCGTCAGTACGATATGAAACCTGCATTTACGGCGAACCCTCTCCCGGTGTTGGCAAAATGTCCCTGGGAGATGTTATTGTGTCAGGTGTGAGAGGGCAGCTTGATATCGACACACCGTCAATACGAACAGCACGCTTCGGTGAATAAGGAGTTGAAACAGCTGCGTTGGGGACCATTTTGCAATCTCAGTAAAATGACAATGGCGCACATCGATCTGAAAAGTACCGCACCAAAAAAGATCAGTTGTTGGAAAGGCAGATGTTGAATTGAAGGATGATGCGCACGCTTTTTGCTCAACGTGCAAGTCACACACTGATGAATTCGAACTGCACATTTGAGCGAGCTGTTGTTGCCATCTACAAACGGAATGATGTGAATACACAAACATGTGCAAATTGAACGATTAACTTTGCAATGATGTGACATGCGTTGTATTGTTAACAGCGGAAACAATATGTTCAACAACGAAGAATGAAAATTGTTCAAAAAGCTTTCAGTTTCGCAGTGGATCCGTCTTCGTGCATTGTTCCAAAGGATGAAAGCATCTCAGGAAATCAGTGTTCCTCTTGTTCACAGAGACTTTGCCACAAGTGCTGCGGAAAAGGCGCTTTTGTTTGAGGAGGATGTCCACGAATCAGAGATCGGTCATTTTGTGAACGGTGCAACTCAGTCTTCGACGAACCTGGTTCAGCCGATCTCAAACAACGCGAACGTGGCTGTCAAGAGTGTTGAGTATTCCATCTGCTACTGGTGCTTACACGACTCTTTCCAGGAGCTGCTGAAGGAGTTGGAGGAGTTCGCATTCAAAGGAATCCCAGATGTGCGCGGATGCAAAGTACAGGATGCGCAGCTACTTGAAGAAATTGTGAGTGAAGCAGTTTGGTTCTGGTTCGTCCCAAATTCGTCGCTTGATGACAAGGAATCTCACGCAAGGGAACATTCGAACGAGCAGCAAATGCGCACTGTTCAGTGAGTGAGTGGACTGACAACAAATCCTTTCTTTGCAGAGTGACAAGGAGCATGACAGTCGAATCTCTGAACAGCGACAGAAGCAACAGGAACTCATATCACAGCTCAAGTCGCAACTTGAAGATCTGGAAACGTACGCGTATGAGGTGAGGTCAGGGGGATTCGAAGTTTAGGGTTTCGCCCAAACACATTCTGAGACGTACGGAGCAAAGAGGGACACGCACATATGCGCGCACACACAAGCACACACAAAACACGCAACAAGGCACACACGCACACACACACACACACACACACGAGTTTGTGTGGTGTTGAGATTTGTCTGTCTGGAGGACACACTCGTACATCATACACACACACACACACACACACACACACACACACACACACACACACACACACACACACACCGTGTGATGTTTGCAGATGGGCGACTACGAGCTGCCGACGAGTCAGATGATGGAGAAGCAGAAAGTCGTCATCGACCAGCTCCGGCACAAGCTGGACCTCGACCTGGACAACTTCAGCAAATTATCGTACGGAATCTGGCTTTTGTTGACAAGATAACTGTTGGAATGTGAGAACAGATGGGTGACCAAAATGCTGTTTTGGTGAAAGAGTGGCCTTCTGGTTTCTTGTGTCGTCATCCTGTGGCATGTGTCAACAGTAAATTTCAAACTGACACCAGTCAAACTTGAGTGTTTTGTTGCAGTCCAGAGGAGTTGCGGCATGTCGTGGACAAAGCCATTGGACAGGTGAGCAATTCGGATTCTAAAAACACGTACAAAAGTGTCCCTGGCATTTCTGTTGCGTTGCCACCCACCTGGAAAAGCTGCCAGATTGACTGGAACTCATCATTCAAAGCTGTTGCTTGGATATTATTTGCAGATTGTGAATCCTGCAAAAGTGAAGGAGAAACTGGTTGACCAGCTGAAAACACAGATCACCGACTTGGAAAGATTCATCTCTTTCTTGCAGGGTAAGTAAAACCTAAATTGAGTCGTCCCAAAATGTGGACACAGTCCAGTGATTTGACTGTCGACCATGGTGTTCGAAACGGGATTCTTGTAATTTTTGTGAAGCAATTTTGAAATTGTGCAACAGCAAGGAGATATTTGGTTCGCTGAAGAATGCGAAAAGCGCTCGCTTCAGGAAACCGTACAACAATGCACGCAAAGCACATCACAGTATTTTTTATTCGATTTTTGCAGTCCCTGCAGGTGTGTATAAATGTTCCTCACTCGCGTTCACAACTAACACGATGGTGATGGAATCCTAGTGCTGGTCAAGGCCAAAACACATTTGACAATTTGTGGTCACCACAAATTTGGTTTTTGCTCTGGAGTTCAGAAATGACCAAACAGTTTTGAAAATGTGCGCGTACCTGGCAAGAACATTCGTCTCGAACTGTGCAGTGGCCTTGTCTGGTGCTGAGTACTTACCGTCAGTAAAAAAACTGGCTTTGTTCTTCGAAACGCGTTTCTGATGTGGTTGAGCTGGGCCTTCAGACGTTTCAGACAAAAAAGTGTGGACATCGCTTGACGAGTGAAATGAAAAACCTAGTCTGAACAACTGTTCAATTCTGTCGCAAACTTGTGTTCACTGTTCTGAAAGTCACCACGATGAAATCAGGCAATCGAGCGTTTGTCATTGGCCACTCTTCCGATGTGTCACCCTCCTCTGTCTGTGTGTGTGTGTGTGTGTGTGTGTGTGTGTGTGTGTGTGTGTGTGTGTGCGTGCGTGCGTGCGTGCGTGTGTGTGAGTTGCTCAAAAAACCCTGCTGTGAAGCCGCCGTTGCTAATTGACCCAGGGCACACTCAGGCAGAAGAGAATCTTGCGTCGCATACCCACCCGACACACACACACACACATGCACACACACACACACACACACACACACACACACACACACACACACACACACATGCCTGCTTGCGCATTCTTGGTACCTCCGTGGCCTGTGGGCTGGGTTACGTTGCCAATAACGTGGACGTGTTCACATTGTGCCTTGAGAGGGAAAACAAAGTGAAAACCAACGTTTGTTTGCAGGTGAAGCACAGAGTCCGGGGCCGATGGGATCCAAGTGCACGTGCCCTGTTCACGGAGAAAAGGTTCGCTGCCATTTGCGGTTGATGTTCACCGGACCCACTGATGTTTTCTCTTTTTTATTTGTCCAAATCGCCTCGAGGTTCTGGGATCTGTTACTTTTTCCTTGCAGGGGACGCACTTGGAGAAAGCTTCGTCATCTGGAATCGCGAGTCGTGGGAGTCCACGAAAGAGTGCCAAAGAAGAGGAGTCTTCCAAGGTGAGTTCGAATGAATTGACTTCTCCGGTGATCTGCCGTTTTCTTGTGAAAAACAGGATTTTTGTTGAGTACTTCTGCACCCGTGTTTTCAGCCAATTTGGTTTCGCTTGGTTTTGCTCGAACTATTGAGAATGCACATCCACACAGCAAGCCCTTCATCACTTACGCACGCACACACACACACACGCACGCACGCACGCACGCTGTCTCTCTCTCTCTCTCTCTCTCTCTCTCTCACACACACACACACACACATCGTGTCGTTTTGCTGTTGTGTGTTACTGAAGTGTAAGCAGCTGCCCGAATTGTCGTTTTTCAGATTGTTTACTTGCAAGTGTTCAGGTATCATGTTTTTGCATTTTGTGGATGGAACTATTTTAGAAACAGAAACGCATAAATTGCCGTAGGGAAGTTTGTGGCTGACGTTTTCAGGTTTAGAATCAGTGAGCATGGTTTTGAGACAGCACGATGTCTGAGAATACAAGCTTTTCCGTTTTGAACTTTCTGCCACCGTGTGCTTTACTTCTGTGCGCATGCTGTAACACGGTCAAGGAATCGAGTCTGCAGACGGGTTTGGATCAGGTTTTCCCCTGGTGTGCATGTGGTCAAAATCAACTGAAATGTCCAAAAACGTCAGATTTGTCACCTCATTTGCTTGCAGTAACTTGTCTGTCTTTTTCTGCTGAACCAGTATGTCGGATGATCAGGAATGGCGTGGCCATTGTTCTTCAGAGAATGCGCGAGACGACGCTGTCCATCATGAAGCAGGCGCTCACCGTGCTGCAGATCTTCGCCATCAGCCAGTTCGGGTGTGGGGGCAAAGACTTCCAGAAGAACCTGTTGAAGCGAACGTCGAAGGGGAACCACTGGGGGTGAGTGCAAGTCATTGGGGGAGGGGGTGGCTGAGATTGCATTTCGGGACTGGACTCTTCGCCGTCTTATTTGTATTTTGTTGTTTGTGTAGTGTGTAGCACCTCTGTGTGATGCCATGTTTCTGTCGCAAACAGCGACCTGCGAGCAAAACTTGAAGTGTCGGTGGACAAGGTGATCGAACTGGTGAAGAAGAACGAGCAGTTTCCTGTGCTGGAGTCGGATTACGCCAGCGATTCCGAAGATGTGAGCCACACGTTGTTTCGAATCAACTCGATGGGTTTCCGAGAAATTAAAGTTGAACAACACATCCCAAGTCGAAATGTCGCCACGTCGTATCCTGCTGTGTTTCAGTCCCCGATCATCCAGTGTAACATGGAGCTGACCACGGCTGTGAGGAAGGAACTGGCCATGGCGCTGAGAGACCTGATGCAGCACGGCTTGATAGAGGTGAGTTCTTCAACAGCACACCTGTGGATTGTGATGCCCAACCTGTGGAACAAAATGCACACAAAACACACAACACTGCAGTGTCTGACTGGGAACATAATCTGGAAACTTGTGTGTGTCGCAGCCCCTGCGTCTTGTAAACATTTGTCAGAGAGCTGAAAGAATTTTGAAAATATAAATCTTCACATTTCTCTGTGACAACAGACCCCACGCGAAACAGCACTGATTGGTGTTCTTGTTGCGGGAGCAGGTCGGGCAGAGCAGCAGTATCGTGCCACTGGGCTGCTTTCCGACCAGGTCAGTGAAGAAGAAATCAGATGACACTGACGGGAACAGAATGATGCACGCCTGGGACATCTTCAGCAAATATTACGAAATGAAGGTAACTGGTCTTGCCTCTCAGGCGATGAAGTCTTCTGCGGTCTGACTGCTTTGTGGCATGTTGCAACATTTCTTGATTTCCAGCACGGGAAGGAATACAACGACACGCCCGCGAGGAAACTGTCGCAGTCATTTGATCTCGACATCGTTGGAGGGAAAGCGATCACGAACAAGCAGGTGTGTGTGTGTCTGTGTCTGTGTCTGTGCCTGTGTCTGTGTCTGTGTGTATATGTGTGTGCGTCTTCATTTTGCGTGCCACTTGCCGTTACTTCTCACACACGTAACGTCTCCGTTTACAGACCCTTCTCAGTGCTGTGGACGCGGTGATTAGTTCGCACGCACCGCTCAAGAGAAGCGCAGATTCGCAGCTGAAAGCGTTCGTTTGTCTGGCCCTCAAGTAAGTAGCTGGGGATAGAGCCAGGATTTTGTTGAGCGTGTGGAGAGGAGAGGTATTTGTCGGGAGCTTGCCCTGACTTCGGTGGACTCTGTGTGAGAGAAGGACACGTTTTGCGCCTGTCTGCACACGAGATTTGTGGTTGGGAAACTGGGACACGCGCACGACGCGCACGTGATGCATCTGTCCCTTCGGTTGTGACACACGACCTGCACGAAGAGATTCTGTGGACCCTTCCCACGACCGTGGTGTATGACGTGTTTTCGTAGTGAGAAGAAGCTGGTGACGTGGCTGAGACTGATTCTGAGGACCAACACGTTGGTGGAATTCTACTACCAGCCGTGGAGTTACGTGGTCAAAACAGGTGATGGTGCCTCTTTGCTGGTGAAAAACAAAACTCCCAAAATGAACAAGAATTGACGAAGCGCTGAGACAGAACAAAGTGTTCCCGCTCTTTGAACAAACCACGACAGGAAGTGAGATGTTTTTGGGATCGGTTTGCAGGGTTTGACGACGCATTGGTGTCACTGGACCGGCTCACCAAACTGAACTTCAATCTCTCCGTGGACCTGGCAGTGAGGCCCTTCACGAACATCAAGGACGCCTTCTGAGGGCGAGAATCGACGTTGAAGAGGAAATTTACCGCTGTAGAAGGCAGTTATATTTTTGATAAAAAGAAGGTTTGTTTGTTCTCAAAATCAGTAAACTGTACTTTATGCGTCGAAAGATGTTCGTTAGCAGAATAGTGTTCACAACACCTTCCAACAAGTTTTGGCAAGTAGATCTGCACGAGTTGTGTTTTGAAGGCTGATCTTGGAAACTGTTGATCTTCAATGGACCAAAATTGCACGAAAGAAGCGCTACTGTAGATCGATGCCCAGTTGTTCCATGTTTTGACGATGAGAACTGCAGACTGAAGTGAATGTTTGTCTCCTGTTTGTAACGTAGTCCCATGACAGCTCGACAAACAAAGGACTGTATGCCAAACTTGTAATTCAGCTGTTTGGTCCCTCAAACTTACAGAAGATTTTTTTGCAGTCAGGTATTCTGAAAATTGACTCAAAACTTACCTTGAAATGTGAACCATTGTTTTTGGTGACGTAAGAAAGTGGACCATTTGTAGAAACTTACCTGTGGACGCGGCGCACTTGAACCTTCACGGACGACCAACCTCATTTCAAAGTTTGGGCTTTCAGTGGAAATGTCATCCACTGAGGCCACGAAAAATTCCACCTGTGATGATTTTACGTTGCAAAAATTGACTAATTTCCAAAGGTGGAGTCACCATTTGTCAGGTTGGTGTGTGCGTGCTTTGTGGACTCGTGTGGAAAATTGTGAAGCATTCCTTCTGTTATTGTGGTCGACAGCATTCCATTTGTGTAAAGAAAGATGATCTGTGCTGACTTTATGCTTGACGTTGGCTCTGCCCAAGGACTACGAACTGTGGTACTTACAGCTGTTCTTCTCCTGTAAAAATGACATCACGACTGTGACTGTACCTGTTTCCTTGCAGTCCGTTCCGTTTCAAATCAGCTGTTCTCTGCACCCATTCTCGTTTTCTTCCCGTAAGTTTCCAGCTTGATTTTGTACATTTTTATCGCAAAAGGGCCATGACATTGCAAGCCGTCAGAATTCCAACAGAATAGCGGGTGCATTTTGAACAGCTGCAGTTTTTTCCGACAGTGTCTAGTCAACATTTTCGCTGCGGTTGTGGAAGGAAAAATCGGTGCTGAATTCTAGCAGCGCATCGGAAGTCCGAAAACAGACATCTTGTTTTGATTATCTCATTCTCTAGTCAGTTGGACGCAGTGTGTTGTTGATCACCGGTATTTGTGACACTGTTGCCATGGCAGCAACGTGAAAATAGACATCATTGATCAACGTTCTCACCGAAAGAAAGAGCGAACATTCCTTTGTTTAGCATCTTGAGACCTCTAAGGGGGCTTGTTGATTGCTGTTTTCTTTTTGTGTCTTCTTGTTAAGTTGTTGTACAAATATTAGGAAAAAACGGGTTCCTGCAAAGAGAAATTTGGTGTTCGCGTTCTCTTTTGGCGAAGTTCGTTCGGAAAAGCGCTCCAGCAGAAACTTGTGACGTTTGAAAGGCCCCGTTGCCACAAGCCGACATTGTTGAGTGTTTGCAGAGCGGGTCCTTTTTGCTGAAGAAATGTCACGTCACGTCCTCTAAAACACGACGGAGTGGAAACAAGCCGTTTTGTCTGCAGTACAATTTATTCACTCTTCATAAACTTCAAGCGATCCCCCGCAAGGGGGACCACCACATCCAGTTTTTCTCTCCCACAAAAATCAAACCGGTCACGTTTTTCTGACTGGTGATTTCTGGTCTTTTGACGGTGCAATACCGAAGAGCTTCCCGGTAACGGGACAAATGTTTTTGTTCTTGGCGCAGTGCACGTGACAGAGAACGCCGTTCGGGTAGCGCGCGAAGGTCGAGTCAGCGAAGCCTCGGTTACACACCTCGCACAACCTGTGGACACAAGGTATGGAAATGTCACTGCTCGCGCGTTCGTTGGGTGTGGGGTATAGCTATTCTCGCGTTCTCGAAAGGAGGAAACAGGAACAGATGTGAGCGGAGCGGAACTGCCCACAAAGGGCGCCCGACACAAAATGGAGCGACTGGCACAAAAAGCAGCTTCCGGCTCAACAACACGAGGTTGTCATTCGATTGAAGTCGATCCAGAAACCCGGATACCCATAACTTGGCCAAAAACACCACAATCAACGCAAACCCGGGAAGCATAATTGGAACGCCGCCACGGACGACAAATAGAAGTGAAAAAGAACGCACTTGCTCTCGGTCATGACGACACGCTCGCCCATGAGCGCGATGTTCTCCTGCTGCACCTGCAGATTCTCCCCGCGCGCCAACATGCGCTCGACGCGCGTCGTGCGCGCGCAGTTTATCGACTTCCGGACCGAGCTGATGAGGAAGCCGTGCAGCAGCCCCACCGACCAGTTATCAGGGATCACCTGGAGAACCTGTAGGGAAGGGGCCACGTGTACAAAGTTCTCAAATAGAGTCTATACAAGACGCACACCAACATTTGGCCTTTTTTCAAAGACCAACTCATTTTCATGTACAAGACGCACCCCTTCTTTTGATGTTCAATTTTGGGGCAGAAAGTGTCTCATACACGAGACGGCCTCTCCAAGCAACAACTTGAGAAAGGGTTTGGCGTGCACGAACCTTGATGACGTCGAAGTCATTCTGGTTGTTGTTGAGCAGGGAAACAGCAGGAGCCACCATCGCATCTCGTCGTCTGCAACAAAGAAAACACACGAGACGTCTAGACGCACAGAAGTGGCTCCTGCAGTGTGGCAGAACAACCAGTGTGTTGTGACTTTGTGCAGTGAAAGAAGTGACCAGTGCTCACTCATTGCTGGGATCCAAGTACACAGCGAGTAAGAGCTGGAAGAGACGCTTTCTCTTCTCCATCTCCTGCCCTTGAGAATTGATGATGCAGTAGTTTTCTGCAGCCCCGTAGTCGCGCAGTTTGTGAACCAGAATCCCCAGCGCTTTGTCGTGCTCCCCAAGCTGTAAAATTACGTGATTCATGAGAGGGAAAACTTGACGAAGAACAGAGAGAAAATTTATGAACAAAAGTTTGTTCCGTTGGACTCACCTTTCCGTACAATATAGCACATTCGGCATGCATTTCAGCTTCCTTGACTTTTCCCAGCAAAAGCTGGACTCTGTACAAGTTTGAGATTTGCAACATGTGTCGCAACTTTGATCTGAAAAGACGCGTTGACTGTCAAATGAATGGCGGCCTTTTTTCTTGTTCCGAAAACACTGACTGATATTTGCTGTCAACTTCTCATGCAATTTCGCACAAACTTGACGAACCTTTTCTGATCGAGTTCTGTTTTGCTGGCATCTGGTTTTTTCATGAGCTGCAGAACGTTGTCCAGATAGAGAACCGCCAGGTGTGTGTGATAAGATTCTTTCTGAAATGTCAAATGGAATGATCACAGGGGGTCGGGGTGAACAGAAACTGACGAGCGCCAAGAAGATCAGCGTCACTGTCGAAAGTTCCTGTCGCTGTCTTGAGCGAAATGGTTCACCTTTCAGTCTTGTGCAGAGCTTCAAAAACACGCTCACTTTGGGACAGGATGTCTCGCACAGCTCACTTCACAGAAGGTGCTCACCTGTAGTTTCTTCTTAAATATCAGGAATTCAAGGTAAATTATCACAGCTGCAGGAAAGCGAGCAAGAAACTCGATGACTAGATCTGGTCGCATTCGCTCTGTCTGAGGGTCGTTGGCTGGTCTCTCCGTGAACACCTGCACAAAAGAAAAATGTCCAGTTTTTTTGCAAGATGAGGCGTGTTTCTGGGTGAGCACACGGCTTTACTCTGTTGTGAACCGACTGAACAAAAGTACCTTCACTCCCAATATTTCGTCCCTTTGCAAAACCCAGTCCACGTGTTTCCAAACAAGCTCGTGATCCGAACAGCTGCAAAGGAGAAGAGGCTCTTTCACTCTTGTGTCAAAAGAGCTTTCAGAATGCACCAACGAAAGAAAGAACAGACACTGTGAATACTGCACTTCCACCACGTGCGCTCCACTCACTTGGCCAGAAACTCCACAATGAACTCGATTCCTGGGAAGACCTCATCTTGCAGCTGACCACTGGCGATTTTGGTCCAGATGCTGAGGGCCTTGTCCGCGTCGCCATGGTAACGGCAGAGTAGCGCCTGCGCGTGGAAGCGCCCGTGCTTCTCGAGGAACGCGGCGCAGTCGAGCATGTCGCACGCGGGCTCGGCCGCTATGAGCGCCACCAGCTCCGAGGAGTCCGTCTCAGCGTACAGCTTCAGTAGCGCCGTGTCCAGCTCCTGTACGACAAAATCACACAGAAGAGTGAGGAGGTGTTTCTTTCACAAGAAAAATCACACGACAGCACAAAGTGTCATTTCCTTCGCACGAATAATGTTCCTGCAGTTCCTGCAAACCAAAATCTTGTGAGGGCGACCACCACTGTCCGAAGCTACACTTGGAGCTGAAACACTCGCCTTCACCCTGATAATTTTGTGTCATGACTCTTTTTTTTTTTTTTTTGTCTGCCTCAAGTTGACAAGAAAAGGGGGGAGGGCAGTGTGCACACAGAACCAACCTTTTGAAAGCCGTGCGCAAGTTTGGTCCCGGAGATGTCTTGCAGAAAAGCGACGAGGAAGTGTTTGTACTCGCGCAGGTTTTCCTCCTTCCCCTTGGCGAGCATGCGCACGTCTCCGATTTCGTGCAGCGGAGGGTGCGCGCGCATAAACGACGTCCCGGCAGGCATCATGTGAGGGTACAGCGAGATCAGCTGAAAAAAAGAACTCACTTCACTCACACAACCGTGACTTTCACGTACGTCCGACAAGAACAAATAACACGCCATTGAAATATCTCTTGTTCTACTGATTCTGGACACCCCAAACTGTGACACCAAATGCAAAACAGGCAAATGGCAAACGTACTTCTCTGATGTCCAGTCCACCTTCTTTGAACAATTCTCTCGCTTCATCAAAATTCATCCTGGAAAATTCGATGAAGCCGGCCTGTTGCTGGATCTTTCTGTACATCTGCAACAAAACATCGCCAATTTTATTCTCTCACATCCAGACCCAAGTAATATTCAAAGATTTGAAACAAGCTAACAAAATAACAACCTTCATGAAATCATCCTTGGTCAGTCCAGTCTTCCTTGCGTTCCTCGCCAGATCCAACGCTTCACTTGTCCTTTTGTCATCGAGCAAAGCTTGAACCTTGAATTGAAACATGAAATCAATATCTAACAGTTGTTTGACTCCCTTCTCTGTCAACCGAAATGCAAATGGAAACTCGAGTTTCACCTGTTTCTCGATGGCAACAGGCACCATGGCGTAGATCTCGCTTGTGCCTGAGATGAAGATTCTCCCATCAAACTCACCCATACACTTCCCTCCTTGGAACGGAATACTCTGTTTTTGCTGCTGATCCAGAATGCTGAAAAAAGACGTTGAGAATTTTCGATTCTTTTGGTCCCTGTTTTCGGTCCAAATCTGTGTGTAGTACAGACGCGTCCAGGGAACTTCCTTCACCTGTGTATGGTCACAAACTCGTCGTTCAAGGCAAGAATGTACGGGTGGGTGTAGACGACCGACATGAGGTTGTCACTCCACTGTAACGGCGGGCGCTGCGAAATCCCACTCGACTTGGCAAACATTCCAAGGGCACTTGGAGCACTGAGCAGAAATTCATCCTGCAAACCAAACATGGTCGTTTGGAAAATTGCTCGGAGCAGCTGGTTGACCAGAATGTCCGCAGACTTGGATACAAGCTCGTGAGAAAAAAAGTTTACTTTGCTGATTCGTGTCACAATAGGCCTCGTTCGTTCGCTGTCGATGGGAAAGAGATCCTGGATTCTGCCTGTTTCGTAATCAACGATAATGTACTGCGTTGCCATGCCAACACAAACACACGTCCTGTCCATACTCTGCAAGGTAGAGAACGCAAGTCATCACGAAGTCTGCATGAAAGAAGGAAGTGTGTTTCGAAATACAAGCCTTTTTGTTCAAACTAACAGGTCTTCAAGAATACTCACGACGCATACTGCAGGTTCAGGGACGGAGACGTCCTTCACCGGGATCAGTCTGTCTTCAGTCACCGTGTAAATCTGAATCTGCTTCTTCTTCAGTGTAACACAGATCTGCGCAACACCATGGTAACCATCAAACTACAGAATTCGACCACGAGTATTCAACTTGAAAGTGCGAACCACCGAAGTTTCTTTCTCACCTCCACAGAGAATGGGTTGCTTTTCACGGGGTTTTCGTTGAGGCAAAATGCAACGACTCCTTTGATTTTGGCACCGCCAAGAATAGGCTACAAAACAAAAAGATTGTTTCCACACTTCACAATGTTCCTCAAGCGACGACTTCCAAATCACAATATTTTGCTTCCTGTTGTTCAAATCCAAAAGGTTTGGGAAAAAACACAAGAAACAAAACACGAACCTCCAGATCGAACATGTTGAGCAGGGTGAGCGTGCCGTCACACAGAACCAGGATTCTGTTGAGCGCCGACGCCGCTTTCAGCTGTGTGATCGGCTTTTTCTGCGAGTATGAAGGAGAAACTGCGATCAACCGCAAGAGAACGAAACTGCGTCTGCTCACAGATCAAATTTCAGAGGCGGTCACGCAAGCGGTGAGTGGAAAAACGTTCATCTGTTTTGTCTTTACATAGCATTGTTCGTGCAAGAGTCGTTTGAAGACAAAATTTCGACGACACAACACGCATGCGTATCGACTGCAACTTTGCGAGTTGCGCATGCACATCGCACAAGTGAAAAAGTGAGGAAATGATGGCACAATAGTGACAAAATCTAAACAACCACTTGCTACAGTACCCTCCCTGCAAAAGACTGACCTATACTGAACTGCTCAAAAACTTTGAGGAAAAACACAGCCAAAGACAAGTGCATCTCAGGTGACACTTTTCAAAAAAGTGTCTGAAATTTTTTAAACAAAAATGTACTCCAGAGGAAGAACTTCACTCTCAACCCATCTGACCCAAACAAACAGAAAAGATCTCGATCTGCCACCCTTGGCCGATTGTTTCAAGGTGTGATCAATTTCTCTTGGTGCTTGTTGGTTCCCAAATGTGTTCCCCTCGATAGTCACCACACCATGTCTTACCTCTGGCTGCCATCACAGCGCCGCAATAGAAGCAAACGTTGAATTTTCCAACTCTTACCGAAGAAAAGTGCTTGCACCAAATCGACAGAGCAGACACCAACGAGTAACTTACCAAAGCGAGATATTTGTGACCTTGCCGTTCACTTGTGAAAGCGACTCGCCCATTCGGCAAACTTTTTTCCTCCATGACATAGTGAATGACGAAGCTGGAAGAAGACAACGGATGATGGCAAAAGGTGACTGTCACGCCAACTTCTTGCATTTTCGCATATGGTTGTCGTGGTCGTGGGAAAACGTGCGTCTTTGGACAAGAAGGAAGATGAAAATATTCCTCAGGGACAAATACGTCAACTCTGCAGGAACAGCAAGACAATTTCAATTTGGGGTTCTGTGAATTGAACATGTAGACCTGACTACATCTCAAAAAGGTGAATTACCTACCAGTCTGTGGTTCCGATGTACAGATTCTTCCCACAACATTCGACACATTCAATCTGCAAAATAACCGTTTGAAATGTTGTTTTCTCGTACTTCTTGAGCAACAAAGAAGAGCTTGGAGTCAAAAGGAGCGACACACGAGTGCTGCTGGTTGGACACGAGCGGATTTCTGGGGTGGGACGGACAGTTGTTTTGATTCATGGCAGAAACTAATTTGCAGAACACATCATCTTTCGACGGCTCTTGTGTCACAGACTCTGGTCTGCGATGAACCCGAGTATTCTCGAGTCAATCACGAAGTTTCTGTCACTCACTCCAGCCACGAAGCCAGGTGCTGAACACCGAGTAGTCAAAAGAAAGCGCAAATCTGAAGCTATCAACAGTTAACTCACCTGGATTTTCACCTTGTCAGAAGCTAACTTGCCCCTTTCAATTGCAGGAACCAACTCAAATGCCCTCACACTCATGGTGCTTGGATTTGAGTTTCTTTTTTTTCCGGCCAACACGCGATAACAAAAGCACAAACATAAAAAATCTAAAAATTCTGGAAATTTTGGAGACCAATGAGTTGCCCGGCTCGCTGCCCGTGTTGCCCGTTGACGCCCACTTCGGCCGCACTCGTCGAGTTGCTCGCGAGTGGAACAGTTCACATCGCAGCAGAAGAAAGAATAGATTTCTCAAGTTTTCGTTGGAAATCTTGGAAGATTCTCTCAGTGTTGTAATTTCAGGCATTGCTGGTGGACTAGATCTGTTTGAATTCAACGCATTTTTGACGGTGTGCTTGGCAACTCCATGGCACCGAGTTGAATCAGTTGTGTGGTTGAGTTGTGCAAGACGTTCGATGGAGGTTTGAGAATTGGTTGAACTGGACTCCAGAAATCTGTGAAACAGTCATGATGCCGAGTCGGATCAGGTGAGTTGAATGGACCTACGTATGTTTGTCGAACAAACATCAGAATACGAAGATCTTTCGAGTCAAAGTGTCTCTCAGCATGTTCACGTTCTGTTGATCTCCGACCACAGGTGTTTGTGACACGTTCATCGGAATCTTGGTGTGAACGCTGCAGACGCTCGAATGTGCTTTTCATGTTCACAGATTTGTCAGTGCACCGAAGAATATTCACCGTTGAACATGTCAATATTTTCTCTTTCACAGGAGGGGAGAACTGGAAATCCTGGTGGAAGACAACGATCCAACCAAACTGGAAGCTCGTCTGCGGAACAAGAACTTCGACGCTTTGTCGAAAAGCAAAGCCCTGTGCATTGCTGCCCGCACCATGAACTTCGAGTGTGTCCGGATTCTACTTGATGCCAAGGCAAATATGTTCACAAAAATCGAAGGGAGATCAGCTCTGTTTCATGCCGTGAAGAATTCTCACAGAATTATCGTGGACATGATGCTGGAGGCTGTGGAGGACGGAGAGCGTTCGAACAGGGGTTTGAGGGAGTGTCTGTTTGAGGCGTCTGCGAACGGAGCTGTGGAGAGTGTGGAAATTCTGCTCCAGAAGGGAGTGGACATGAACTGTTCGCATTATCACGACAGCGAGTTCGTGTCTATGTGTACGCCGTTGGTAGCGGCTTGCTACGGGCCTTACATACTCGCCAGCTGCTCGGGTAAATTCACGAAAGTTGCCAAACTGCTGATCAGTTACGGTGCCAATGTTGACACAAGTGACACGTTCTCGGAGACGGCTCTGCATTGGGCGTCTTTCAACCAGTTGGATGAAGTGGTGGAATCCATGATTGAACACGAACTAAACTTGGATGTGGTGAACGGGATTGGAAAAACTCCCTTGATGTCGTGTGTCGAAGGATTGAGTCATCATGCCAAGCGCTCGAGCAGAGCGTTGGAACTTCTCATTTTCAAAGGAGCCAACGTCAACTTGTTGGACTTCGACAACTTTTCAGCGCTGCACTACGCTGTCCTCGCCAGCGACGAAGTGGTCGAGTTGCTGCTGAAGTCCGGAGCGGAACCGAATCTGACCATCGACTACGTTGGACTTGGAACGGTGACCACGCTGGGTATGGCCATTCTGGAGCGGTCCTGGAAGTCTGTGAGGCACTTGGTCGTGTGGAACGCTGATGTCAATTTGCCTTGCTTCACATTTCGAAAGTGGATTCCGTTCGCAGCCGTCTGTGATGCTGAACAGTTTGGCCCAGAACACGCTGTGTTGCTGGCGCTCGCCGGAAGCGACCTCTGGGAAATGCGCCGACAGCTGACGGTCGTACACAAGGACCAGCTGGAGAACGTGTCTGACCCTCAGGAAAAAGAACAGTGGACGTGGCTGTTGCAGTACGCAAGCAACCCTCGAAGTCTGAAGGAACTGTGCAGGTTGTGCGTCAGAAGCGTCGTTGCGTCAACGCACAACATCGGAAGACTCTCGGACCTTCCCTTGCCAAAACCTGTGATGGCATACCTTCAATTTAGTGACTTGTGACTTGTTCGAGTGGACATGGAAGGGCTGAATGATCCCGTGTCTACTTGAGTCATGTTTGTGGCAAGGTTTCTGTGATGTTTGGATTCTTTCTACGATCTTTCCTGTTCATTGTTGCTCACTGTTGAAATCCAGTTGTTGAAAACTTTGAGCTGTCTTCATCCGTGTTTCGCTGAGAGAAAAACGAATTTTCGCCTGGGTTCAACGGAAAATCTCATTGTTCGTTGCACAAGGTGTACGAGTACAAGGCGAAACTCTTGTTGCGACGATCAATACCAAATATGGTGTGGAGATGGCAGCACACAAAACCAAAACAAGTTTGCAGAGAAGTATTTTCTCGAAGATACACATTTGTTTACCTGTTGTTTCCCACAAAAACTCAAAAGGGGAACCTTTGCCTTCGAAGTATGTGGCTTCCAAATTTCAGTTGTGGTTTCTGTGGGCGTTGATCTTTGGGCGTTGTCCTGTTCGATTGTGCCGTCGTCTCAATCTGCCATGGCAATCCTGCACGTGCGAGAATGGGAAGTTTTCGTCTTTGTGTGACAACCTCAGACTCTCACGCGGGAGAAAAGGTGGAGTCTTTTCTGATCAGACAGTGCTGAGCAGAACTCAGAATGGTCAACACGCCATTGCCATCGAGCCTCAAGTCGGAGGCGCGAAAAGCGGCAAAAATCCTTCGGGAGTTCACGATCCCCAACGCGAAGTTGGGACCCGATAAGATCATCCCAGGTGAGTGGAGCGTTTTGCCTGTTACAATTTGTGAAACTATTCTCCAACTGGAGTTTGACATGTGAAGATTGTGTTTTGTTTGATCCAGTTTGAAATGAACAAAAGCAAAAACGTATTCTCAAGCGCAAAGCTCATGGCAACTCGAAGTGAATTTGCCATGTTATAGGTGTCAATGGTATCTTTGTGGAGCATATCGTTGAACGAACTCATGAATGGCGACTCTAAGTGACGGTGTCCGTGTGTTGCAGCTGGACTCATCATGCAGGCGGCTGGACTCGCCGTGATCACGGTGGCGAAGATCGGGTTCCTCGTGACGGCGCGAGGGGGCAGCGGCATCGTTATCGCCAGAAAGCGCGGAGGTGGTCAGTGAGATGGAGATGCGGGGGAGGGGGATGTGCATCCCAATTGTGTGGAAAGATTCTGGATCACCTCTTTGAAAGGATTGTACGTGGCGTTATTGTCACATGCGTGCTTGGCTTGTCGTTGAGCCAAAGTTCCGTCATCACCCTTGCAAAGTGCGCACCCTTTTGACACGAAAACACGCACCGAACGAGTGGTGCCAATTTACATTTGCGCTCTTCAACTTTGTGTGATGACGGCAAACATGTTTGTGTGATTCTGGATTCAAATTTCACAATTTTGTTTGCAGGTTGGTCGGCACCGTCAGCCATCGGCATCGCTGGCCTGGGAGGCGGATTTGAAATCGGTGCTGAGGTGCGTTCGTCTCAGTAGGGACTTTATGCAACGACGTTTCACTGAACGCCGCGTGAACGCTTGCGTCGAATGGTGTTACGTGAATGGCAAGTGCCATGGAAACGGTTCTCTTTTTGACGTTGTCGTTGACGGGGCGTTCAGTGAAACGTCCTTGAACGAAGTGTCCAGTGTTGTGTGTGCATCGTGCTTGCCAGGACGATCATTCGCATGACTCATTTGGCAAAACTTTACTTTCAGGTGACCGACTTCGTGATCATTCTGAACACACAGTCAGCAGTCGACGCGTTTTCCAAGGGCGGCAACCTGACGCTGGGAGGGAACTTCACGATCGCGGTGGGTCCGCTGGGTCGGAACGCGGAGGCCGATGTGTCTGTGCGGAGCCCTGCTGCCATCTACACCTATTCCAAGACGAAGGGACTCTTTGCTGGGATCTCTATTGAGGGCAGCGCTCTGATCGAAAGAAAAGATGCCAACAAAAAGTGAGTGAATCGGTGATAAACTTTGAAAACATCAGAAGTGCATTTCATCTTTCGTAATCCGCTCAAGTTCGAAATCTCACGCACGCCCAATGCGGTGGGTCTGCACTCCTCACTCCACCCGAATCATGTTCATTTCCTTGAATCCATTTGTTTGGACTCAATCAGAAAAAGGAAACATTTGTTTGGAACCCCAGGAAAAAAGTTGTTGGGACCGACCATGAAAAAAATGTTGCCCCGATGCACTTGCCTGCTGCACGGCTGTGTAGTCAAGCGTGTGTCCACGCCGGGCGTTGTTCTTGTTAGGTTTTACGGTGAGAGTGTCCGAGCCTACGACATCCTGAACGGCAACGTGGAGGCTTGGGGCGCGTGCAGCGAGCTGTACGACGTTCTGACGAAGCACCAGGAGATGTTCGAGAACCGAATGAAGGCGCTGGCGAAGAAAGAGGCGCGGAGGGGCGTCCAGCGCGGAGTCGACGCAGCGTCTCAGAATTTCACGGTGCGCATGCTTACTGCAGTTCCGTAATTTCGTGATGATGTCTCTCGCATGCTTAGTGAAGGAGGGTACAACGCGATTCAGAACAATAAGCAGTGCATGAGGCTTCTGCGGGTGCGATGTTCAAGGCACCCCTTTGTGTGCCCCCTTCAGTAGGACAGAGAACATCCTGGTCGAGATGCACACAAGGCGAAAATTCTATTGGTTATAAATGCACGGCGCTCTTGCCCCAAAGAGACATCGCACAACGAGAAATGAAACCCTTCTTCCGTGGTTTGTTTGCAGAAGAGATTCGAAAGGACAACAACAACCACGACCACCACGAGGCGAACGAGTAGCCCGGCGAGCATGCACGAGTTCCCCTCGGCCTCCATGTCGGATGAGTGGTCGGTGGCGTCCATGACTCGCAGCAGATCCTTCATGACGACTCGTACAACAGGTAGAGCTGGGCTCGGTTCCCTGCCGGTTTCTTATTTTACGGTTTCTCTCGACTAGCCAACCCGTAACCAACTGTTTGGATTGCTACAAAAAATTCTGATTCGACTGGTTCTCTGTCAAAGTGATTCGACTGCTCTGGGAATCCTTCAATTTCACATTTCTTTTTTGTGATCATCATCAAAATAAATTCTTCAAATCAATCAAATTGAATCCTTAGAGAAGAAAAACAACCTCCAATTGCAGCCTGCGTTTTGTGTTCTGTTCAGAATCAACCACAAGTCAACGACGATCCTCACTGGACTTCAAGAGGAGGAAGTCAGCAGACCGTCCGCCAAGACCCATGAGTGTCGCCCACGTGCCACACAGCACTCACAGCACCCCAGGTGGGTACGGGACACACACCAGTCCGAAGCTCAAGTTATCACGTTGACTCATTGCCTTCTGTGAACATTCAAACATGCATAAAAATTCTGGAGAATCCAGGTTGTTTCTGTCTTCCATTGTGCCTTCGGATTTCTTTTCCTCAGTTGACGTGTGGAATGCAGTTCCCAAGTGTCGAGCGTTGTTTCCGTTCTCAGCTCAGATGAAGTGTGACCTTCAGTTTGAAACAGGTGCGGTGATTTCGACATGCTCTTTCTTGGCACCACAGCGCAACCCTAAAGCGGGCAGGAAAGAAATTTGCATTGATTTGGCACAAACGCGGAAGGGGTTGCTTCGAGTTGCATTGGGTGCGTCGCCCACATTTCAACAAACATATTTGTCTCTCTTCAGGAGATGAAATTGAAATCCTAACGCGGACCAACACCCAGAATGATTGGTGGGAAGGCAAGATTCACGGCAAAATCGGACTCTTTCCTGCGAACTATGTCCAAGTTCTCTGACTTTGACCAGGATTGGAGCAGATGAGGGGCGACCTTGTCTCCGCTGGAGTGGTCTCGGCTGATGCCAACTTCGAGCAACAGGAAAAAGGATGAAACAACGAGTTTGCACCTGTGGCGCAAAACAAAGGGGCAAACAAATTTTCAGGGGGTGAACCCGCTCAAAAAAGTCGCACACAAAAGTTTTGCTCATTGTGTTCAGTTCTAAGGTGACAGTTTCAGTCTCGAAACCCCCAGAATGAAGTCCATGTCGATATTGTCTTGTTGCCTTTGTGAGGAACTTTTCTTTGAGGAGCATTTTTTTGTCTGTCTTGCTTTTACCATGGGCGACTTGCGAAGTGTCGGCGTGTGTGCAACAGCACCCCCCCCCCCGACAACGAATACCAGTACCTGCCCGGTATGCACGGCCCTCGAATCGGCATGTGTCTGCACCGGACGGTGTTCTTGTTTGTTTTGTGTTAGTTGCGTCAATCCGCGCTTCGTAGAAGACCCAAGAGTCTTTCATGATTTTGTGCAAATTTGACAATCCAGGCGTTCCTTCTGTACCAACCTGCATATATTTTTTCAGGGTCAGATCCAGAAGTGGACGTCCTCCCAAATATCTGAAAGAGAGAAAATTCACTCAAATTTTAAGGACAGGCCTTCTTGGGGGTTCGCCTCCCCAATCACCTCCTGGGTCCGACCCTGGTGGCCCAGGGTTAGTGCGTGACTTTGAGAATGAACTGCAGATTCTGTTGTCATCGAAAGTCACATTTCACAAACTTGCAGCGAGCCAATATTGTTTGTTCATGTTATTCTTTTGATCGAACGTCACTTCCTTGCAATCGTTGATGTGACGAAAGCACACGGTGTGTGTGTGTGTGTGTGTGTGTGTGTGTGTGTGTGTGTGTGTGTGTGTGTGTGAGTGTGCGCGTGTGTTGGTGTGTGGTGTGAGTGAGAGCGATGCGCGCTGAGTTTGTCAACAGTTTTACTTTCTGAATGTGATCTGAGAGCTCGTTGCACGG
>JAAUXT010069343.1_pt1 | contig 21652 bp, 22 predicted proteins | sample 7278171 | NCBI WGS metagenome assembly JAAUXT01 (sample SAMN14350112, study PRJNA611818) | marine sediment metagenome | isolation source: surface marine sediment (1.8m) | place: French Polynesia: Moorea | collected 2018-08 | reverse complement strand
TTAAGTCTTTTGTATTAAATGGTTTGACATGGCTGCACTGGGCTAATAGTAGAATTACTGAAAAGGAATCTAATGTAAAGAACAAAGAGAATGGCACAGACGGGGCCTTATGCAACAATACACACATGGTTACTCTCACAAATGATGACCATGTTTCGCATGTCCTTTTGAGTCTCGTCATGCAATCTCTACGTGGCCTCTTCGCTGAAAACAAAATTGCTGAGCAAAAATTGTTCGTGTGAATGTCCATGTCTCCATTCATTTTTCCGAAGTGAACCTTTTTCTGCGTGCAGTTGTGCTTGGAACGTGCCTGGAAATGTTCGACCTCGATGCGTGAATCAGATGACTGTTTGGATCAAATGTCCAGCAAATGTTTGAAACTGGTCTTGTGTTCATTGTTTGAGGACTCTGAAGAAGGAAAATCAATGTTTGTCTCACGATGCTCTCTGTAAGTCAACGCCGTTATGACAAGTTACATGAACTGATTAGGGTTCTGCTTCAGAGGAAAAGGGTGTTTTGTCTTTTTGCCATCAAAATTATTCGCAGACGGCCAAAACTGAAGCAGACAAACACAATGACGTGAGACATTTGCTCGGAGAAGGGGACGCGTGGCCCCCAGCGGAAGACTGGACAAGCAGATAAGGTTCAAATCGTCCCTCTGTGAATGTTAATCTCAACCATTGAAAGCCTCTCCCACTGAGGACTCATTTTGAGAGTTGCAGCCATGAGACGACGCTCAAAATGACTTTCGGATTTTTCTTTTGCATGAGGTCACCTTGGCACTGTATTTCCCGTCGATTTGCACCCGTTGTTTCCCATCACTGACACGTTTGCAGGCAGTTTCATCTTGCTGCTTGTGGTCTTGCACGAACAATCTCCACAAAAGACGCATGAGATGTACCCAACTCTTAAACCTTGTCAGGATCCATTCTTTTTCATTCAAAACATCACTGGACAATCGGTTTTGATAAAGCCCGCAATTTCCTTCTCTTGATATTTGATATCAGGGTTACTGCACTGAGACCAAAATTACAACGGTCATAATGTCCCATAAATTAAATTTCAGTGCCGCAAGCACAGATCTGCAAATGCGCAGCGGAGTTGCGTGGATCATGTGAACTACAACTTGCACAGGCGTGGCTGCGGCTTTGTTTCAGGGCGCTGTAGCTGGCTGCAGAAAGTCATTACGGGGTCCCGTTCCCCGCCCCAGGGACTGACGAGGCCACGCGCCAAGTCAGCTTCTCCGCCCACCCTGTCTGACGGGCCCCAATACCTGAACTCAGCTTCCATGCCGGGGAATCTAGTCACCAGATGGTCGTGTGTCACTTCACATGTCACAGCGTCAAATTTAACAAAAGGGGTTCCCAAATGACTTTGCACCAAACAAAATGCTTTCGGGATGCCATTGTGCAGTTCAAGTCTCCAAGTAATATTGTTTCGTGCGCAAACGAAATTGTGCGGCTTGCTGCCAACTCATTTTTTTTGATGTCTAGGGTTTCAAAAGTGTTGATGGATTTTGACATGTTATCAAAAGCGACAGATAGATCTGCAGGCATTGTTTTTCCATCAGTTTTTCAGCCTGTGGCTCTCTCCAGCCACAACTTTTGTGCAATGTAAGGTTGTGTGTTGTGGTGTTGACCGCCGAATTAGATGAAGCTGTGGTGGAAAATTGCTGCTTGCACATATACGAGTTGAATAGAACAATGATTAACTTAATTTTTCATTCAAACTGTTCGCTCGTGGGTTGTAGGTCAATGGCAGGATGCACAGTCGCAGTTTTCATAATTACAGGAAGAGCGACTGGATCCATTGTGTGACGTTTGGCTTTGATTGGAGTAAATGTCGGTCACACACAAAAAACGTTGCGTGTTATCTGAAGTGTGCAACTGACAGACGTATTAGCTTGATCATGTAATATTCAGAAGGCGATTGTCACAAATCCCACTGCTCGTTGGGATACGCTTTGCTCACGCATCGCATTTCGCGAAACGAACGCGAGAAGCTGCAGAGTCTGTGATGATTACCTGAGTAATTGTCGTGATTGCGGCTCAATGGAGACGTGTTGCACGCGTCTGCGCAGGTGCAGGAGATTTTTGCCTTGGTGTTACCAAATCTTTCTTTCCAAGTTTAGTATCCATCTTGCATTCTGGATTTACAAGGGAAGACAAGTCCAACCAAACAAAGTCCAACGAAACAATCCATTGTGTTTTGTGAGTATGCGGGCACAAGCATCGCCTGTGTTGCAGTTACCTCACTTTCGAAAGACTGCATGTCACATTTAAATTTTCGATGAATGTTTCAAAACAATCAGAAACATGTTGCCTGGTACTGTGCGAATTTACGAATGATACGTTTGTTTGGAATCTGAATAATAGCCCGCGGCAGCACAATAAAATGTCTAGACTGGCGTCAACACACATCAGGAAATGCAAGGGTTCGAGTCACATAGTACACTTTGTGAGTTCTCGTGTTCGAATGTCATGGTTTGGTCCTTGCTTTGGCACCAACTTGTTGTTGCACATCAACTCTGGGCTGGTTGGTAAGAGAGGGATCAAATAATCAGTGATTTTGAAACTAATAAAACCACCATGCAGTTCAGCAAAGACTTTGTTTCCTGCCTTTTCGTTCTTGCTTTGGTGTGCGCATTGGTGTCTTCAGGCTCTCCACAAATTCCTGCGTGAAATTATTCGATCGAACCTCTTCAATATGAATGTTCACCCGAACAAAAACTTCCACCTCTTTCGAATTTTGTCTTGAGTCAAGGTCAGACAAAATCAGACGCAAACTTTGCATGAGGTGCATGGATAGTGTGAGAACTGACGACACACGACCAACCACTTCCAAATTCGCAATCTGTTCGCGACATGTATTCGTCACCGAGTTTGGTTCAAAAAGGAGCCGAACCGTCTGAAAGCGCCTGTGCTTCTTGTACAGTCTGAAAGCGCCTGTGCTTCTTGTACAGTCTGAAAGCGCCTGTGCTTCTTGAACAGTCTGAAAGCGCCTGTGCTTCTTGTACAGTCTGAAAGCGCCTGTGCTTCTTGAACAGTCTGAAAGCGTCTGTGCTTCTTGTGTTCCACGTTGTTGTAGCAAAACATAGTTTGCAAAGCTAGTTTTGCGCAAAACCATTTTCTTTTGTTGGGACAAAAAGTCCCAATTTTTTTCACCAGCAATGTCCGTTGAACACTGAATTTTCTGTCAACAAACGCTGATTCTTTAGATTCATTTTCCAGCATATCCATTCCGCAAACAAAACTTTGATTGTGATCCATGATGATGACTAAACTGCCATGATGAGATCTATCCAGTGTAAATTGTACGAAATGATTAATCCTGGAAACATTCTGTTTGATTAGTTTGATTTATTAATGAAGGAGCGACATTTCCACGAGCGCGAGTCTGTGCACCGATGCGCCCGGAGTAATGCAAGTCAATAAATGTCAAGTCGTCCCGAAAGCAATGTGAGTCGAAACTTCTGCTTTTTTCGGAGACATTGAGATGCACTGGTAAGAAATTGATTCACATGCAGAACGAAAGTTCTTTCAATTTAGTTCTGACAGATGGGAGTGCCTTGTGTAGGAGGCGACATTTCAAATGCAATTTATTTAATGTTACGTAACTTCACTCGAGGGATCGAACTCCCGGGTGCTGCTTGAGCCTTGCTTATCCTCAGCACACTGACAAAAGATTCTTCAGTTGGATTCACTTTATCTAATTTTTGTTGCAAAAGATGTATTGCGCTCGGTGTGCACATTTTATTCTTGACATTACAAGTCATGTTCCACCGTACTCGATCTACCTGGAAATTTTCTTTCAAACCCACATGCGCGTCAGTTGAGCCGTGACAACAAACACTTCATTTATTTTTTCTCTTTCTTTGTGATATTTGTCAAGCTCCAGCACTCTATATTAATCAGTGCTAACAGGTTAGAATGGTGCAAATCTCTTCATTTGAAATACTGCACAGAGTGAAGATGCAGGGAGCTGTCTGTTACAGCGATGAGTAATCATCATCGTCGTTGCAGTGAAAGCACGAGAATAGCGCAGCGGATCAAGTAGCTGATCAAGGGCATGCTTTCGGGGTGTGTCACCCTCGCGTCCTCTGCAGACGACGCGTCGCGCAGCGCAGCGATGCTAAAATTGCTCCGAGGCATTTGATCGGGCTGCTGCATGTTCTTACGGTCGTTCCTTTATTTCCCTTAATGGAAATATCGCCTTTTTAATTGCACAATAAATCGCAACGAATTGAATTTTATACCTGCGTTAAGAGAATATCCATAATTAACAGATTCTCAGGGAGCACAGATGGTCAGTTTATGGAGAATTGCGGCTCGAAAATAGATTCTCACGAAGAGGTAAATGTTGTTGAAACTCCACTTGAGCGCAGGAGCAATTCCAACCAGTGTCCGAAAAAGAAAGAAATTATTCAGATCAATCGGCCACATATTGAAAGCGCAAACAATTCATTCGCGTGACGAAAATTGAAATTTTAAACTCGAGACTTTGTTGTGTGCGATGAATCTGTAGAAAAAAGGAACACCTGTGTTTGCCTTGGCAGAGCGCTAACTCAAAGTGGATTTGCACACAATTCTCTCACAACACAACTCGATCGACTGATAATATTGACAAAATGCTGAATGGCTGAATACCAACAACAACAAAAAAGAAATGTATCCAAAATTTGATGGCGAGCCTACTTCGTTGCTAGAGTTGAAGCACCCAGAAGCTTTCCGAAATTGGCCGACATTTTTGAGAGTTCAGAATGCAAAAAGTTTTGTTAGTGGATCGAAAGATTGTCCGTCGTATCTGTCCTACGTAAGGTGTCCCTGCTTTTCTGGACAACATTCTTTGGCGCATGTTTTTTGACCAACCCCACACGCGTCAACTTTCTCCGCTGCTGTGAGACTGTGAGCGACGTGCACGGACCATTCTTCCATGTTGAAACAAGTCTCACGCACAAATCGATCGTCTGGCTGAGGTTTGTCACTGAACTTGATTGCTGCGGAATTACATGGTCAGTGCGACCGCAGAGGTGTCGGTCTCACGCAAGCCTTGCAGCTTTGTGTTGTGCCTGAACTGGAAGCGGTTGTCACCCAGTGGTCAGTCAAAAGCCGCGAAACAAACTTGTGACATGCATCATTAATATCACTGTGTGACACAAACCGGTCTTTACCAGAAGAAAGGTGCGCATGCACGGATTGAATGCTTGCGTGAGAAGCAGCCATAGACGCTCCCCAATAGTCTCATTGTGCTGGCAGCTGACAGGAAAAAACATGCGTCTCAGTGTCACAATGCCCGCTCGTTCTTTTCTACCATTTTTGCCAAGTGTACTTTCAGGCGGCGCAAAGTTCCTGCTTTGATATCTCAAAACGATGTGCAAGGCGGACGTTTTCGTGCGTTGAAGTCTCCACGCACTGCGCAACAGCTTTCAATTGCAAGAACACTGCGGCCGTTTTGAGGACAGGCACAACACGAATGTTGTTTGCCATTTCTGTTGGGGAGTCAAGTGTTCTCAATCTGAAGCGATTCTGTTTTGAAATGCACAAGAATTTATCGAAAGCAAAATCTTTTTGTGGAAAGAAGAAGTAATTGACCATATTTGAGCACAGGTGCAAAGTGCCTCAAACAACGCCCGATGCTCAACGATGTGCCAATATTTTCACCAAAAAAAGCAGCAAACTGTTTCAGAGCTGTTCCGCGAACAAAAAAAAATTCGATCAAAAGAAGACAAAGAAGCCTGCAATTAGCGAATCTATGGCGGTGGGTGGAATGAGTGCGGCGGCCCCGCGAAATGCGATGCGGGTGGATCAATACAGAACGGGGTGCCGACCCCGCGACGCGCAGTAGATTCTATCGGGGCCGCAGCGAAGGGTTCGTGTCGCAGCGAAAACAAACCACCTACTGCCATTCACAACCAACACAAATTTTCAAATTGAATGTGTTCGATACTTCCAATTTTTCTGTTGAACTGCGATTCTGGGTCACGGGCAAATCTTCATGTGAACCCCAAAAAGCGAACATTTCACAACTGAACAAGAACCTGTCTTTTGTAACTCACTCTTGTCACGAGAAGATGTCGTGCTTCAACAGCGCAACACAGTGCCGCAGCTTTGAGCACAAATTGATAAAACATGCAGTCACACAAAGAAGCTTGTTACCTGTGCGTTCGGGGAGAGCAGAGTTAAACCCCGAATCCAATTGCCTCGAGCAGGTGACGCACGCGTTTCCGCCAACAACTTCTTTCTTGCTACTTCACCATCGCTTCTTTTTATGTCCAGAATGTTAAGTGGTTATTTTTTGCCGTTACATTCCCAAAACAGTTGTCAGGCGGGTTTTATTTTCCAACCATCAGTGTGTCCTCTCCATGGCCATGATCCATTATGGAAGTTCTCTCTGTAAAAGTTGCGGAGGCAGTTTGCAGCCGATTGGCTCAAGCGCGCATGACGTCACGAGGCAGGGACGCTGCTGGATGAGGAGGGTTGCTGATGCTGCACGTGCATCCGATCCAGAAGGGCGGAAGCTGCCTGGCAAAGACACCACCAAAAAGACACGAACCGAGTCGAAAACCACTTTTGGCTCCACCAAACGGTCTGCGTTCAGAAAGTGTTTCTGGAAAATAACTTTGGTTCAGCGTGTTGTTCCCTACGTCCTCCATGCCATGGATCCGGAATGTGCATCCACACGCACTTGCACCCGCACACGGTGAACACACACGATGAACAAGACTTTCATTCGATTAGAAGAACGCATTGTAATGAGCCTTTTGCTGTCTCTCGTTGCAATGACATTCTCTCCGTGAAAAACACTCACAACAGAATTCACATTCTCAAAGTGACCACTCGATCGCTCGGGGTGGCACAGGGAGCGGACATTTGACCACTCCTTTCTGTTTACCTCCCTTGTCAAGAAACTCTGGCCATTTCTAGGAGTGACAGTTTTGTAATTTGGATGATGGAAAAGGGTACACAGGCCACGGAAATATGTGCCAGATCGCATTTTAGATCCATTTCAATGCCAATGTTTGCTAAAGGATCGCATGTCTCTCTTTCGCTCTGTCTCTCCGTCTCTTCTGTCTCTCTGTCTCTGTTGTCTATCTGTCTGTATCTCCCGAGCAGACTTTGTTGTGCGTTCTCGGAAGCAAGGAACACTCGGAGCACCATGCTGATCATGATTTAGGATTTTCGGTTGGAACTTTCACGCAACAGAAGGCGCAAAGTAATTTGATACTGGTTTCAATCTCGTGCAGACACCTATCGATCGCTCGTTTTGCTTGAAAGATCTCCTTTTTTAGATGAAAGCACACAAGAAAACCCTTCTTTGCTGCAGTCATTCTGGCAATAAAATTCAGAATAAACTCTGAGTGAAACACAAGCGTCCATTCTCACTGCAGAGCAGTAGCATGAAGTGAAAAGTGTTTGTCCAAAAGATTACGAGGCCTTTCACCGCAGGGTAAATTTGAGTCAGCTCCTAATGTCGCGACCATCCATTGCTTTGTATCAATACAATCAACTTGCATGCATGGGAAGCTGCCGATGAACTTGCGTGAGGAGCTGCGGGTAAAGTCACCCATCAGGAGAATCGTTCAGCATTGTCGAGACATTCTGGGAGAATGTCTCCTGGCCAGCTCAACTTTTCTGGTCGAACTTCTGAAGTGCACGTGACGACAAAATGAAAAATCGAAAAAAAGTCTGAAAAAATGCAGAGATTGAGGAATTTTGAAGTTCTCGTCAGTTTATTTTTCACCCAAATGATTGGAATTCCAATTCATTTGCTGTGAAAAAATTCCGCAGAAGACGTGAAACATGAAAAACAGATGAGCAGATGAGGAAAGTAAGCCTCTGGATCCCCAAGGACTTTTGATCTGGATCAGGAAGTTGACCCGAGCCATGCTCGGACATCTGGCGACGCAATTACTCAAAGCCTCTGTCGGTTTGGATTTTGTGAAATGAGCACGCATGCATGAGGGTGAGCATTCACTGAATGTCCTTGCAGTCACCCGGGAGAACAAGCAAAATAGTTTGCTTCAATTTTTGATATTGCCAAGTTTGTCTCCAAGGAGAACCCTGAGGGAGTTAACTGTGCTGGAAAAAAAGGAACGACCTCAAACGACAGAAAGCAGATCTATATGAACACATTCACCTTGTCGCATAGAGTGCTCTGTTTTAACTCCCGATTGTTGATAACGCCCGCCGAGTTTGCAGACCGATTGTCCGGTTCTGAAACAGGTAGATGGAACTGTTGGGTACAACATGTGCATTTGCGCTGTCGCGGGTCAAGGGACGGGGCTCTAGCCTCCTGACACAAAAACCAGAAGCTGTGCGGTGGTATTGCTGATGGGGTTTCTTTTGATGGCATTTTGATGTGAGTGTTCTTGTGCTCCCAAAGTCAGACAGTTGGAATTCTTTCGTTGTTCTCCCACCGTCAGGTGTGGAGTAATAGTGTGTGTTGGGTGCAAAATGCCACCTGGATTGCCCCGCCACAGCGCGACCACCAATTCCACGCACCACAGTTTGCAATGACAAACGCAAGATTCTCGTGTTGGCATGCTGCATTTGGTACTCAACCATTCGGGTTCTGGTGCACGGGCGCGTTTTCTTGGGCATGCACAAGGAAATGAAAGAAAACTGAAGACACACAGGAAAAAATGCACAAATTTCTTTGGTGGCTCTTTGCAGTGGTTCGATTGCACGCGTGCGAGATACTGAAAATCACGTTCATGAAATCATTTGTCATGATTTATTTCCTGCTCAGAAAAGGAACCTCGACAAGCACGAGAGGGATGCGAGACAGAGTGTCTCCAATTCTTTTGTCACAATCGACTTGTGAATTCCTTCTTGTTGATACCTGCCTTTTGGAACAGGCATCGCTGTATGTGACTCGTAATTGAACCCGTAAATACGAAGCTTCTTCTCTTCCTCGCACCTCGAGTTCTGGTTGACAGTCAAATGACGTGCACGCAGGACAATCAGAAGTCTTCTTGCTGAGGAAAACAATTTTATCAAAAATGTGTTGAGACCCAGACATCTTCTGCAGCGTCGGAAATAATTTGCAACCAAAACCACTTTTACGTTTCCGTGCATACAAAATTCACAATTGATGTTACCCGTGCACTTGACCATATCTTGAAGCATCGACGAATCTTGAAACACAGCATTGCCTCTTTCGCAGCACACACAGCGTTCGTGGAGACGCGTACAATTTATGATGAATGCTGTACGTACTCGTACGCGCTGCGTGGATGAGTCAGGAGACTTGTTGGCACCAACAATCACCATTGATTACCTGAAACTTGCTTTTCTTTTCCTGTGCAGCTTTTCCCTTTCCCGCTTCTGCAAAACCAGCGTGCAAAAAGTGAACTGGAGACCCGAATGTGAACCGTCATTGTCTTTCAGTTTTGCAGTGCACGGTTTGAGCTCTCTCAGTACAAATTGTCTCACAACTTTTGGAAGGAGGAATGGGATTCCCTACCTAGCACGGGCTTCCGAGGTCCCGACAAGGGTATTGTTCGCAAAATAAATATGGCCAGTTCCTTTAAAGCAGCGCTTTGAATTGCTTGGGATATCTGCATGGCTTTCCGGAAACGTGCGCCAGGTTTCCTGCGAGAAGATACGAGCAAATTATTATGACTTCGTTTCGCTGCCAAACAGCTTCTTTAGCCACAATACTGCGAAAAAGAACAGTCGCCTTTTCTGTTCTGTTGCTCCTGGTGATTGAACGAAATTCCAAACGCGACAGAGATGATAGCGCAAAAATGCATCAACTGAGTTATGTGTCATCAGGAGGCTTTGAAAAGACACCAAAATCAGTCGTATAAACACAACAAAAACCAGTATTTCCTGTGAAGTGCCAGCAAAAACACTGTTTTGAAACAACATACAGTGCTGTTGCCAACTTTGCTGCTTGATCCCCAAAATTCATTTCAAAAAAGTACACACATGTCTGACGAAAAAGGAAAAATATTGCCACATCATTCCGTCACTTTGTGTGTGCACAGAGGGCAGAAACATGTGTTTGCGTTTTTATGCACAAGCATTTGAGGACAAAGCGGTTTTCGGTTGAAAGACTTCTTTGAGTTGGTTGGTGATTTCAACGCCACGGTGAAGCTGCGGCGGCTGTGGCTGCAGCTGGGAGGCTGGGGACAGCGCGCGTGCTGGCCTCACATTGCGAGCTGGGGAAGAATTCAAGTGCGGCTAAACTCTCCACAAGTCGGGTCAGCCCTGCACATTTGCGTCATGAATACATGAACAAATTCTTCTCTTTTTTTGTGGTCACGTTTATGTTGAGCATGCCGGGTGATCTCCATAGAGTTGTGCGTGCACACTGAGGGGGATGTTTTTCTGAATAAACATTGCGCCGGGCTCTGGTTCCACCAAACCTTTGCACTCTTTCAAAAGTTTTGTTGAACCAACGTTGTTTCTGTTTGTTCCAGATTCTGAGACAAGATAACGGAGATACAGATGAAAGGTCTCACCGGATGATGCGGAGTGAACCCTGAAAACAAAGCAGTCAGTGGAAACAAGAAGTAAAAACACAATTGGTCACCTTCTGGGAAATGCGAGAGGGTTGTCAACGTGAGTCACAATCAGGTGGTTGCTGTCCAAGTATGCTTTTAAGTATCAATGCGATTCAGGATGACATCGGTTTCTTGGGGGCGACTTTGGATTCCAATTTTCTGCACTGAAACCGTGCTGCATGGCATACAACTGAGCGATTCACAAGCGCGTGACAGTCTCTTTGAAACCGTTGACATTTGCAAGTTTCAGTCAACGTTGAATACGAAAGCTGACAACGCCAATGAAAGACCGTGTGCATGTGTACCACTTTGAAAAGACAAATACGAGCGTTCACGTTTTGTGACTGTAAATTGGTGGAGCTGCATGCGAGTGACTTGGTGCAGGGTTTAGACGCGTGAGCTGATGCGAGGTGACAGGAGGCGCCAGAATGTCTGCGATTCCCCGAAGTCTTTGTCGTGTGGCTGCCATGATGCAGATTTGCGCATTCTAATTACCTTCATTAGCCCGCACTTAAATTATGCAAGTTTCTCCAAGGCCAGAAATTGACTGAACTACATCAGCGCGAGGAACTTCTGAGTGTTTCCCTTCTTTTGATTTTTGCCATGCATCATCTTGAAAAGAGGTAGACAATCAGCAGCGTGTGTCTACATGTACAGTATTTTTCTTCTGAAAGAGAAGCGACGCCCCAGTCCTGGTTAGTCATCGCTTCTTATCACGACTTTGCCGCTAATAATTTGATAAAATTGCACACAAAAACATTGTGCGGATGAAAAATGTCGAAGTGTGATGAAGTGTTACAATTGAACGTCAGCAAAGGCCTGAATGGCGACCAAGCGGACAGATGCCTGGAGAGGGACAGCCCCTTGGAAACCGCCTTGGTTCAATTATCGCAATTCTTTAGAAAGTCGTGATTTAGTGGCACCGGCATTCTGATAATTGCCAAAATTCCATCAATCCGTGTGACACAGACTCTGACGACGAAATGTTTTCAGTTTCATTTCATTTTTCATTGGTGTATCACAGACTGCCCAGCAGACCGCTTGTACATTGAAAACAAAACAAAACAAAACGCGTACACGCAGTACAGTGTTCCCAAAACCTTTCAAGTGAAGTTTGTGTCTTGCGTCACGCGACGGCGAGGGATTGGCTAATATGCACGACTGAAATGAAAGCCCACACAAAACTTCGGCGCTTCCAAAATGGAAGCAACAAAAGTTTCACGCTTCATTTTCCCCCTGAACACGGACTCAAGAAAGTAGTTTTATCTTCACAATGGGAACCGAAAATCATATGCGCATCAGGAAAAAATCCACTGGTTACTGATGAGTTTTAAATTGTTGAAAGATTTGCGGGAGTTGAGGACAAGGGACTGAAAGCCTGGGTCAACATTGACTTTGCAGCTGTCGAGAGATAAACAATTCCGCGACATATTTTGCCTTCTTTAACAAGCGTAGATCTAAAATTTAGTAAGACATGTGAGCAAAACACATGTGACTAACAACAAATAAAATTCAACTGACCATGCAGCTTTCTTGGACTTGGGTTTTTTGTTAGATTTTACAAGGGAACCTTGTTTTTCTTGTTGAAATTCTACAAGGAAGAAAGCAAGGCAAGAACAGCAGTGCATCATTCAACTTCGGTTGGAGTTGAACAAAGACCAAACTTCTGTGATTGACAAACAAGCATCAAGTAAGTACGACCGCGATCAAGACGTCAACAGATATCATGACAAAGAAAGTGGGAAAAGAGAGAAAACAAATCAACTTTACAGCATACTGACTGCACGGAACACTCGGCGGTGTATGACGGCACCATCACAAGGGACGTGTCATATACTCGTAAGGCGACAACCGAATTTCCAAATGTTGAGTGAGAGGGAGTCAAAATATTCAATTGCTGGTGAGCCCAGCAAATTTTCACTGTTGAGTGACTTGGGAAAGGGATCAACCAACATCAATTTATTTTTTGGAAATATCACCTGATGTCACATTTTTCAAATGTTGGGTCGCCCCCACCTTCTTAGTTGCGACATTTCCATGTGTCATGTGACCCTCAGGTCACTCAACATTTGGCGGGTGCAGGGGTTGGGGTTGGGTGGTATTTGCCAGAGTCACTCAACATCGAAATCTGAGGCAAAAGCACCAGAACAATACACTGCGGCTCCCGCCAAGTGTAAAAATACGCCACTTGAAGCACATTTGCTGAGTTCGACAAGTCACAATGCTCTCGTCAAAATTAACAGTTGGCTTGAGCGGTCCAGCACTTTTGCGAAAAGTAAACTGTTCGCAAAATCTGGGTTGAAGACCTTTTTTTCAGCAATGATTCCATGATGAACAATTTCATTGCCCACTACAAATCGTCCGTGCATGTTCAAGAAATTTCAAGATTTGCATCAGAGTTTCCAGAGAACGCCTTGGCTATGTGTATCAATGTTGTGACTGTGCCAGAAACAAAGCCAATGAAACCGAACAGAATTAGGAGCACGTTTTTGCCGATTTTCCACTTGCAGGCGCCGAGCTCGTCGGGCCAGGCGACGATCAGTTCCAGGATGGGCGGAAAGATGAGCGCGATGGCGCTGCTCGACAAGGCGCCGATCAGAGAGATGAGAAGGTCCAGGTGCGGCACGGTCGCCGCGATCCCGACTGAAAGGAGAAAAATCACCGGAGTGGAGTTGACTGTGAGTGAGCAGTGTCGAGCAGACACGGCTGAATCAAAACACATGATGGAGACCACACGACTGATTCTTTTATCGATGTGAACAATCAAATGTGTGACAACAATCAACTACGGCTGCGACGGAGATCTCAGACGTACGCAATGTCAGTGTGGCGAGAAGCAGTAAAAGCTCACATGATAATAGCACCAGCACCGTTCTGAAGACGTACTGCAGGAAAAGTCTGCGGCTGTAAGTGGCTTCCATAATCCTGACCTCAATATGAGGCCACAATATGCTCAAAGGCACGTAGTACTGCAAGGCATAGGTGATGAATATGGACACGGCGAACATCAATTTCACGAAAATGTACAACCTGAAACAAACAAGTGTTGGTGAAGAGACACGTTGAAAAGCAGACCACACCAAAATGCAAGTGATTCCTGTATGTTTGTTTTTTTGGTCTTTCAGAGAAAACCGAAAGATACAATCGCCCAAAAATATCTGCAAAAGCCACTCGCAGCCAAGCTGATAAGTTTCTGTCGCACCACCAAAATATTTGCCTCAGTCGCAGTTGGCCTTTTGGTGGCACATTCGAAAATCACAGTAGAAACGTCAGATACAACTGCCTTTTGTTGCGAGGGGCTGTCACAAGGACAAATATTGACGGGCAAATCCGCACAACTGAAAACACCTTCTGAAAGTCTTTCGGAAAATTGTGCAGACAACAAGATTTCCTTACGGCTCGCCCGTCGGTAGGTTGAGAGTAATACTGCCCAGCGCCTCATTGCCGGCTTTCATGTAGCCATAAAAACCGACGGCTGTGTAGAGCACCGTCACCACGACCATGCTCGTGTTCAGCACCCCCGTCAGTCCTGGGAAGTCTTCAGGAGTGCGCATTTTGTTCTCAATTGGAAGAACCTAAAATCACGAAAAAATGCCCAAGTTGGTCACCGCCACCCACCTGGAGCTGCTCGTGATCAAGCTCAAAGCTGAATGAAGACAATAGAACAATTCTGAGTCTCCCAGTGTTGTTTTCTCCATGCTGGACACGTCCAAAATTTTGCATGCACATTCAAGCGGGCAAACGCCAGATTAGTTCATTCAGCAAAAACGTGTCGCATTTGGTGCCGAATCAGCTGAAACTCACCACTCCAATGCCCTCGAATGCGTAAATCGCAGTTCCGAAGTACAAGGGCAGCGTGGACCATGAGTTAAAAGCGGGATAGGAGCCGATGGGAGGCAAGTCTCGTACACAGTACTGCAGGATAATCACCAGCCCAACCACGTTCATCACGTTCGCCATCAGCGAAAATGGGGCTGAAAAGAAGGTACCCAAATGACCGGAAACAAAAACGACGGACTGTCAATGAAACAGGCTTTGCTGGGAACGTATCACGAAATCACGCAAAAGCGGGGAAACAAATCGTGAACGTGTTGTCTTCGCTGTTTGCGCTCACACCTTACCAAGTCGTTTCAAGCTTTTGATGTACACCAGCGGAATGAGGAGAGCTGTTGTTATCATCATGTAGTACACTTTGTTCATGTTGACATCGAACAGCCCCAAAACAACCTGCAAAAAAGGCTTCAGTTCAAGAAAATCATTGGACATGTTTGGTCAGTTCCAGCTAAATGCGAGCACATCCTGAAGCTGCATCGTAAACCACGAAGCCCACAAAGATAGAGGTCGTGCAAGCAAATGCCATCGCGAAAAGCAAACGAAGTGGACTGAAACAGATGCAAATCTCTCGTCTGTGGATCGTTCGGTCACCGGCAAAAACCTTGGTCAGATGAATTACCTGACCATTTCCACAAGCCAAACAACCCGAGAACTGAATTTTCGCAAACGGGGTGAACATTGCGCAAGTGTTCGCACAACATCTTCAGTTAGTCAAAACAATGGAATTACTGAACAATGTAAGGACGAAATATATGTATGGTCAACAAGACAGCAACTCTGCCTCACCAACTTACAGTGATGCTTGGCTCATTTTACGTGTTGTACTTTCTGAAAGAAATCTCAACCAAGAAAGCAAAAACAACTTTCATTGGGCATCTTTTCCTGTGGCAGCTTTCGGAATTCAAAGCCTTCAAACGTTCACCACTTGTTCTACTCACTTGTTGTATGTTCTCTCCGATGAAGAGAATGTACACGATGCAAAATCCAAACTGCGTGATACAGAGGAAGATGTTGATCAAGGCCCTGCAACACAAAAATTTGATGTTAGTTTAATTTTTTGCGACCACCTGAGTCGAAACTTCCAGCAATCGACGCAATCACAAGATGACAGTGCGCAAGAACACAGCCAAAGGTATCATACCGCTCATACTCACACTGCGAAAGTTGTCAGTCTTCTGAAGGGCTGCGGTCCCGTTTTGAACGCGTACTCAACAACTTGTCCGTAGTCCATGGAACCCACACCAAGTCTGCAAGCAAAAGATATCGCTGAAAAAGGAGATTCGGAATTTGATCCAAGAGTACAATGCAACAGAGGATGTGTGCTGTTGCGGCCAAGAAAAGGGTGGAAGTTTCCCACAGAAAGAAACCGTTCTTTTGGCTGGTTTAAAATTCTCAACGGAAGACTACCTTTTGCACAAAATGTGACTGCAATTGACCAGCTGAAGCATACAGTGGGCAGCAATCGCTCCCATCAGCAGAATTCCAATCGTGCCGGTCTGAAAAGACAAACAGCACGAAGAGTTGAGCACAACAAGGGCAGTTGGGGTGGTGAACAAAGAAGCCAGGGGCCTCACCGCCGAACAAATTATTCTCCCGCCCAAATAGAAAAGCCTTTTTATTTGCAAGGAGAAGGGCTGGTGACGTCACCGAATTGAAGGCTGTGACAGACTCGGCTCAAATTGAAAACGTCGTGGAGAAGATGGCTGTTGATTCTTTTTTTTTCGGGTTTCAGCAACAGAGGATGGTTTTCAGAAGAGCCTTACCCAGAGCCCTGCGTTCTTCACCGCGGAAGGCATCGCCAGTATCCCGGAGCCCACCATGCCTTTCATCAAGTGCATCATACTTTGCGTGTTGCTGGAAGACAAAAGTGAATTATCACTCATCAAGGAGTGTGATTTCCCCCACACTGGAGGTAGGAAGGGGTGAAAAGCATTTGGGGAAACGAGAAGAAATGTCATGAATTCAGCAAGACCAGCCCTTCACCGGGACATGCTTCCCCCCCCCCCTGTTCAATTTCATATCGAGATTTCCTGTTCACTTGTTCAACATTCAAACATGCCACCGCACGCACCTCGTGAGGTGTTCGGTCTGGACTGCGCGGCGGACCGCACCGCTCGACTCTTCGTCGCTGGATGAACCGTCCGACTGCTGGATGCCGCGGCTGCTCTGCAACAGCGCCTCCGAGTCGGACCCGTCAGGATAGGGCGAGTACGGAGGCGCGCATGCGTTCCCAACATTGTGCGTCGCTGACTCCCTGCCGACCAGTGGACCTTCAGAGGCGAGATGAAGTTTTGTGTATTGCTCCTGAGGTCAGGTTCGTATTCGTCGGTTGTTGTGCCAGAGGGGAGTGGAACTTACATCCCGAAACGATGCAAAGCGACATTTGAGGATGTTTGGCACACCCTGTGTGGAACATTGGTAGGGGTGGGCAGGTATGAATTTTGCGATGAAACAGAGCTGTTACAAGATGCTGTGGCTGAGTCCTCTGTCCACACAGTCAACGGCACAAGTTGCAAGTGAAGGATGCACGGTTGCTGGACCGTAGACTTACTTTGTGCAGTCTCTCAGCTTCACATGTGCAATTATACTGCCCTTTCCACATTCTAATCTCGCCATTCAGGTGTTCATCATCATTAACAATATCGATCTTTGATTCCTCACCAGCCTCAGCAGTTGTTGTGTCCCTGACGATGTCCGGGTACACATGGCTGGTATGTTCATCGTCACTGCCCAGCAAAGGCTGCGACTCTGGTTTCTCCCGCATGCCGTCCGCCACTGAAACCAGCGCTCTTGTTTATACACATGGCTGTCATTTTCTGACGAGAAATGTTTTTGTCGGCCAGGAAATGGCAAAAAAAAAAAAAAAATGTTGCCTTGGAACCGAACAGAAAACAAATGCTTCGACCGACACTTCAGGCTGTTGAAGACACACAAACGCTTGGGAGATCTGAAACTCCAAAACATTGATCATCTGTGACAACTGTCCACTGGAACCCAGCCACATTTGCTTCACGGAAGTGACAGTGCTGGACTCAAGGCCCTGTTTGTCTTTGACCGCGCAAAATCAATACTGTTCACGATCAAACAAGTTTGCAAATGTTGTTGAGGGGAAAAGCGAAGCCGCTTGACCTTCAGACAAACAGAACGAAAGAAAGAGCGACGGATAGACAGCCGTGACAGAAAGAGGCAGGTGCAGAGAGAAACATTTGCTGACAGACACACTGACGGAGACACAGACAGACATTGTCAAATGACGACACAAACACTTGATCATTGGCCTCTAGCTCAGTGCGAGTGTTTATTGTCTGCTGTTAAATCCACTCTGGCCCCATGACGCAGGGAAAAAGCAAGAATGAAATGGAGAAAGCGGCTGCTTCTGCTCACAATCACCAAACGAGAATGCCCCTGGCATTGTGTCGCGCGTTGAGTTGCACCCACATGTTCAAAGTGCAACATGCAGTTTTTCAAAGTCCAAACTCCAACCTTCAACTTTTCCATAGTGTAGTGACAGGGGGGGGGGCAGCACAAGGGTCACACAAGTTTCTTTCTCAGGGGTCATACAGGTTTCCTTCTCAGGGGTCACACAGGTTTCTTTCTCAGGGGTCACACAGGTTTCTTTCTCAGGGGGTCACACAGGTTTCTTTCTCAGGGTGGCTCAACTTTTCTAGGGGTAATACAAGTTTCTTTGTCATAAACAACTTTTGTTGTTGATACAAAGTTCTACTTAATGCAAGAAAGTGTCAATTTGACCCTTTGTGCTGTATGGCTGCTATCTTGCATGACCTCCTTTTCACAAATCTATCCAGTTCAGCCAGAATGAAGTTTTGCAAAAGTTATTTCCAGGTAGCCATGGCCCATCAAAGTGGCCAGAAATGGCATTTTCAGGAAACAACCAAGATGGCTGCTGAATCACATGACCTATTTTCTGATAATTTTTAATGACTCAGAATGACTGCAGGAATGATTCCTGAAAGTTTGGCTGAAATTGAAGCATTCCCTGTTGAATTGTTAATAGCTGCATTTTTAATAGCCATTTTGAATATGTTGATTGGGTCACTTGGCTAAAAACACAACCTGTGTTGAAGACCTTTTGAGCCCCTCCAACATACTCTGAAATGGTGAACTTTTGTAAAGAAATGAGCCCAGGGTGGCCCAAAATGTGTTTTTTTTTTGTCAAATCTGAGATGGCATCCACACCATGTGACCTGCATATGCCAAAATTGAACTCATCCAGTCAATTCACCAAGGGACCTTACCCAAGAAGTTGGGCAAGGATTGAGGCAGACTTTCAAAAGTTAGGGCAGCTCAACTTTTCCATGACATGGTGACCCTGTCAACTTTGCATGATGTGGTGAAATGGGGGGGGGGCAGGGGGTCACACAGGTTTCTTTCTCAGGGCAGCTCAAATTTTCCATGACATAGCAAACATGCCCCCCCTCACATAGGTTTTTCTCAGGGCAGCCCAACTTTTCCATGATGTAGTGACCCTCACAACTTTCCACACGTAATGTAGTGAATGGGGGGGGGGTGTCACTACGTCATGGAATATTTGAGCTGCCCTGAGAAAGAAACCTGTGTAACCCCCTGTCACTACATCATGGAAACTGAGGTGTGTACAGACAGACGGATATTAATTTACTTAAGTCGCGCTCGCGCGACTAAAAATGAGGAAATCCAACTCACACTCTTCAAACAAGCCGTTTTGTCCGTTCAAACCGACACAAATGCACCATCACGGAACTCCAGAGTTCACTTTGGCCATGCAGATTATGAAAATTCCACGTTTCTCTTTTGTGCAGAGCGCGACAATGCACATCATTGACTTTTGTTCTTGGTGCTGCCCCGGAAATCTGTTTCAGATCAATGAGTACGTGTGAACAGTGACCACAAGATAAGAGATCAAGAGACCTCTTCAACTTGGAATTGACGAACTGTGTCGACGGACAGACTCATCACTTGCCACCTGCTGCTGTGGAACTGTTCGAGAAAGTAGAGTACTTACTTCTGAAGTGTCCCCGGGATCATTTGCTGTGGTTTCTCTTGGCTACATGTTTGTCAGCATTTTTGCGATTGTGGGGTTTTGAGGTGACTGTGTTGAGAATGTTCACAAACTTTTCTATTTTCACTTCACAAAATTCTGTGGCTGGTTACAAACGCGTTTTAAATATGAATCGCGCATTCAACAAAATGTCAAACAATAAATCGTTTTCTGCTGGTTTTTGTGAAGGAAATACGCTCAACAAAATTAATCGGATTAACAAATGAATTATGTATTAACGTATGGAATCAAAAATGGTGTCTTTTTTGAAGCGCAAACAGTTGAGAATACTTCAATGAAAGAATTGTATTTCAAATGAATCGCGTATGTAGCCGTTTAATCTGAAAGTCATGTGACCTCTGTTTTCAGCAGAAGCGTTGCATTTCCTGTTTTTGGCCAATTGATTGATGCTGGTGCGGTGTCGACGAGATTCAACCAGGTCAATTGCGAAGAGAGAAACATGTCTGGTTCCTCAGATGATTTGCCTCGGGACTATGACGTCATTGTCTTGGGAACAGGTGGGAAACCACACAATCTGCGTGAGAAAAATGTGAAATGGAGTCTATTGATCCAATTATAGATCTGACGTTGGTTTGAACAACCTGGATTTTCTTTTTTGGAAGTCAGTTCTCAAAGTTTAATTGCTCCCACCCCGACCAGAACCTGGACCTGCCATGAAATGTTGCAATGTACCTTTTCCTCAGGGATGACAGAAAGCATTGTTGCTGCGGCTTTGTCTCGTATTGGACAAAAAGTTCTCCACCTAGACCGGTGAGTCGTGAGGTGTCTTGACAGCAGTTCTTGACAAGACATTTTTGAAACAAAAGATCGATCCTTAACTGTTTTTGGAGAAGACATTTCAGGAACTGTTGGTGCCACAGTTGTGACATCTTGCCATTTTTTCCCAGGAATGATTATTACAGTGGAGACTGGGGGACGTTTCATTTCAAAGGCATTCGCGAATGGGCAGAAAATTTTCAGGTAGTTTCCCGTTCGCAAAATCTGGCAAGTCTGATTCACAGGTTATGATGTGAACAACTCTGGTGAGACTGATTCACAAGCTATGATGTGAACAAATTGAATACCACAGTGTTCTGCTGAACATTACACCACGCCACAAAAGCTGAAAGGTGACCAGCTTCCCCAGACAGACAATTGAGTTATTTCTTTTCCACAGGATCCACCAGGCAACGCGTGTTTAACAGCGAAAGAAGTGGACTTGACGCAAATTTTGAAGGAAGGGGAAAGAGCTGCCAAATTGAAAATCAACTCTGATTCCATTCACAATGTTGTTCAACAGACATATGTTCAGTACGTTTGCTTGCTTTCTGCCTGGTAAACAGCATGTTATGTGGTTGGCTCTGTGTTGAGTGACATGTTGTTTTTCAGGGACACTCTCCAGGAAACTGGGACTCAAGCGACTGGAGAATATTGTGGTCAAATGTCTTCCTCAGACAAAGAGCTCGACAATATGGACGCTGGCACTCGTGTGACAAAAACCAAAGAAGTGGAAGAACATTCGAGTCAAAAGTCTTCCGAAGAGAAAGAACTTGAAAATGTGGACACTGGCTCTGATCAAACAAGAAGTGAAGAAGTTCCCAAGGAACTATCAGATCAAGACACCAAGCAAGAAAATTGTAAACTTGCAGAAGCCAAAGAAAGCGACGAAGCTGAGCGTGACGATTCACAAGTTGCAAATGTTCCTTCGGAGCTGAGTGGGAATGTCGATACCCCGAGTCTAACGGAATGGAGTGTGGATAAATTGGACAAAGAATTCCGAAAGTTTAACATTGATTTACATCCAAGGGTAAGCTACCGGTAAAACACAACTTCAAATGTGATCGCGTCGCTTTCTCTTATTTGGTGTTGTGGAACTTTCAAAACAATTTCCTTTGGATGAGCAGGTCCTGTTTTCAAGGGGACCAATGGTTGAGCTGCTGATTTCTTCTGACATTGCCAAATATTGTGAATTCCGGACAATAACCAGAGTTCTCACAATCTTGAATGGGAAGCTTGAACAGGTATCTGGGAAGCATTCTTCCAAATTACGAGGATGCTTCCACTTCTAGCCGGACTGCCATCAACATGAGTGACATGTCATCGTGCTCCTTGACTATTTTGCAGACTTGGCCAAAGAGGGAATAACACGGTCAAGAATGTACGAGGATCTATCATTTAATTCTGAGACTGGTCATGGTCGGAACATTTGCACATGTTGAAGCTCTTTGACACAGTTTCCACTGTTTTACAGTCTGCTTGGGTACAAATTG
>JAAUXT010005943.1_pt1 | contig 21654 bp, 24 predicted proteins | sample 7278171 | NCBI WGS metagenome assembly JAAUXT01 (sample SAMN14350112, study PRJNA611818) | marine sediment metagenome | isolation source: surface marine sediment (1.8m) | place: French Polynesia: Moorea | collected 2018-08 | reverse complement strand
GAAATCAGAATTTCCTCAAATCACCGCGAGCTCCATGGAGCTATTTTTTTCTCCCGAGACAACACGCACAGGTTTTGCTCTTCATTTTCAAGGTGACCATCTTTTATGGGTGTGCGTTTACGTTATAGGTAAACAACGGACAACAGGAGATTAACGAATCCGAGGCACAGCTGAGGATTTAATGAATCTCCCACTGTCTGTTGGTTACTTGTAAGGCACAAGTCAGAGCAACCAAAGTGCAAAAGTGTGAAACCATTTCACTTGCAAGTGGAGATTACTTGTTTCAAATCTCCTGTTGAGAACAAAGGTTGCCCCTGACGACGCGCCTTACCACTGTGAGCCCCACCTGGGTGCGACCAATTGGTTCGAATGCAGACCCTTCTACCTGACATTTCCTTTGGAAAAAGCACGAAGGCGTGTGACCTTCACCTGCAGGACGAAGCAGTACAAGATGATGCCCGTGTTGACACAAGCACGTACACATACACACACAGACACACACACACAGACACACACACACACACACACACCGGAGATCTCACCTGTAGGACGAAGCAGTACAAGATGATGGCCGTGTTGACACAAACACACACACAGACAGACAGACAGACACACACACACACACACACACACACACACACACACACACACCGGAGATCTCACCTGTAGGACGAAGCAGTAGAAGATGATGGTCGTGTTGACTCTCTTCTTCAGCACGTCCATCGCTCAGCGCTGAGTGTTGGATTGTTGTGTCCTCCGTCTTCCTCTGTGTCTTGGTGGGCGTGGCTCAAGTGGAAGCCTGATTGCACCCAACCAGCATCAAATTGTGCATCAAGCGCAAACAGCTGGCTTGAAGAAGAAACTCTTTTCGATGTTGGAGGTGCACTGGCTATCACCTCACTGATGCTGGTTCGACCACGAGAGACCACAGATGCAAGTGAAGTTGTTCAGAAGATCAATATAGATCAATATAGCAACGGCACCTAAGTCTGGCCTCTTCTGAGTTGGGCCGCTTCTAACTCGGGCGGCTTTGAACCAGCCACAATGCCAAATATTGAGTTTCTGGCTTGCGTCAGAACATTGTTTTTCATGACATTCACTTCAAGGCGCTCAACCAATTTTCCACCAAATTCTACTCAATTCTCCTGATCAAAAATTTATCAACTTTGAGACATCAAAGTACCGAAATCAAGGTATCCTAATTTGGGCCTTTGATTAAGCCACAAACAGATGGAATTTGAGAATTTGAGAAAAAAGATCTGAGATTCACCCCAGTTGTCACCAATCCCCTCCATATTGGATTTTGGAGCTCTTCAGGGCCCAGCCTGACTTAGAATCAATTTTGAGGCTTGTTTTCCAGTCAGGCCAGCAAAGATCCAAGGAATATCTAAGTGATCTACATGCCTGGTTAACTGCTGATATTAATTAAGGGCAAAAATCCATGTTATTTTCCATATGCAAATTTGGTGGAGGTGCACAAGTTGTACACAAGGCAGTTGCCAGGATGTTGACTCAGACAAAGCATACTGAGACAAGTATACATTTGATGGTCGCCACATGAGGTTGATTGATTCTCTCATAAAGGTCTGTCAGTCAGTTGCAAAGCTGTACAGGCAATTGGTATTTGATTTCTTGATACAGATAAATGGTTGAAGTTGAGGCCTGACTTAGATTCATGCTTTTCTTCACCAGCCCGAGTTCGAATCAAAGGCCCGAGTTAGAATCATGGAGTCTTCAGCAAAATGGCTGAATTTCACTGGAAAGGAATGGATCTGCAACCCCATGTCATAATATGTTGGAGCCCTTTTCATGGCCTTTCATTTGGTCTTGATTTTGTTGAAATCGGTTGAGAACTCTCGGGGATACGCGGTGTCGACCAAAAATGTCGACAAACCGGCCCGACTTCGGTGCGTCTACTCTACACGCAATTTATGAAAAACGCAAAGGATTCGAGCAGGAATCAAAAGTTCTGTTATGTTGTAGCCTTGACTGTCTGAACTCCCTTGGTGGTTCAAAAAATGTTTTCACGTGGCAAGTTTTGTGATGGGTAAGGACGGCTCGGAACTGTGACGGGATCTTGAATCTCGCGCACGCTGGAGTGGGAAACATCTTCCAGGAAAACCTGCCGTGTCCGCACCTTCCTGAGACACAAGTCCGGCAGGTCCAGGTCCAGGTCTATAGAAACAGGCGACCTCTGGTGCTGAATACGAGGGGCGAGTGGTGTCAGGCTCAACATCTCACAAAGACACATACAGTTTTCACCCAGTTGTTTAGTTGTCAGAAGAATGATCAAACAAGCAATCAGCATCAATGAAAACACAAAGAAGGGTGAGTCACGTGTCATCAAGCAGCAGTCGACTGTAGTGATATCACAAACACACGGGTTGGTATCTCGGGTGAGACTGACGCGGTGGCGCGAATCTCTATGTTTATTGTATGTGCAGTGCTGCCACCTGTCAAGCGGTGGTTCAAATTCACAGCTGGTGTGTCACACCACACTCCTCCCCCACCAGGAGGGGCTGGCCTCAGCCAATTAATTATATTCTAAATATTTTTATATTAAATTATTACATACATTAGACAGGGAATAGATGCTTAATATCAGTTTTGTGCTATTTTGCTGGCAATTACCCAGCATCCCTCCCCCCATGGGGTGATCACATGATCACAGGTTTTTCCCTCTTTCCACCATGGATTTGGTTGAACACAAAGCTTGGTGCTTCCTCAAACAACAAATTGTGCGTTTAATTTACCATTTCTCCAACCAACTGCAGCTTCAACCCCTCAGTAGGCCAGTTATTGACGGGGTTATTCAGTATCTGAGCGTGGGGGCTCCAGTTTGGAATGCGAATCTCAGGATTTTGATCATCCGCCTCACACTGTCGATCCACCTGGCCGGCCAACACTAGGTAAGTCACTCCACAGACCCCTCTGCCCACCAACACACAAGCAAATTCCCACAACACGAACAGATCAAGTGACCACGTTTCACTTGTTTCTGTTTACTCCGTGCATAGTCACTACATGAACGCCTGAGGCAGATTCCACGATCTTCAACCGCAGAAAACAAAAGTGCGATTGTCCCATGTGCGTGGATCTAGATCTTGATGTTTGATTCGCAACATGTCATGAAAGTGACGTGTCAACATCGCTTCATACGCCTCAATTTCCAACTTTCCTCCCAAATTTACCCCATCAAACCGTTCCACAGACTTCTATATTCCATCCACCCGACTGTTTCTCAGAAACTTGGGGTCTAGAAGGAGTGAGAGCAAAATATCTATAATCTACCTTCCCAGACACTTCCCATTTTTCCCTTCATCATGACGTCATTTCAAAACAGGCCAATGTGCTGAAAAGAGCCGAGGTTCCTTCATATACAACGTCAACTGGTGCAAAAGGGGGCAAGTGAGGTGCCGAGGAGTGCAATTCCCTCTCATTGGCTAATGAGCACGTCTTTTTTCGAGCATCTGTTGCGGAGGCGAAGAAAAGTCACATGACTTGAGAGCGCAACATTCAAAATGGGGCGAAGAAGTTTCATCGTTCCGCTCACTTGGAATAAACTGCAAAACAGCCCAGGAATGAACGAAAACAGAGGAACTTCTAGTCCAGTCACACGATCCATGACCCAAGACAAGAGAGAGCCTCTGAAAGAGAACACAAACCAAGAGAAACGAGGGAATTTCGTCGCTAAGTTGGAGGAGGGAAAAACAACAAAAGCCATTTTGCGCCGAGTTTCTTCAGTTCGAGATGCTTTTGGAACTTTCAGACAGGTAAGAGAAGAGTTTCTTGTCCAGAAAGGGGTGTGGTTTATCTGTAAGGCCCAAACTGTTATCGTTGAGCTATCAAAACCACAAAATTAGTCGCGGAAGGTGCAAATTGTTGAAGGCGTTGACATGTTGCGTAATCACATCATTTGTGTGGACCACGAGTCCAAAGAGTTGGTGCAAAGACCTCAAGATTTTGTGCGTTCATTCACTGACAATTGGACAACATGCAAACTTGAACCTTCCTCTCGCTGGTTCCACAATTTGGTGAAACTTACAAGTCTGGCATCGTGTGATCGCAGCTGCCTGTCTCAAGAATGCCAAGTATGCAGCCGTTGGGATACACCCAAACAGATTCGCTATCACAATGCAACATCAACGATATCGATGGGGCATGTTTACGCACCTTCAATACTCCTGCTCATCACATTGCTGTCACAATGAAATTGCACAGTGCATTAGGAGTGACACACTTCGCGCTGGTAATTGATATTCAATTGATTGGGCCCGATTGATGCTGACACGTGCCCGTCTTTTGTCCCGCAGAAAATGAAGATCTCCACCACCCGGAGACGGGCCCGTCTGCTGAACCAGTCCCCGTACAGCAGCACACCGGTGCGGACACCAGCCTCGCAGGGGAAACGCCGCTCCCACCTCCCGCCCCACATACAGGTGAGGACAGTCATTCCCTGACACAGGGCAGATCCAGATTTGGTCCGGGTCAACTCGACGCCACCCCTTGGCAGGGGGTGGGGTGGTTCACATTTTGAAAATGTGCACAGAGGCTTTGATCGGTGGGGCAGGAAGAGTGCCCCCTCTCCTGGACCCACGCTTGCAAATGGACTTCTGTCACAAGGGTCCAATCCGGAATTCAAGATTGTCGTTGGAAGGGTGGAAAACTCGTGCTGAGTCCCCATCTGCAAGGCGTTTTGTCTGAGGTTCGTGATAATTTCCGACAGGATATGGCGGTTTGTAAAGCCGCAACGACTTCAGCGTTTTGCGCGGGACAGTGAACGAATTTTCCACAAATTGGCTGAAATCTTTTTGCCTTTTCGTACTGACTGGGACAGCCCGAAAAAAAAGTTGGGGTTGTGTGGGGCCAACTGTGAGAAAATCTCGGGTGCGCAAGTCATTGCACCTGGCAAAACTGACAGTGCAGTGCGCGCATCAAGAATTTGATCTGACAGGAAAGTCAATTGTGAATCAAGAATGCGACGTCTTTCTCAGCTAAGAAACATCCCGCTCTTTGAGTCCGCCACAGTGAGTGATGGTAATCTGAAAGGCAAAGCTGGCGGTGAAAGAACAACAATAGGTGTTCGGGGTATCACTCAGACATGCGGGTGGGGAGCTTTTCTCGTGTCTGGGTCTCTCTTCAAAAGAATGTCTGCCTTCTTGACCTGTCCTTTTGGGTGAGACAGGTATCATTTGACACGCAGCATCGCATAGAAATTCAGCAGGTGCAATATGGTTTTTGCATGTGAAATATGAGGTCGCGTCAGCCAAGTTTGAAAATTTGCGTGAATTTGCGCCACGACTGAGTCGGTTGGTGCGTGCTTTTTGCACATCACAGATTTCTTTAATTTTTCAAACACGGCAATGGCAGGCAAGTCAAATTCAAATGAAATTGCATTTTCTTTCCGAAGTGAAACTGGCATTCCAACAGATGGTCACAAAAGATGTGTTCCAAATGAACTCCGATTTCAAGCACACTTCTTTCTTTCTGATGCGCGACGGAGTGGGCATTGAGAAAAAGAGGCACGTTTCGGTGTCTGAAAAAGCGTGCCGGTGGCAAATGGCAACGCCACTCACATCCCATAATTGGTTTTATCTCATCAGTAGCACGTGCTCATTGGAGGCATTTAGCATCAGTTGGGACAGAGTGTCGAACAATGCAGCCAATACCGAAAAGTGCTGCGCATCACCCGGGTAGACCACTTGTCATCACATGTTGGGGGCGAATCTGGGGGGGGGGGGGCGACCCCTGGCCCCTGCAATTTTTTGTCCGCAAAATTTGTGATCAGGCGCAAGATACTCTCAAGTTTGAAACAAATGTTCGATCTGTCACCGGGCTGTTGGACACTTTGCAACAATGTCCTGGATCCACCTCTGGTGGGAGTGAGAGGGTTTTCGTTGGTTTCACCTGTTTGGGTCTCCCGCCTTTTCTCCTCAGCAATTTTGTGTTGGGTGATTCTGTTTCAAATGTCGCCCAGACATGATATGCCCACACGCAAAGAAACCTGGGGAGGCCAGTCGCATGGGAAATCAGGGGCTCCTTTGCAGGAAATCTGTTCATTCAAATCTGTTCAAACTCACCCAGGGGAGTGAGTCGGAGAGACCCGTGAAACAACGAGGTGGCCCATTGGCACTGCTCTCCCCTGAGGGTGGGCTGTGAAGTAATCATGGTCGCTTCAAGGCAATTTTGCGAATATTTCGTTCTTTCAGTGTTGCAGAAAATGTCCGCTCATGTGTGTCACTCTGACAGTGTGTGTGTGTGTGTGTGTGCGTGCGTGCGTGCGTGCGTGTACGTTTGTCTGTGTACGTTTGTGTGTGTGTGTGTGTGTGTTGTCGGCGTCTGACATTGCTTGCGCTCACGACGCAACCACGTTCTGATTGTTTTGCAGGAGGAGGTGCGGATGTACTCTCCGTTCCGCATCGACACGCCCGGCTCGGCGGTGGCGGCCCCTGGATCCTCGGGCGGCGGCTGCGCGGGGACGGGAGGCGACGTGGGGCCCGTGAGACGCAGCCCCCGGACGCCCCGCAACATCCGCATGGGCATCCACACTCCCAGAAGGTACGTGGCAGAACTTCTGTGCTGTGCGTTTTGTCCCTGAGTAAGAACGCAGCGTTGTACTGGGCGCGACGCACAACGCTTCAAGCGTAAATACGAGGTTCTATCAACTGAAAGTGTTACTTATCATGTCTTGCGGCGTCTGTTTGTTGACAAGGTATTTAGTGACGCCTCGGCAAACACTGGAATGTGGACAAAGATGACGACAACAACAACATAGTCTTTGGCAAGTGCATTTGGACCAAAACAAAGAACTGTCAGAACATCAGCTGCGCAACAGAAAACAGTCAAATTGGGCGCAACTGCGGGTCCATGCCTTCAAAGTAACCACCCTGAAAGACCAGGCATTTGCGGCATTGGTCGATCCAAGTCTGGAAACACTTCTTCCACTGGTCTGATGAGATCTGGCCCAGTTCATGCACAATTGCAGCTGCCAAAGTGTTCACATCCTTGAAGTCTTTGCCTCTCATTTTGCGCTTCAACAAGGGGAACAAAAAAAAGTCTGCAGGCGACAAATCGGGCGAGTAAGGCGGGTGTTTCATCAGGCTCCAGCCCCACTGCCTCAAAGACCCCTGCACAAGGTAACTGCAATGTGCTGGGGCGTTGTCCATATGGAGTTGGTATCTGTCCAGCTGGCGGAACACTTGGACACCCCTTCTTGTGCGCACAGAATTCAGCACCCGGTCAAGCAGAGGGTTGAAGACTTCCTTGTTCACAGTTTGGTTGACAAAAAATTCATAATGGACTATTTCTTTGTGGTCAAAGAACGGAATGAACATCAGCTTCTTTGTGCTCATTTCCCTGCGCACTGCTTGCGGTCTCTGTTCATCCTTTGTCATCCAATGTATGTTCTCAACTTTGGAAAGAGGGTCAAGCACGTAAAACCACGCCTCGTCCATCGTCATGATCCAGTCAAGCCCTGCAGGGGAGGTTCCATAAACTGACTCAAAGTTTGTGCAAAATTCAATGCAACGCCTCTTGTCTCCTGCAGAGAGCTTGTGTGGCACTGATTTGGCAGCCAATTTCTTCATGGCAAGATCCTGATGAAGAATGCGGTGTGCACTACCATAGGACAGGGCCAGTTTGCTTGAGAGCTTGTGAATTCCGATCCTTCTGTTGGCAGAAACCAGTCTCTTGCATTTCTGAATGGTTGCCAGGGTGCGCACCTTGTGAGCTTGTCCTGGGCATGCCAAGTCTCCAAGTTTCTGTCTCCCAGTCTTGAAGGCTTTGTGCCATCTGAACACAGTCATTCTGGAGTAACACTTGCCATTGAGGATGTGATGAAGGCGGCAGTATGTGTTGGATGCGGTACTCCCCTCAGCAGAGCAGAACCAGATGATGATAACTCGCTGCACCAGTTGCCTTGGAATCAACATGGACATTGTCGCCTTTTTGGAATCCATCTCAGCCTGTCTCTTGCAGTTCTGACAGTGGCAAGTGGCGGTATCTCAGACTTGTCCTCAAGGAGGACAAAAGAATCCTCATTGTCCTCAGACTACAGTCTCAGAAAGTGCGCAACTGCCAGTGCGCTCTGGCAGCACCGCAAGACATGATAAGTAACACTTTCAGTTGATAGAACCTCGTATGGCGTGGTTTGCAGTGAACAAAACAGACACATCAGCAGAGTCGAAGGACCAGATCTATTCTTGACATCATTTTTGTTTTGAAAATCTGAAGATTATAGAACAGGTCCCAAGTTTTGTTCAGTTGCACACGTTGGCTTTTGAGGGTTAAATTTGGTTTCCAGAGCACACAAAATATTTCGGAAGCAGTCTGACTGCATAGAATTAAGTGTTCTGATTCATAACGAGATTGTCCTTCGCGGTTATTTTCTCTGGTGCAATTTGGGTGTTGAAAAAAATGTTCTTTGATTGGTAACAATCTGCACAATTTCAAAGCATGCCCATTGCGCACAACAACATTGGTGGGAAAACCCATGACGCACGCTGGTGGAACTCCAAACTGACGCGAGCGTGTCTTTTTCTATCCACCGTCAGTATTGACTTTTCGACCCCGAAAACGCGGAGTCAGCGGCGGGCGGAGGACACGCCCCTCTGTACCCCGAGCCCCAACACGCGCTACAAGCGTGACCTCGACACGGTGTCCAAAGCGCTCGCCGAGCTGCGCACCATGGGGGAGAGTCTGGGCACCGTCATCAAGCGCCAAAACAGCCGCCGCGGCCGGGGCGGGCAGCGCGGCGGCGGGGCCAAACACTCGTAGGGGTAGGTGTGTTGGGGCGTGGCCCTCCAGCGGATCCGTGGGTGGGGCTGGTTCCGTCTTGCCACCTGAAGTTGCCCCCCCCCCTGCACAAGTTTGATTGGCACAAGCTAAAGAAAGTCGAGTTCTGTGGCTCCTGCTGGACTGCAAAAGTTGAGGGAATGCCCCTGCCGCCGCCCCCCCACGAACCTCATTTTCGGATCCGCTGGAGGAAGCATGCTCGTTTGGCACCTTTGGCACAGATTGCGCACTTGTCCCCTCCCCACGTACCAGCCAAAAAAATAAACCCCGCTTGGAAAAACAACAATAACACCTGCAACCTTTCTGCGTGTGCATGATGATGACAGTTGTATCTACACAATTTTACGGTCAGCATGCACGCAAAAGGGTTGCGCTTGACATGACACGAAACTTTTGTCAAGTCGCGGTCCAGGCTGTCAGGTGCCCCCCCCCCCGTTGTCGCACAGTAGCGCTTGTAGTGTAGCATGCTTTGAAATGTGCATGATTGACTTTTATCATTGCCTCACATGTTTCTCTTTCTCAGCTCGTTGAACACAGTTGTCTCTAAAAGCGCGAGTCTAATTCCTTCCGATCTTTCCTCCGCATCTCCACTGTCGCGTTATTCACTGTCAGCCTTCATCTCTGATAGAATTAAGTCAACCATCATTCAACGCAAAGTTTTAACTCGCAAAAGAAACCCGTCAGAAGGAATCCGTCTATGTTCTTTGACAAACGTGCGAAGATGGAACAGGATTTGGGGTAACAAAAGTTTGTGAAGTTTCGGAGACCTGTTTCGCGCGGGACGAGTCATCCATTGCGTCCTTGCCTTCCATGACCGTCTTGCACATAGATCTCAATGTTTGACGTACCCAGTGTGATTTTGATTTTGACCTGTTCAGTGTGAACCCGTCCTGATCATTGTTTTCGTTTCCCGCGCAGGACGCCGAGTCAGCGGGCGAGGCTCGGTCCGTCCCCGCCGTCGCTACGCAGAGGCACGCCGTCGACTCAGCCGAGGACCAACCCGCGCACCGCCGCCTCGCACATCTTCGTCTGAAGCGCGCGGTGTTTCATCGTCGGGCGTGTTCGATTTGCGCTCCGCGGTCCCTTGGGTCGTTCGACACAGAACTCAGTCGAGCGCAGCTTGTGTTTCGTCCAAACAGCATGAAACGCACGTTTTGGTTCTGCTCCACACTCACGACTGAAGGGACCACGGTGCGTTCGCCGCGCAAATCGAACACGCCCGTCACTGGACCTCGGCTGCATTTTCTTGATGACAAGACCTATCTCCATGACAACAACCACGCACCTCACCTTGCAAACACTCATGAAATTCAACACAAGCCGAAGAGATTGACAGTGCTCACATTGAGAAACTGAGTTCAGACCTGCGCGTCTCCCGCCACAACGCAGACACATGTACAGAAACCAACTGCAAAGCATTGCTTGAATCATTTGCACGTATTCAACTGCCTTCACATCTGACACGCTTTGCCTTTTTGGAAAATTTTGCAAGCTTATACTCAATGTAGAAAGGTGACAGGGTTAGAATTGCTGCAGTCGGTGTTTTGAGGAAAAGAAACTTGGCACTTCAAGTCATCGCATGAACGCGTCGCTGGGTTTTATTCAAACGCTTTTTTTGCTGTGTTCTGTAATGTTCTCTCAAAAGCTTTGACTTTTGTTCATGTTAGAATCGTGCCATTTTCTTGAGCATTTTCCACAGCAAGGTGAACGGTGATATGTGTGTGTGGAAACAAACACCTCGGATCTGTCTGTTTCAAGACAGACTTTTAGCCGGAAACTCTGCGCCGGAAACCACCTCGTGTCCCTCTGGCGGTCGTTCGTTTTGATTCCAGAAGGAAACGCAGTGCTTTTCAAAACGAGACTTACAAATACTGACATCATGCGTAGGTTGTTGGAAATACTCCTTTTGTAGATCTATTACACGTGCGCTCAACTTTGTCAAATCCGCTGACTCCGTGTTTTGTAAACAGCTGTGTACAATTGTACAGACTTTGTTCACCCATCGTAGTTTTGCGTATGATACACTCCAGTTGCCCCAAGGGTTATGCTTGCCAAAGTTGTAGGTCCAAATGCACAAGGTTCATGTCGCGTCTTCGACCTAAGTGGTCGCCCTTTTTCATGTCGACGCACAAACGTCTTGTGGTCACGTGTTTTCAATTTGTCACGTCTAAGTATGGCGCTTTTGTGTTCAAGAACTCGAAACACAATTGCAAATTGTCATTCCGCAAAGGATGCGTCGTGCATTGCAGCCGCGTCCAAATAAGTTGGCGCAAGGCACGACGCATCCAGTGTGGACGCGGCCTGAAGCCGTTGCCCCCGCGCGAGCCTTGGGAGTTCGCGAAGTATTCGAGACAATCCAGTCCAGCTGCAGCCAGTATTAGACTCATCTCCACTTCATTCTGCGGCTTTCAGCGTTATCCGTGTCCGTTGGAGGCATGACCCACGTTTTGTCCCTGTACGTGTCCATGCGCTGCGTCTTCGCTTGCGACCAGTACGCGTTCGACGCAGCGCGAATTCACTTGTAGATGGCGCTGTGTGGTTTGCCCGACCTCACACAGGCACGGCGTCCTGCTGCTTTTACGTTGAGATTTTGCCTCTGATATTTGTAACGCTGAAAGAATTTGAACCAAAGCGCAGTTCCTTGTTAAAATATCCTTAACTCGCATTGTGCGCCAGTGTCACGTGTAAATGTTCCACCACGAAACAGAATTACCAATGCAGACATTTTGTATTTTCTTGCCCTTTAATTTTTACAATGAATATACACTTCAGACCCAACACGCGGTTGTTTCTTCCTTGCGCATGCGTGCAGCCGAGACTGTGCGAGATTCGAGGGTCGCGAGACTAAGATTTCACCACGGCACCCGCCCAGCACCCACTTGGTGCCGGCAAATTGTGTCTGTGATCGTGGAAAACTCAAGACGACACTCAGTTCCATGAAAGACTGAAAGACCTCCAAGAGCACCCGTGGATTCTGTCCTGTTGTTTCATACGAGGCGCTGCCGAATACACGTGGCGTCTTTTGACGCGCACGGACGCACAGGTCAAAATGGGCCTGGTATCATTCCTGCTCGCACAAGAAAAGCATTCCACGACGAGCCAAGTCATTGGCAGTTCTTCCAACAGAGTTCTCACGATGATGATGACTCCACCTGTTTCATCCTGTAATCCTCGATACTGTGGTTTCGCGCCGTTATGTCTACGTCGAGTTTGCCCCTTTTATCGCCCAGCGGTAGAGGAGGCGCACTCAGCGTCGTGCCCCACGCTCTGCGCAGTGCGTCCCGCGCGGCCATCTCCTCCGCGATGGTCGTTGTCTCTCCGGACGCTGCCGCGGGAAGCGAAAAGAACATAGTTTCACAGCTCTAAACTGTTTCACACAATGTTGTGCACAGAAGCGGACATGAAACAAAGGGTCTGAGTTTGCTGTGATTTCCTTGACAAGCAAGTTTGTCCTTCGTGAGTGATTGTTGGTGACACGTGCACGTGGCCTGTGTCTCGCTCCTGTTCACCAGGTGCAAAATCTACTCACATCGCCCGAGCAGCTGCTTGTCGCTGTAGATCCCGACCTGGTAGTTGGCGTACACTGTGCCTCGTGATGACTCGAACAGAAGCCTGCAGCGAAACACACACACGCGTGGAGACGCGAACATCAGTGTATACACGTGGTTCGTCCAGGAGTTTCCCGTTTCCCAGTTCTTGCAGACCTGACTGCTAGATGCACCACACAAATTGGCGTGGCCACATTCACCACACCAACTGGTGGGGGAAGAATCGTGAAAAGTTTACGGTGTGCGTGAACAATATTTGCGGAGTGCGCTGCAGTCTGATCCTTATTGGACCTGACTCGCCGAGTGCGCCCAGACCGAGTCGACATGTGCGCATTGCAGTCCGTTTTACACGGCGTGTACCATGCGTTGGATCCCTGCTCAGTGGGCACTGCGTGGACTCAACAACCCGTGAACTTAGAATGAAAGCGCGATAGGAGTGCAAGGACCTGACGCGGACGAATTTGGCTGCTGGGTACCTGGGTTCTGGAGCGCCTCGTCCTTCCTTCGCGAGCAGGGACGCGAGCACGCCCATCGGATCGTGGACCGCCTCTCCCCAAATATCGCCCAGGTCCTTGTCGAGAAGCTGTGGTATCACGAAGTCCTGCACGAACAAGTACGCCCGCGCCTCGTTCTGAAAACGCAACGAAAACAACTTGCAGTGTTGAAACGCGCATCTCGGGGCAATTTTGAAAATGGAAAACAACGAGGAGTACAGACTGTCGCTGGAACGAACCTGGCTTTCTGCCAACGCTCCCACTACTGCGTAAAACGTTGTCTTCATGGTGCTCGGGCTTGGTGGGAATTCCTGCAACACACATGTACGACAGTCTTGACACAGGTTGACTTGGGGGGGTGCAAGGGGTGCACCAAACGTTGCGTCCCTGTGCACGTCAACGCCACAGTCAACACGTACAGGAGTAGAACTCGCAAGAGGCGATATATTGTCCCTTGGATCACACAGGAGAGCGACGCATAAGGCCAGTGTGAATCCGACCTTTCACGTCAACGATGGTGAACCAACAAGGACACTCGATTCACGCGCCTCAGCCCCATGGTTGCACAGCACAAGGACTGCCGCACGCCCAAAGCATTCCTTTCTTTACGGTATGCCCAACAAAAGCGCCAGCCACACAGCCCTGCCAAAGGGCCCGTGAGAGGCAATTGTTCTCTCGTACAGTCATGCGGCAGACACACGCACACGGTCTCCATCTGCGGCGTGGCGCGCAATTTGAATGTACTCAGCAGACTATTCCAGCGTTTTGTTCGACTCACCTCACAGAGGATGATGTCTTTGACTCCGAGATGTGACGCGATGTGAGCCAGCATCTCTTCACTGGTCAGGAAATTGTGCAGGGCGCTGCAGAACGAAACCAAAACGCACGTTTTCCACGAGGGACAATGCAACAATCCTGGTGATGTAGTCAGGCTGCGTCTCACAAGATTGACATTTTTCGGACATGTTCCAAACGTGAATTGGACGTTTCACTCTCACAGATACGATTGACGCGTTCACTTTGTCGCATCTTCCGAGCCACTCGCACCCCGTGTCGTTTGTTGTGTTACAAGCGCCACTTGACGCGAGGGCACGATCGTGTCCGATGCACTGCAAATCGAACGCACCCAAAATCACTCTGAGCTGGAGCACTCACGTGATGCACTCCTCAGGCAGACGGGGCAGGCAGTGTCGGAGGTACGCTGGGACGTACTTGCTCGTGATTTCCTCGCCTGCACACGAAGTAGCACAGTGTGAAACAAACTGCACGCGTGTAACAATAGACGTAACTTGCCCCGTCTGGCGTGGCGCTCAAAAATCGCACTTGGGCATTGGAACCGCAGTTCCACGCCTGAAGACTGGTACAGGTCGGCATTGTGTGACGCACCCTCGACGTCAGGGCCGAAGCCCCTGGGCCAACCCCTGACCCTCCTCAAGAAAATTTGGCCAATGATGGCAATCCTTTCTGCCGCACGCAAAAAAAGTCATAGCTGTTCAAGGGAGTCGCCATCTCAGTGCCAATCACAATTGCTCCCCAAAAGAAACTCTCGTGGACAACCTTTCAAGGCGAGCAATTCACTGTCGACGATCCCGAGCAGTTCCTGAACATTTTCACTTTCGTCTCCCTGATATTTGGCAGCCTCTCGCTGCTCCTTCAACTTCCGTTCCTGTTGCTCCACGTACGATCTGTCAACAAGAAACACTTCACCCTTGAAGACGCACGGCGAACCCTCGACCTGAGCGGGCGTGCCAACAAACAACAATCTGCCTTCCAGACGCACCAAGCTTTGATCCACGGCAAACCAGGCTGCCATGAATTCTAAAGGCCGACAGTTCCAAAGTGCAAACTGATGTCACGATCAAATACTTTTTGCCCTGTGTGGGCTCCTCACCTGTGCGTGAAGGCTGTTTTCAAGATTTCCTCGTCAAAGTCTTCACTGAGACGCTTTCCGAACGAAAAGATTTCTGAGTCGTAGTTCCTGAAATAAGAACGTCATTCGAACTGTGCGGGTGATCCTTGTCGTGTTCTTGTTGTGCTTCAGACAAAATCCAAGGTGGGTGACGATGTGTCGAGCCTCTCGACGCGCTGGTGACTGTTTTAGTTTTCACGCCACCACGACATCGTGTGCTTCGCTGGAGATGCAGCGCTTCCAGTTGGCGCGAAAAGATGGCTCAGCTTGTGATTGGTGGATCTCAGACTTGGACCCTTGGAACCCACGGAAACGTACCAGTTGGGCCAGATGCTTCAGATCCGCTTGGTTCAAACAGGGGATAAGTGATGGGTGTGGAACTGGTTTCGAAGCCCAGGTTCCCACAAAGGCGCAACAGGCTTGGTGGACACTGCAGGCTCACCCCAGTCCCTCCCCCCCCCCCCCCAACCACCTCCAGTATCATTCACGCTCCTGATTCCTGGAACAACTCTTGCCCTGGAGCCCCCACCAGGTCTCCTGGTTCCCTCCCCTCCACACACACACACACACACACACACACACACACACACGTGGTCACTCAGGGTTCTGGTTGCCATGGAGACGCACCAGTTCGGGTAGACGCTGCGGTGGTGCACGGGCTCCGGTCCCGCCTCCAGCCGCCGCTTCCACAAGTCGTACAGCGTCGGTCGCGTCTTCTTGGACGTCAGCTTCTGGCGAACAACTGCAACACAGGTCTTGTTTCAAAAAAATTTTGTTTGTGTCTTTTGACGTTCAGTGTGAGGAAGGCTGGTGTCAGTGAACAATGCACTCATAGTTTGTTCTCTTACGAGGCAATATCCAACCAAAGTGAGAATTGTCATGATCACCAAAGAAGCCAATTGGCCTGTCTGCACTTAGAAGGTGAATGAAATCAATTGTCTGGAATCAACCACCCGTGACCTTCCAGGCCGATCACAAACATGACAATTCCCACTTAGGTTGGATAGAGCCTCGTACATTCTTTGACACAATGTGCAGAGGAGTACACAAGTACGAGTACACATGCACGCAAAACCAACGAAACGAAACAAACACCACGACATTGCCCCTTTTCACAGAAACAACAGATTATGGTGAGGGATCACAAACAATTCGGAGTTTGCTCACTCGACATGGAGTCTTATCTCAACAAGTGACCAATGTCAGAAGTGTGCCAGTGAGCGATATTTGGACTTCGACGAATCAACTCTGAAGTGTAGAATCTGCAACTCCGAAAATGTGCACAAACCAAACTTACTTGTCCAGCTCACATTGCACTGGTGACTTCGTAACAGATTCGAGGCCTGAACACCGCTGGAAAAGACGATGACTTTCCGAGCAACAAACCGACAGGGCGCTGACATCTTGGATTTTGTGGGCCACTTGTGAACTTTGTTCTGATTGTGTTTGGGAGAGGCACAAAAAATATTTGGTAAGAAATATTTGCATTAACTCATGCAGATTTTAATGTTAAATTTCAGTTTATTACTCGAGTATATTTCTGATTGAAATTTATGCATCAAACGATCTGAGTGAAGACACATTTCAAGGGCTGTTATTCAAGGCTGAATTAACTTTCTTCGTCTCTCCCGAAAATTTTCTATTGCCTCCATTTTCAGTGTTGTAGGGGACGTGCGCAGTGAAGCTGCGTCGACGTCAAAGGAACCACAAACATGGATTCTGAAAACAAACTCGGAGGCAATTTCACCATCGACGACGCCTTCGAATCGGACGAGGAGGATCCGATACGGGTCTATGGAAGCAGAGCGACCACAGAACGAAGTGCGCTTACGGAGAAGCGGAGACCTGAGGACGTGAAGGTGGAAGTGGACGAACATCACGAGCAAGTGAGTCGAAACATTTTCTTTGATTCATCAAGAATTTTGATTTGTTTTGACAAGAAGATTGTGAGACACGAAATGGGCTCAAGTTCTGAAGAAGTTGGCGCAAGATTTTGACGACATTGGTTTGAGATCAATAGCCATGAATTGTCTGTGAGGCCGCTGGAGATTTGCTGGGAGAAGCCACATTCGAATTTGAATCGAATCCAGAAGGTCGATCTGGAATGACGACAGGTCCACTGGACGCCGAAACAGGACACAGACATTCCTCTGTGAAATGAAGCCTGAAGCTGCAGAGAAACGCGAACGTACGTCTATTTTGGAGCTGTTTATTCACATATCCTGTTCATTTTCAGGTAACTGACGCTCACGAAGGACTTTTGATTCCTGACGCCAGATTTGGGTACGTTTTGAACACATACGCTGTCAACTATTTGCACTGAAGGGAAAACTTGAGATCAACGGACATTGAACTGACGTCAGACTCATCACACGGTCGTCAAGCCGATTACGTACCGAGCTCCTGAACGTTTACTGTCAAGATAAAACTTCAGGCGACACCGACGTGGTGTGCGTGAGTCACCGTCACTGATGACATCATTCCGGACACGCGTCACTGATTTTGAACTTCGTTGCTTGAATGCCGTTTGCGAAAGAAGTTTTTCGGATTGTAGTTTGACTTTCTGCTTCTACGGTATGCATAACTGTCCTGAACATAGTGCCATAACTGCACTTCCATAACTGTGTTAACTCGTCCTGAATAGCTCTGCAACAAAGGTGATACAACATGCAAACGGACGGCAGCATTGAGAATCCCCTCGTATGCGCGGAGCATCAAGCTTGCAAAATTCAGCAAAATCTTTACTCTGTCACTTCGGCAAACGTTGCCAAAACACCTCTCTGTACTCAGCAGAATCTCGTTGTTGCAGGAACATCATCCACGGAGATTCGGATCCGTCCTTCACCAGTTCCTACAGCGACGTCTACAGCACAACCACGAAACCGTACCCAGACAAAAGGTACGAAACACACACGCACACACACAGAGTCAAACACACACACACTCGCGCGCGCGCGCGCACTCAAAAGTTTCACTCGTTGCTTTTCACAAACGGGGGACTTTATAACCTTCTTTCCTGAGCATTGATGAACAACTTTTGTCTGGGTTGTGAGCTGGTCAGAACTTTTGTTGTGGCTGACAATCATTTTGCCGCGTTCTGTGTTGATTCAGATGGTGGAAGCACCCGAAGGTTCGTGAGAACTGGAAGATCGTGTTGGCGTCGTTCGCTTTGCTCATCATTGGACTCGGTAGGTGGCGTCATTTCTTCAATGGTGTCCTGTTTCAAAAAATGACGCCGCGTTTTGTTCGTTCGAGAAACGGACGGGCTCTGACCACACAAACATTTTGACCGCAGTTGCGTTGAACTCTGGCCCGATAAATGAAGTCACCCATCACTGCCCCCAGATGATCTCATGCAGCTGATTGGGATTCGGGCAACGCGACCGGGATCTGACCCTGGTCAGACTGTTCGAGTGTCGGGCTTACTTCAACTGAAAACAGACCACAAATTCTGTGCTTGATTATTTTGGGTGTCATTTTCCCCCGAGGCCACGCAAGAAAAATGCTGCAGGAATCATGACTTGATTGACACCGACGTACTTGTTGGCATGAGGGGGGAGGCGTGTCGCCTGGATCCACTGTGTGACACTTGTTGCTGCTATGGTTGCAGGGCTTGTGATAACGGGGATCGTGATCGAGGTGACGCACATCACGGCCGTGCAGAGCTTCATCTTCTTCATCGCTGGTGCTATCTGCTTCATCCCGGGAGGTACGTGTGCCCCGCTTCACACACACATACACACACACACACACACACACACACACACTCGGGACGCATGAGTCTCCTTCCTCACCCCTGGACCGCAGGAGCGTTCACAACGCGTCCGTCTGTGCTGAACTGAACGAATTCCGTGTCAGATTCTCGTTTCGCGAATGGGGTTGGGTAGCCTGACAGAACTGTGCGGTAAGGGTTCACCCACGCTGCAAAAATGGTTCCTGTGAAATCATACAATGACTTTTCAAGACCTTTGGTTGAGAAAAGAGTTGTATGATTGAACAGGAACCTTTTTTGCAGTGGGTGAACTCACTTCTACCACAATGAGGTCATGTACGAGAGGCTCTGTGATGCCAGCGTGGTAGAACACAGCTTCCATCATGCGTGACTGACACAGAGTTCTGACAGACATGGTCGAGACCATGGGAGGAACAGAAGCAGTGTTCCCACAGATGTCTGGACCCAGAGAAATGCGTCCAACGCCAACGGCACAATTGGACAATTTTGGTGCAAGAAGGTTTTTAGAGGCGGGGTCATGTCCTTCAAAAATTTCGCCTGTGAAGTCTTCAAATCAAATGCGTGTTCAGTACAATTCCTCAATGTGCATAAATGAACCAAGCAGAGCCGCGCATGCTGCAGTCAATGCCTGTCGATACAGGTGAGAAATGCAGCATTTCTCGTTGTACTTTCAGCGTACCATGTCGTGTACATTTACTGCGCAGTAAAGGGGAAGCGAGGATTCCCCTTCCACAACCTGTCCGTGTTCCGGTGATCGTCGCGCACGCGTCGCGCCTGCGCAGACCGCAGCAGCTGCGCGCCAAGCAGCGCCCCGCGTTCCACGACAGTGAAATTACCAGTGGATTCTCGTATTTATTGACCATGTGTATTGAGGATATTGTGCATTTGGGATGGTGCACCATGACACTGCTCTGACGGAACGGACCAAGGACTTAGCGTCTTTTGCTATTCTGTTTGCAAATCCAGTTTTCAGTTTTGCGTCCTGAAGCAAGACTTCATGCCAAGTGATGAACCTCCAAGTTGGGTCCAGAAGTTTGTGCGTCCAGCATCGTCTCTTCTTGGTGCAGTTTTCGTGCTTACGCAGTGTTCAGATTTCAAGTTCAGAAGTTGACTGAGGGAACTTCGGCCAAGGCAGCAACGATTGACAAGCTCCGAGACACAACGCCTGACGCTTGCAATGTGAACATGACAACAGATAGATCTACCCATACACCCCACGACACAACGACGCAGCTTCCACTGACTTGCAACTTGCACAAGGACCGAACGAACAAGTTGTGTGGTGTGGAATTGGTCTGGCAGCCCGCTGTTTGACAGGAATGGACTCAGCGGCGTCGTGTGTTCAAAGGAGGTGTTTGAGAACAAGAGGACCAAGTGGATGTTACTTTGCAATGTCGTTTCTTCCAGTGGAGAGGAAAATTTTTGTGAAGTGAGGAGACAAACTGCTGAACGCACGGAAAAGGAACCGATGATTTCGAAGAGGACCACCACAGGACGTCAGACCTGTGCTTCTTGGCAGCGGACATGTTTCAAGCATTCGTGCAGGAGCACATCCCAGGACCAACGACACTCCCATCCCTGCGTGTAAAATCTTCCCCTCACACACAACACAAAATGCTTCATGCCGTGATGTCCCCAAGAAGGGTGGACGACCTCACCCACCCGCTGCGCTGGGCGTCGCCCTGGCCATGGATTGAAATGCAGTTCTGACGCTGATTCTGGTGCGGCTTTGCCTTGGTGTTGCGGTTCAGTGCAGTTTCCTTCCTCGCCTGTCCAAGAGTGGAATCCGGCCTCTGCTGATTTTCTACCCATATGTAACTGACAAAGCGCAAAGTTTGTATTGTGTGCACCGGTTCACTTGTTGAAAGTTTTCACTGCTATTTTATGCATTCTCAGTCATGTACAGGAAATCCATCCGTTCCGTGGACAATGAAACGCAACGTACGGGTCAAGAGAGACGAATGTACAGAGAAATGTGCTTTGCGGCGAGGTTCACACTGGGTGCGTTGTGCTGTACTCGTCAGTGGACACCACATCCCATGACGCGCTCAGTGCAAACCCTGTCTTGTTTTGTACTGATAACCGCTCATCCGTGTGGTGGAGGCCTGCTGCAAACACCCACATAAAATCATTTGTTCACGCGACTCTCATCTCTGAACTTCCGCCGGTGACTGCAAGTCACTTTCGGACAAACCTTTTGTCAGTGTTTGAGATGTGGCTCATTGAGTTGGGGCAGGCAAAAGCATTTTCGGTCGTTTATCTCCAGAAATCTCTAGCAAACTCCAGCAAACTCTAAATTGTTCATGTACTTCAAGAAGGGCAGCAGCGACAAACGTTGTGATTTGTTTTCCTGCTGTACAGTCGCTTTTGCTGCGGGTCAAACCATTGCGTTGATGTCCAACATAGTCATGTACATAGCATTGTAAACTTTACCTGTAAATGCCAAAACTGAAGCGTCCGCGTCTGTCCTGAAGTGAAAAGTTTTATTTTTGAAAGCTGTGCTTTTTGCAGTGTTGCGTGGATTGATTGTGCTCAAACAGTGCGTGCAAAAAAAAGGAATCTTGTCAAAAGGTGGCGTGAACAAGGGATGAGTCGCGATCGCCTGTTTCTCACTGTGTGTGTGTGTGTGTGTGTGTGTGTGTGTGTGTGAACTGTCTTGAGTTTGAACCTCATTCGAACTCCAACACACATTTCTGTTTCACTCGCCCTTTTCTCGAAACTTGTTGAAAACGTCAAATTCCCTTCATGCGCCCGCCCTCACACAACTAGTGTTTCACGGGTTCAAGTTGTCGTTTCTGTGGTGCTCGAATGAAAATCAAAAGCGTTGTGTTCCGTCAGATGTATCGTCAAACAAGTTCAGGAATTTTTCAGCCAGTCAGTTATGTGAAAATACTCAAATCACTGTTTGGTTCACAGTCTACAAGTGGGCTTGTTCTGCGCCTTTTGTCCCGGGCAAGAATTGTTGGAACTGTTTCACTCCATGTGCAGAGTGAATGATGCGTGATGGTGCAATGGGTATAAGAATTGAAACGCGGTTTGCCTGTGCCAACGAATGCTGTCAGGTCGAGAACACTTGTGTGTGTGTGTGTGTGTGTGTGTGTGTGTGTGTGTGTGCGTGTGTGTGTGTGTGTGTGCGTCTTGTGTCTTGGACCATAGAAATGAGAAATGACATTCCCG
>JAAUXT010126313.1_pt1 | contig 21656 bp, 17 predicted proteins | sample 7278171 | NCBI WGS metagenome assembly JAAUXT01 (sample SAMN14350112, study PRJNA611818) | marine sediment metagenome | isolation source: surface marine sediment (1.8m) | place: French Polynesia: Moorea | collected 2018-08 | reverse complement strand
TCCACACCTCTCCCACCTCCCCCCCCCCAGTCCCGCCCCGCCCTCCCTCCCCAGCTCCACCCCGCCCTCCCTTCCCCAGCCCCACCACGCCCTCCCCCCCCCCAGCCCCTGCTCGCCCTCCCCCACTGACCGGTGCCTCCTCCGGCGGCAGCAGCTCGACGAAGTTGTCGGGGAAGACGCCGACGCGGCCCCGCACCTCGCCCTTCCACCAGCCGCTGTCCTCGAGCTCCTTGTCGAGCACGGTGACCACGTCGCCCTCGTCGATGGTCAGCTCGTCCTCGTTCTCCGCCGAGTAGGAGAAGAGAACGCGCGCCCGCTCCACTGCAGAAGACATAACACTGGTCAAAACCAAAGATTGTTCATTCAACACACGAGCCTTGACCACGCGCACAGTGGATTGGCAGAGAACGGCACGACCTGCTCCACTGCAAACAGAAACGAGTGTTTGATCAGGTGATCGTGTTGTCCACAGCTGATATGAGTTGTCAGGTATGTGCACGAACACATTTTTGATTCACTCACAAAAGCTTTGCCAAAATCGTGACAACTCACACACAGCACAGCGTTCCTTGCCCTGAAAACGCATCATGCAGAATTTTGAAGATTCTGACAAAATTCACATTTGGAACAACGCTGCCCCGTTCAAGGCCACATCCTGAGTTCTGACATGATTCACGTGGTTGCAACGCATTTCAGCACAAAAGAGCAAAACTCCCTACACCAGCGTCGTCCCCGGTAATGCACGTCCATTCTGCGCTGTTGTGCAGTTTATCCATCCGAACTCACACTGAACCAAACTTCGGTGGAACTGCTCGTAAAATACTGCGAAATTCACACAGCTTCAATGACTGCGGGTTGCAACGCTCTTTTCACGCGGAAACAGCGTTGAACGTTGCTGAGCATAATAGAATCCACGTTAATGCACCCAACGGACGTAAACCCTGACAAATCCCTTCAGCTGGAAGTTTCAGTGCAAACTGATCAATTCGACAAACAAATTCAATCATTTTACCCGAATCTGTTTCTGCCATTGAAATTCCGAGCACCACAATGCACAATCCAATTTGCAAATGTGATCACATGTGTTGTGATGTGAACAAAAGCCTGTCAGAGCACGTCTGTGGGTTTCTAACATTACACTGTGCAGAAACACGATTCAGTTCGGGGGATATCCCGTATCACCACACGACCAAGCAACAGAAAGCAGCAAATCGGAACACAACAAGAACTGCCACAAGCCATAACAAGAGCTCTCACCATTCAGAGCGGAACACTTACCCTCCTGTCTCCGAATTTTACTCGCATGATACAACTCTCTCGCTCTCTTATTGAGATCTAGCAAATCAAAACCGCCTTTGCAAGCGAAGGGCTGTTTTTGTGCCGTGTTTGGGCTTCAGAGCTGCACGGGAAACAATTCATCATCCAATGACAAGAGATTGGAAATCGCTACATTTGTACACTGTATTGCAATATTCATTTGAAGACAAAAAGTAAACTGCCTCAGAAAAACCAAACCAAGAAGAATTTGAGGAAATACAAACACACACACACACACACACACACACACACACAACTGTACACAAAAAGCTGCCTTGTGAGAGCTGTCTGCAGGTTGTATCAACCCGTCCAATACACAATGGAAAGCAAGGTTCCCAACAACAGAAACGTATTCACACGCAGTTCATTTGCGTGCACAAAACACGCAAAGAACATTTCAGACCACTAACACACAATACATTGAGATTTCTCACACTAACTACGATTCAAGCGAAATCAACTGATTCTTGTTCCACATTGCTTCAGTGCGCTGAGCCATCGCACCACCGTTGAAAAGCTTCTGATCACCAAACTCAACAGACGCGAACCACGTGGTTTGTCACGTGTTTCATTCGTCACATATTCCTGTGGTCGCGTGTTTGCACCAATGACGAGCGCTTTTTGCGGGAGCGGGTGACTCGCCTGGCGCGCGGCGGCCCCTCCTCGTCGGACTCGGGGGACTCCAGCCTCACCTTCCCGCCGCCTCCCTCCTCCTCCTCGTCGTCCTTGCTCAGCGGCGTCGCCAGATGGCACTGCTTCCTCTTCTCGCCGCTGCTCCCTGCGCTGGCGACGCTCCCTGACCTGCTCGATGTCGGACGTCGTCGTGCGTTTCCGGTTCCGGTTCGCGTCGCTTCGGCGTCGCAGTCGCCGGTCTCCATGTCGCGCCCCTCGGACGCGCTGTCCGTGTCCGTCTCGGACGCCTCGACGCTGAACGACTCGTCGTGGTTGTAGGGTCGGTACCCGGCGCTGTTGGTCGCTGCCTGCGGTTCCGTCAACTCGACGCGCGGTGGGCTGTACGTGTCGCTCACCGCAGCCGCCTCCAGGCTGTTCGCCTCATCGAATATGAATGGCATGAGTGTTGCTGCGTTTGCGCTGCTTTTCCCAAAATTGCCCTTCGAGCCTTTGGATTCTGTCGTCTTCTTGGAGCTGCTGGCGTCCTTGTCTCCGATGGAACTCTTCGACGTCGGCGTCTCGCACCCAAACGCGCCCAGGAAAAAAGCCTCCGCCTCTTCCAACGTCATCTTTACCGAGTCCCACTTGTCGAGACTACATTCATCCACGTCGTTGAGCGTGAGCGTGCGCGGCATCACGTCGCCAGGGCGACGGCTTCCCTCGGACCCCACGAGACCACCAGGGGGCGCCGAGTTCAACCTGCTCCACCTCGGCCTCGTTTCCGTTTCGTCCATCTCCATTGGCTTCGCTGTTTCCTCCTCTTCATCTTCCGCGATCTGCATCTTCTCCGGCGGCGAGACAACAACGGTGGGAACAACTCTTCGGGGTTGTTTCTTCCCTTCTGCGTCTTGCCGGTGTGTTGGCGTGGCCGCAGCCTCCCTGTTCACGTTGGCGCAGTCTCCAATGACGTCAGGTTCCACCATGCTTCCCGCGGAGGAATCCGACAGGCTCCAGTGAACCGCCCCGAGCGGATTCTTGCGCTGAATCACCGGCGCTACATTCACCGGCAGCGGCGGCGGTGGCGGCGGCGACGGCACCGGCGCAGCGACGGCTTCTTCCGACGGGGACGCCACGAGATTCTGCAGCCGCCAGATGGCATTCAGCGGGCCGCTGTTGTTCTGACTCCTGTTACTATCCAGGCCGTCCTCATCACTGGTGCCCGCTGCTCCCATCAGGAACCGGGCGTCCGGGTGAAACATCGCTTCCGGTGAGACGGGTTCGATGGGCACGCTCACCGTGCGCCCCGCCTGGATTCGCTTCTTCTCGGCGCCCACCAACTGTGACGCCGTCGTGTCGGACTTGGTCGCGCCGTGGCTGCCAAGAGTCGCATTCTCTGCGATCCTCACTTCTTTCTGGGCATCACCTCCGACGTTTGCGTCTGTTCTCTTCGGGGTCTTATCACGTGCGCCCCAGAATTTCCTCAGGCGTTCCGCGAAACTCGGTTTCCTGCCAGGCGTCTTTTCCTTGGCGAACTTCTCCCTCCTAAATTCGTGTTTTTCTGCTTCTGCTACGATGGAATCCTTGAAAACTGCAATGTTGAACGATTTTCTGGTTCTCTTGATCAAAGGCACTCTGTTGTCCGCCTCGTTCGGCTCCAAATAAACCGGAAGTGCGGGCTCAGTGCTCGTCTCCTTGACAACCGCTTCTCCGTTCTTCTCCACGACGGTGCCTTTTATTCTCTTCACACCAGCATCCACTTCATGCAGATCCACTTCTTGCTTGACATTTGCTCCATTTTCGACCCCCGTTTTCTCCGCAGTGAAAGCTTGTTTCGGCATCTGGACACAGACCGGTCGAATCAGCGGACTCGTTGCCGTTGCCATGGGCGACAGGGCGGGGTCCTTCAGCTCCTTAGCGCTCGAGCGGAGCCTGTAGGCAGAGACCAGGTTGTACTTATTCCCGATGTTCCTGATGGCTGGTGACAGCAACCCCTTGTTGTCCAGGTTTTGGAAGTACGATTTCTCCTGGAATTGCGCTGACTTGATTTCGTTGACATCTTTGACCACGGGTTTCTCTTCCGAACGGGGTTCATCGTGGCTCTTCGAAATCTGGATTTTATTCTTCTTCTTCGATCCGAGCGGCAGGCCGAACGGGTGCAATCGCCACTTGGGCGTCTGCGCCGCTTCGTGCACCACCATCGGCTGCGCATGCGCAGCTTTGGACTTATCGGCGTCTTCGTCTGTTTCCGGCGCCTCCCTCATGGACGCCGATCGGCTCGACATCGGGGATCCCTTCATGGCCGTCGTCGAGCAGTTGTCCTCGGTGACCTTCACCCCTGAGTACCCGAAACTCACGTCGCCCGCCAACCCGTCGACTGCGTCCGAGCTCTGCACCGCTTCAGCTCGTGTTTCCTCGTTCGTGATGCCCCCTGGTGTTTCTTCTTCTCTCTCCCCGCTGTACCGCATGGGTGTCGAGGACGAAATCTTCTTGATGATTTTGTTCTTGATGGAGGTGAGGCTCTTAGTGCGTGACTTGGCCTCGACTGGTGTCGTCCCCTCTGCGTCTGTCTCCGGCGTCTTCTCGATCTCGTCCCCGCTCGGTCCCTCCGGGTTCCGCCCCAGTTTGATCCTCAGCAGCTTCAGACTGTCGGTGATTTTGGACGCGTCGATGACGCTGCGCGTGTAGAAGAAACCACGTGACCTTGACCTGCGCGTCCTGGAGGCGTCGCCCAGGACCGGCGCCTCCCCGATCTCCTCCCCGTCCGACAGGTAGTCGTCCCTGGTGACGAACGAGACGCTCCTCTTGGCGGTCTTCAGGAGGCACGGCTCACTGCGGCTGCGCGCGAATGCCCGGATGATCACTCTTCGCGGTGTCAGATTCTGCGTCGCTTCGTCTTCGACGAACTGCGCGTCTGTTTGTGACGCCGTCGACGCTGTGTCAACAGCGGCGTTCTCGCCCGATTCTACGGCGGCGTTCTCGCCCGCGTCCTCTGCGCATGCGTTGTTGCTCGTCATGTTCCGTGCGTCCACTTCCTCCGACACGTTCTCCATTTTCGCTTGTTTCTTGGGCGGCTTGTCGCTTTTCTTGCCTGAGTCGGGAGGGGGCGTGGCTTCTCTGATCGCACCCATCTTGAGGTGAGGCGAGTTTTTAGGAGTCCCCCGAGACCGACGTTTCCTGAAATTGAACTGCGTCAGTTTGGGCGGCGGGGTTTGGCGCGTCTGGCTCAGCGCACTTAACTCGTACGGCACGTCGTCGCTCACACGCTCTGCTTTATCGCTCACTGAAGCAGCGGCAGCGCTGTCCGATTCCGGGGACCTCCAGTTTCCCGAGGTGGAGCTCTGGGAGCTCGCAGTGTTCAGTTCCGCAAAGCTGCACTCGCTAGAGGGCGACGTCAGCACTCCGTTCTCGAGCCTGATCTGCCCCGGAGAGAATCCTCTGGAGCTGCTCGACGTCGACTCGCTGCTCTCTTTTCCCTCTTCCTCGTTCGGCGGCGGTGGCGGCTCGGCATAATCCAAGCGGAACACGACTAGAGGAGGCACAACACACTGATCGCAACTGACACCAAGATTGGGGAGTGTGAGAAAGAAGCCAAAGCGCCATAGTCGTTGACAAAACAGTCTGTCAAAGGCAAGACTAATTCTGAGGTTGTTGTCGACAGTTTTGCATGCGTGCTGCCCAACACATTTCTATCATGCTACATTGCAACACCACTGCGATTCGGGACCACACTGCGCAAATCTGTGTCGCAAATGTGAATTGCACTTCAACGAAACTTGTCTGCCGGTTTCCTCCTTCTTTTAGACAGAAAGGCCTGACTTGCAGGTGTTTTCAACCAGGAACAGAAGGACTTAATTTCACCAAAACACGTTGCACAGCGCGGTCCACAAATCTCAAAGTTCAGTGGCGCACAGATCGGCACACTGAAGCGTGAAGCAGACATCCTACATGCAATGCTAAGAGAAGGTGCGTGTGTGAACGGTACTCACATGGCTTCACTGTTCCTGCAGGTTCTTTCTGGAGTAATGATGGCAAGTCTGGTGGCGTCGCTCCCCGCTTCAGAGAGTTTTGCTGAAAGCGGAACGACACCCTTCAGAAAATGGTTGGGAGAACGCCACAGAAATTCGACCACCCAACCAAATGGTAGATGCTGAAGCACAGTTTTCATCTTGACGCCCATCTCCTCTTCAACACAGTTCATTCTCGACTCTGCGTACCAGGGTGGGCCCCGTGTCCCACCTCGCACCTCCGTCCACAGCTGCCTCACCTTCTCGGCGTTCTCCGTCGGCGCGGGCTCCTTGACGGGCTGCGGTTTGGCGGAGGACGGGCTGCGCTTGACGGCGGCGGGCGCGTCTTTGCTCCCGGTGCTGCGCAGCTTGATGGGCCCGGCGCTGAAGATGTTGCCGAGCCCGACGCCCTTCACCTTCTTGCCGTGAATCTCGACGAGTTCTCCCTCAGGAGCGTTCACGTTCAGGTCCTCACCGGAGGCGTCTGCCGTGCAAAGTGTGTCGTGCGATCAAAAACTGAGGCAAACTTGTGACTGGGTTTAGAATCAGGTCGGTGGCACGTCCAAAGTCCGCATTGTGTAACGAAATCGATGGAGGTGACAAGTGGCAATTTCTTCACCTGTTTTTCGGAACAGAAACTGAATCGAACACCCACATCTGTGAGAAAGAGGCGATTTTTCAACTGTGTAGGAAAAATCTCTTCAGTGAATCGCTGTCTTGCAGTGCAAATGCTTCAGTGCAGCACAGCAAGACAGAGTTGTACTCTGGTTGACTTCAGCTGTATCAATGTTCTGAGGATTGATTCAACTGCTGGCATTCCATCTCTCTTTCCCTTTGTCACTGATAGGGAAGGCACTCGTGGAGGGGTATGATTCGATTTCAGATCGAGTGGCGATGACGCAACTCGTTCACGTGTCCTTGAAAACCCAGACCGCGCTGGTGCGTGAAGTGTTTTGTCTCTCCTGCTCAATTTCTGCAGAGGTTCCAAACGATTGCGAATATCTACCCAAAGCCCTGTTGGGTACTTGGTCGGGAGATGTGAATCAGCCATTCAATAGATTCACATCCAGCGTCATGTAAAGCAAAGTTCGAATGAGATTCACTCACCCCCATCCTCCTCTATGACTTCGACGAAATTGGACGGAAACATTCCCTGTTTTCCTTTCAGGATCCCTTCCCACCAGCCTTCCTCCTCCTGTCAAGAGAAATTGAGAATTGGGAGTCAAAAGCCAAGTAGAAAAGGAAAGTTGAACAGGAAAATAGTGGGACCAACAGGCAAAAGTAACTTACCTTTGTTTATCCAGTTTAGTGTTGGTCAATTATTTTGTGTTTGTTCTGTCATCCTGAGTGTCATTAATTGACAACACTTGTGAGCATAGGTTGTCAGGGAAAACAAGATTTGTCAACATTGAGTCCATTCCGCTTTTTATGGCCAAACTGACAACCAGATCAAAGCATCGGAATGTCGCGCTGTTGCCAAAACAAGCATCCTGTCACAAGAACTTGACAAATTAATTTTCGCTGCAGAACCAAACTTTTTCTCGAGCTTTTGTGTTCTTTATCTTTCCTTCAACCCAGTCCAAGATCAGACTGCGATGACAATTGTGCACCCCCCCCCCTGAAGTAACGTGTTGGCGGGGGGGGGGGATTTTAGCTCCAATGAAAAGAAATTTGGAAGTGGACGCTTACGGTGCTTTGTCTGTGGGACCAGTTTCAACACAGGTCTGCTGACTTTTTCGGACAAACTGGGATGTCGAACAAAGCGGGTTCGACTCCACTGGGGATGGTTGTAAATTTGAAGCAGATTTTCATGCGTCTTCACCTGTTTGATGACTGTGATGATGTCCCCGATCTCGAGTCGCAGCTCGTCCTCGTTCTCAGGGCTGTAGCTGAACGTCACCTTCACCCGCGGCTTCTTCCCGCCCTGCGACGCGTCTGCGAAAACACCAGGCACAACCACGCGAGTGGGAAAACGATTTGTGACTCGGCATTGATGTGATCCCCTCCCCAACGCCGAATCAGAAAACTGCTTCTGCCCCCACACAACTGAAGTTTTGGCTTTCCTTTGTCTGGACGTGAGAAAAGTTTTCAACAATTTTGCACAGAATTGTTTTTTTTCGTGCCTTATCTTGCTCGTGAAGCGAACCGACAGAGAATTTTTTGTGCCAAATGCGCCGTCGAAAATGAGTGAAAGTTGCTCAGAATGTGAGGCATTTCCACGGCAATGTCACGATACTTGAAAAGCCTGCCAAACAGGTTGGTTTGATTCTTTTCGACGTCAGAAAACAAATGGCAAAAATTTTCCTCAGGCTATGAGCGCACGTTTTTGTGTAGTTCAACGAACTTTCCTTTGAGTCAATTTTGCTCGCAGTGTCTTTCAGTGTTGAACCAACCACCTAACGCACGAGCGTATCTCAAAGTCAACCGACATTTATTGCCTGCCACTACACGCAACTGTCCTCTTGCTCGATCAGGCCAATAATCTTTATCGCTCCAATTTAAACGAATCCAACATCGTGATGTGCTCCTTGCGTTGGTGGTGGCAGAAAATCGATGACTTCGCACGGCTTGAATCCACAATGCACACACAAAAAATGTGGACGCATTGTTTGCTTTCATCATTTTGATCCCATCAAATTTCACTCCCAAACTGGTATGCGGCCAACACAAGGCTACGCACAATACACAATTCATTTGTGACTGTCTCACTTGAGGACTATAGCCCTCAGTGGGAGCTCTTTTGGCATTGTTATCGGAAGCCATTCATTACCAAATTCCATGCGCACAAAAAAAAGTTGTCTCTTTTGCCAATGAAATTTGACGCAGATGTTTCCAAAGCTTCCACACAAGTGTGTTTACGAGTGAGTGAGTGAGTGAGTGAGTGAGTGAGTGAGTGAGTGAGTGAGTGAGTGAGTGAGTGAGTGAGTGAGATGTACGATACACACGGGCGTCTTGCGTCTGCGTTCGAGCAGTCCGCATGCAGAGTCACCCAATGATTTTCAGAAGGAACACTCACCTCGTCTCAACGCCCCTGGAGCGGGCGGCCCCATGCGGATGCCGCCCTCCTTGCCCAGTTTGCTCGCCAGTTCTGCCACATGGCTCCCTCCTGCTCCCACTTTCTTCACACTGGCCCTGTGATTCGATTCAGGCGGCTTCTTCTGTTCTTGCTTCACTTCCTACAGAACGCACAAATTATATTTTCTTAGAAAACAGCAGTTTCAAGTCACCTTCAAACGGACGTTGCACAACTCCTGGAGGAATGTTGTTTTGCGCAAACCAGAGATAAATGCAGCAAACACTTCGCACTTCATTTCGACCAGGGACGGAGGGACCACTGCGGCTTGAACCATCTGTGACAAGTGTCTGGCGCACGATAGTCTACGGTAAAGAAACTCTTCTTTCACACTTTGAAAGACAAAACTTGTTGAACGAAGAAAAGTTTTGAAGGGAAACAGACTGACAAATAGCTCAAAGCGGCATCGCCATGAACTTGTCAATGTTGCATGCGATTTGAAAAATCAAGATTTTGGGATTTCTTTCTGATCACTGAGTTACTCCGCATCATGGAGTCTGTACGAACATTAGGTAAAGTTTTTCCAATACCAAACGTCCCAAGAAGCACTGCACTGCTAACCGCCTCTCTCACTTTGCCAGTGGCCATCATGTCGAGACGGTGAGACTCGATTCCCTCTGACCCTGTCAAATTCTTTCCTGTCAACCCGTTCTCCTGAAACCACGTGGGCTGCATGAAGTGTCACGTGCAGCGAGTTGCTGGACAGAACAGTGAAACGTCCATTGCAGCCACTCTTGTGGTCACCAACACACAAATACCAGGTAACCACTCAAGCGAAGTGAGAACAAAGGAACAGAAAGGGAACTTTTGGCCACAGACAACACTGACACAGCACCACAGTGACGCACAGAATACAGCGCTCACTGCTGCACTGATCTGCGATCAAGAGCGGAGAAACACGATAGTCTCCCAGCTTCAGAAACCGCCAGTTCACGCACCTTCACGAAGTTGTCGGGGAAAACTCCCTTCTTGCCGTTCAGCTCTCCTTCCCACCACCCTCCCTCCAGCTTCTGTACGTTGTAGATGACATCTCCGGGGTGAATCGTCAGTTCATCTTCCTCCTGAGACACGTATTCGTATTCCACGAGACACTCAACTGCAACGAAACGGTCACCGTGTCAACCTGTTGACCACTGATGTCAAAAGTGCACGAGGATTTCCCTGAAAACCACACACGTGCTGGACAGATCGACGTTTCTTGCAGGGCGACGGAAACAAACTTCGGGCAAAAACACGTGCACGACAACAAGATATAACATTGGATCTGGTGTGGAGTTGTGGCTGAAGGGTCCCTCCCACCTGTTCCACTGCATTGAACCTGAACGTCGCCCCAGACACTTGCAGTTTTGCCGTTAAATATCGCTTTTGACACGCAGATTCACGAAAGATCTGAGAGATGTATTGGGAATGTGTGGGCAGCAACTGTTACGCCTGATCGGGTCTGGACCGGTGCTGTCGTTCTAAATTGAGTTGGCACCGTGACTTCCGCAAGCTGAACGATCCTCATTGAATTTGCTAATTTTTGCACTTTAAGAGAAATATCTGAATGAAAGGCTGAAGTACCAACAAGAAGAACTCACCCATGATTTGCCCACGTCACTATTTCACCGCAAAATGAGCTATTGGCAACATAAGTCCAGATTGTCAACGTCAAACACGACGCTTCAAGTTTGAGTCGTGAATCCAAAGATGGCGGGTGGTCACGTGATAAGAAGTAGAATCTAGAAGGCGTCGCTCAATTTATGAGCGCATCAGAAAAGATCGCAACATCTAAAATACCACGCAAAGGAATATTTCCGTTTGCCATGGCCCATTTCGAGCACAACAAAACTTGAATCAAGAATTATTCAAAGCCAAGACAACTGTCCATCTTGGCAGTCAGTCTGTTCTGATCATGATCATTTGTCACACGACAAATTTATCCGTCTTGGTGTTTGGCTGAAAGGATTTCACTTGAAGGTGTTTCAGACGCACAAATGTTGTAAATACACAGTGAATTTTTTTGTTGGCGTTGCAAAAAGCAGGCGTATAATGGCAGCATTGTGCTTGGACAATTTAAAATTGATTAAGCTATTGGCCTTTCAAGCTCATCTTCACCATACCGACAATCAGTGTAGAAATTCGCCCGAAGCAAGGTGGGTTGACGGGTTTGGGCACGTGGTGCCGTTCAGTGTTGCCAGATTGGGCGCTTTTCCACAAATTGGGCTACTTTTTTGCCTGAGTTGCGCTTTTTTTTGGTGGGTTGCTCCTTGCCCACAAATTGGGCTAGATCTACTTTTGACCTCCGATTTTCCAAAATTTTTTGCATATTTTCTGGAAATATCTTGATTTTTCTTGCATATTAGCTGGTATTCTGGATGAGTAATGGAGCAGGATCAGCAGTCTTGAATGAGCACTTTGATTGTTTTCTTAAAATGTGGGAGTTTGAGGTGATTTGAGGAGGTTGCACCATTGAAGGGTGCTTGAAAAAGCAACTGCAATGGCAGCAGCTGAAATCAAAGCACCTCCAGGCAGTGTTTATGAAATAAAAAGTATGTGTACACCTGTTTCATGGTTAAGATCATGATCAATAAGGATCTTTTGGGCTGAGGATTATGTGAAAGGAAGAATTTTGGGAAGCTCTCATTTTTAGCTTTTTGAGGTCAAAAAGTTTAATTTTGGAAGGACTGAAAATTAAGGGCAAAAGATATAGAAATAGATCATATATCAGAAAGTACAAATTTTTGGTAAAAGAAGTTATTGACAAAAGGGATTGAGTAGCAGCATTCATTTGTTGATTTTTGAAAAGTTTTTGCATAGTCTTCAGGTGGGGTCAAAGGTGGAATTGAAATATCAAATTTTATGAAAAGTTTTTGAAATGGTTATTTGCAGAAGAGTAAGGTTTATTTGTTTGTAAGTAGGTGTAAGTTTAGTTGGACTTTATTTTTGTAACTTTTCATTTTTTTGGGTCTATTGTTTAAAATAAAGTGCAACAGAGGCTCCTGAGAGCTTTAGTTTCAAATTGCACAAGCCCAAACAGTTTAATATTACAGGGAAAGCCCTTTGAAAATCACCACAATATTATCTTGGCATATTTCTTGGAATAAATAACTAAAAAATGACCTTTTTAATGTTTGGTTTTGAGTTGGGCTCCAAATTGGGCTACTTTCAGAAGAGTTTGGAAAAATTGGGCTCTTTTTGGGCTACTTTTGACATCAATTTGGGCTCTTTATTTTGGTCGGACCTGGCAACACTGGTGCCGTTTTTGCTTGGCAGTTTCTCAAAAAGTAGAAAACAGGCACCCATTGGAGCTTTGGTGTCCTGGAAAACCGTTGGGGTCATCCACTAAAGAGAATCACTCAACTGTTGAAACAAAGTTGTGCAGAAATTGTGTGTGTGTGTGTGTGTGTGTGTGTGTGTGCATCGGGCGGGGGGTGTCGGGCCAACAAGACCATGCACAGTGTGTAACAAGAGGTCAGCAGTTTTGTCTGAAGCTGAAAGTCTGAATGTCTGGAGACATACCAGACAGAAAGATCGTACACAGATAGAAAGATCATTGTGGAGTGACATGAACTGGAAAACCACTCACCTGGTGTTGAAACTGAGCCAAATGAATGTCCAGAGCCAGGCAGACAACCATGGTACGCAGCGAAAAGTTCCATGTCAGTGAACCAGCACAATAAAATTGAACAACAGCATCTATCACTTGTCTACTGAGGGGCTGCAACCCCATCTGCTCACTGAAAAACCAAACTTTCCTCAGAATCTGCTGTTTGAGAAAGCTCCAGGTTTTGAGTTCAACCACATCCATGGTACAGCCAAAAGAGAGGGAAAAACCCAAGTCATGTGATTACATGACACCCCTGTGCGGGGGGGAGGAATGCAGGCTAAAACCAGCAAAATAGTGATATTGTGCTAATTTCTGTCTAATATATATATCTAATTAATTATTATAAAAATATTCAGAATATTAAAAATTGTCTGTAGAGGCCAGCACCCCCTGGTGGGGGAGGAGTGTGGTGTGACATACCAGCCTCAAATGTTAGAACCACTTGCCAGATGTCACTTGTGTGTACATAATAAATATGGAGGTTCCCGCCCTCGGGGACAGTCTCTCTACTGAGATACCAACCTGTGTGTTTGTGATATCACAACACGTACCAGATCATACCAGATAGAAAGATCGTACACTGATAGAAAGATTGCACCAGATAGAAAGATTGTACACAGATAGAAAGATCATACACAGATAGAAAGATCGTACCAGATAGAAAGATCGTAAAAAGTACGATCTTGCTATGTCCAGACATTCAGCTTCAGACAAAAACGCCGAACTCATCTACGTACGCCTTGACAAGAGCTTGCACTCACCGGCAAGCGCAACCCGTAGTTCTTTGGTTGCTCGAGGAGTGGGGTAAGTTTGCCAGACAAACGCTCAATTCCAAGGAGATTTTCAGGTACTTCAAGCATGAATGTTTGAGGCAGCTGGCTGTGGAGAACACCGAAAATTGCTTCACTTTTTTCAGGAGCGGTTCCAAGGTTGTTGGTCCCGTGAGATTTCCTCTCAGGAATGGAATTGCGGTCTTCAAGTTTTCCAAACTTTGCTGCGCCGGCGCAAAATTGTCTGTTTCCAGGCAAAATTTTTCAGAAGGAAGATTTGCAGCATTTGTCCTTTTTCTGTCGAAACCCTGGAGCATCTCTGAACAAAACATGTTTTTTTTGCTCTGATCGAACACGTTCCTTGTGTGTTGTGAACGTTGCGTAAAATCTGCTGGGTCATTTGAGTCGATTCTCTGAAGTGAGGCTAATGATTGGTCGTTAATTAATTATAATTGGTTGCTCCGCAAGAACCTACAGTAACTAACAAACAGCCAAAGCTGCATGGGCCAACAACCACGCAAGCAACAGGCGTCAAAATCTAAATGTCGTGCAAAAAGTCAAGCATTGCGGATTCATCGGGAAAGTGGGGAAAAGAGAAAGTCTCAAAGGGGTTCGTTGCCACAAGGCATTTTGGCCTTGAATAAATGTGAAAAATCTTCCAGGCTCCCGCAGTCCAAAACAGGAAGTCCATGGCACTTCGTCCAAAAACCAGACGGGACCAAAATGCCACACAACATCAGTTCCGTGCTGTTTGGCATCTTGTTTCATTGAACTTCACTGCAGGCATCGTAAATGTTCGCTTTTGGAGTTCTGAAGGGTCTCCGTAGGCGATGTCCCAGCCAGGTTCCCCGAACTCTGGATCCGCTCGGTCCCGGAGCAGCTTCAAACTTGTGACATTCAGTTTATCCCACCATAGCCTCGGGACTGTGGGGGGGAAACAAGCTGCACTTTGATCGGAACTCCGAGGGAGAACCTCAAGCATAATGGATATTTCCTGGATGTTAAATTTTGCAATGCGGCTTCTTGAACTTCGGTGACATCCTCTGTGCAAGAGTGAGTCTCCAAAGTGACAAAAATGAGGATTCTACTGCTGACCACACACTATTTCATCTTGAACTTGTTGTTGGGCAGCTGGAGTGCCAAATCTCAAATGACGGATTCAGGTAAATTTCCGTCGCGAAAACCGAAAGGCATTGAAGAATTGGGAGCAAACATTTAAGGGAATAAGAGGAACCACATTTGGATGAGACCCAATTTTGGTGGTGCGCCCAAGATGCTATTTTTGGTTCGATGACAATGGAATTGTAGACGGTCGAGGGTTCACATTTCCCTTCAAATTTCAGTGTGAATGTGTGTTAAGGGGACCAAATAGATTTCTTGGGCAAGGGTCACATTGGGTCACCTTGGATCTTTGGTTGGTGGCTCTCAACCCTTCCATTGAGGCACTGGTGGTTGAAAACTTCTGGTTGAGTCTCACCCTGCTTTGGTTGTGGGCAACCGCCGGACAAAATTTTCGGCCTTGTGCAACTGGTGCAAGCGACCTGGCGTTGTGCCTTTTCCGCACGTTTGTGGTTCCCAGAACAGCTTGCGCCTCCAAGCTTCTGTCTTTAGGACTTGGTTCAACCAGAAAAACTTGTGTCAAGCATCCGTCAGATCTCGTGTCTCATTCCAGAAGCCACCGTGTTCAAGGCACAGAAAGAATACGCCCAAAAATTCGCTTCATTTTGGGCATTGGCCTGAGACAGAGCATACCTGGGTGACTTTGGTTCAATGACAGTGGGGTAAAAAGAGAGAAAAAGTGGGACAACATTTGTGTGAGACCCAAATCCAAGAACAACGAAGGTGCTCCTGGTTGTATCTGGTTGTATCTGGCTTTCCCGGGAAAGCGAACCGGGGTCTTCTTGGTTCAACCAACCTGTGGAGGTGGGGTCTTGTGCAGTGAACTGGTCTTCTAGGGAGAATCAAGTATCTCTTAGTGAACCTTGACTTTCACGGACAAGGTTCAAGCTCCAGACAAATCTAATGTCGCGCACAGCCAGCAGGTGGACCTGGTTTTGCGTCAGGATCTGCGGTTGCCTCTGCCCTGCAGTTTCTTGCCTTTCTTTTGCTTCACAAACTCCACAAACCACGATGGGTTTGTCTTCAGATGGAGATTGCCAGCTCACTGTGTTTCCGAACACCATGGCTGCGGACGGAATCGTGGTTGCGATCAAACACATCGAGACGCAAAGCGACTGTGAAGAGTACTGCGTGGGGAAGGTGAGTTTTGTTTGTTACAGACCGTTTCAGTCCGTGCACGCTTGCAGGTGCGCCACGCATTGTCCCCCAGCACGGTATCAACGGAACAACACGCTAACGCGTTTGTGCAGAAACGCAACAACGTCACGATGGTGGTGCTAACAATGCATGTTGGCCCACTAGTGTGGCTGGTGGTCTCCCATTGGCCCCTTCCATGCAATAATGTGAAGAGGTCTTGTCCCAACAGGCTTTGAATGATCAGAACCAAGTTTTGAAATTTTGAACCGCCGTCCATGGACAGGCCATGCTTGGCAATGTGATGGAGGTGACAAACATAATTCTCGTGGGAAAGGGTGATTTCAACTTCCAATTCGGATTGGCTCTGTAGCTATGTCGTTCTGCGTTGCGACTGTTATAGCCCACGTGCTGGGGAGTGGACTGGACGCCCGGACTTCTGCCGCGCTGTGTGAAGCACAACAAGACGACCGTCGTCCTCACCTCCGAGCTCCAGGGAACGACGCACATCAAAGTCGGACCCTGCGTTCGCAGTAAGACCTGACATTCTTCGATAAAGAAACAAGACTCGTAATTGGCCATGCAGAACGAGAGTGCTTGGCGATGCAGCGGCCACCGATGTGCACAGGGACATGCAGGGATGCAATGTACAAGTATGTCGTGCACCTGTACCTGCCCATGTCAAACTGCGCTGGAACAGGGCCCTGGTCACAGTGTCATGACAACGGTCCTCTGTTTTGGCGCAACTTGCAGGCAGCTTGGTGGTACACGTTTAAAAATCACACAATTGACCCAAGGACAACTGTATTGTGAGTCACAAAAGTTGACTGGACTATGCAGGTCCGAAACTGAACGTTTGCAAGTTATGACAAGAATCAGGCATTTGGACAAGTTTGTGTGAAAATGAATTGCATGAAACAACACTCCACACAATTGTGTTTTTCTTCAGACAAGAGAGCGGAGCTTTTGGGATGCTTCACCGAAGCTGTCGTCCCTGCAGTCGGTTTTCGGGCGACATCCCCTTCGGACAAGGCGAACATTCTCACCACCAAGGTTCGTTTTCCACTAATGAAGCATCTTTGGTGATCTCCCATGCAAGAAACCAAGGGCGTTGAGTCGGTCTGCACGAACATTGCAGAGCCGAGGCTGAACTAGTTGTGCGAAGTCCCTTTAGGGCGAAGCACCATGTGGTAATGCATATATGGCAGCTGGACTGAAATGTCCCCTGCCCCCCTGCCCAGACCCCCCCTGGCCAGACTCCCCCCCAGCCAGACCCCCCCCCCCCAGCCAGATCCCCCCTCCCATGGATAGCATGCAGCATGACTGGTGGAAGGCAAGGAGGACAAGGAAGAATTGATGAGCAAGGAAGAATTGACGACAAGGGACTTCACACTGCAGTTGCCTTGAGCACTGCTTCTCGTTTCTGTTACAGCTGTGTGTGCGGCGGTGCGGTGGGATGGGGCATCAACACGCGGTCACCAAGTCCGGCACGGAATGCTACTGCGGCGACTCGTTCAACCGGGAGGGGATTGGCGGCCTCTGCCACAAGGCGTGCTCCGGCGATGCCGACGAGATCTGCGGCGGCACCAATCGCCTGATGGTGTATCGTATCTACCCGCTACTGTGGACGACAGGACTCGGTGTGTTGCGAGGCTAGGGCAGGTTGGGATGAGGAAAGGGACTGGGTGGGGCGTAGGGCGGGGTGGGATTGGGGACTGGTTGAAGGGGGCGGATGAAATTTGGGTACAGCATGCAAGAAAACAACACGGCAGGGCAAAATAGCGAAGAGCAGAGCAAACAATGGGGTGTGGTCAGGCCGGGCGGGGTGGGATTCGAGACTGTTTGAAGGGGACATGGAAGGAAAACTACATGGCGAAGTTAACAGTGAAGAGCAGAGTACAACAAGGAGGTGGGTCAGGCAGGGCAAGACAGAAGAACGTAGACAGAGCGGCAATGGTTGAGGCGATGGCAGGGGAAAGGGTAGGGGCAGTGACAGGTACTTTTTCTGTGCCAATAAATGACAATTCTTCTTTTGGTGGTTTTCAGGCGGACCATTGCCGACGTACCTCGGCTGTTATACAGACCCAGCGTACCCGGCCCTGTTTACGTCGGACGCCATGACCGTCTCAACGTGCGCCTCCTTCTGCAGAAACAGGGGGTCAGTTGCCATGGATACTGTTCCGAACAGTGACGTTTGACGTTTTCCTTTGAAGATGCCACGCCCGCACGTGCTGTTAGGTGTTCCAGACATGGGTAATGAGTTTGCGCTCCAAAGCCACCACTCGTGGTCAGAGTCTCCAATTTTGTCATTTCTGAAATTCTGACCGCAGAGACAGCTACGCCGGTCTGGTTGGGCAGTCGAGCTGCTGGTGTCGCGCCATGACGGACTCGTGGGTCGAGGACGACCCTGAGACGTGCGCCACGTGCAAGGGAGAACACAACTACGAGCGCGAGTGCGGCGCCTCGGGGAAGGCGTCTATCTACGACCTCACGCAGTCCGTGCTGGACAGTTAGTATTTTCACCAAATCAACGGAAGGTACCGAGCATACGTACGTATTTTTCTTCAGATGAAGCAGCACGTTTTTCTAGAACCCTTGATTCAGGCACTGCTGCCACCGAATCGGCAATCTACACCAAACTCGCGTGTCTTGACCCAGAACCGGATTCAGAACCTGGCACGTGCAGAACTCGAGCCAGAACACAGCTCAGAAGCTGACACGGGAACTGACCAAACAATCTCACAACACTGAACCAGCCCCTCCCTACAACCCGGCAGAGTTTGACGCAAAACTAGACTCGGAACCAGGCCCAGAACCGACCCTGGAATCTGAACAAGAAAACGCAGAACTTGACCAGAACCTGACTCAAACGGCTTGACCTGAAACTCAGTTGAATGCTGATCTGACATCAAACGCGACATCCATATTGAAGCTTGAGTTAGAACATCAGTGTTTGACTTTGGAACTTCACTTTTTCAAAAAATTGTGGTCAATCCCACGTTGGAAGTCGCTGGCCCTAATTCTGGGACCTCTGTTGCACACGCGAACCCCTGTATTTCTCTGACCAATGCAATTTTTACTCACGCAGCGACTCCGGTTTACCGCTCCATGGGTTGCTACGCCGGGGTGAACGGGTACGCGCCGGTTACCGTGGTGCGGGTTGACCCTGACATCACCAGGGACAACTGCATCAACTTCTGCTACGGAACCTCTCTCTACAGATACGCAGGTAGAACACGGAGGGTGGGCTGCATAGGCAAGAGAGCTTCCGTGTTTGTTCCCATGATGCCCGACGCACAGTTTTTGATTTTGGCGTTGCCCCCTCGCGCCCACCCCGCCCTCAAATGATTGACGCCCATGTACGAGTACACATCTGGTCAGGATCGGGCTGGTCTTTCGAACTCTGTACTACTTCAGATCAAAGGAAAGCAAGGAAATGCTTTGAGTTACTTTTCTTGAGCGTGTAACCAGAAAAATTTGGTGCTCAGGCAAGGGTAACGACCGCTGTCGGCTTTACGAGCGCTCATATTTACCGAGAACCTTGAAGGTGACAAACAACGCCGATCATTGACGTCTTTGCTGCGTGAATAAATCATAAATCATGTGCATAATTTAAACTCTCGGGCCTGAGCTGCACAGAACATGCACGTCGGTGTTGGTATCGGCAAAAAGTAAACGCCTCGAATTGATCTGTTGACTACGTCTCTGCGATAAGAAAACAATGAACGCGTCCTACCTGCCAAAAGTACTTACAGGCAACACAAGCCACAAGTCGAGCGTTCTGTGCACTTGAAACGTGTCTCCGACAAAGGGTGTTGAACACCTCGTCAATTTTTTTCTGACAGAAATAAGACAGTGCCAGAATTCCCCAAAACCAGGTTTGCTCTCCATGGGCAGAGAAACAGCGCTTGTCCCGTCCTGCATCCTCCTCTTCACGTTTACGTTTCAGAATAGATTGCACTTCAACGCTCGTTGGAGTCGGAGCTGGTTTGCTCTGCAACCAAAGAGGCTGGTCTTCAACGCTCGTTCACCTGTGTGTATTGCAGCGATTTCAGGCGCGACGTGCTACTGCACGGGGAATCTCGCCTTGTTGCGCAGGCCCGACTCCGACTGCAGCGCCCCCTGCTCCAACGACGGCGTCACTCCGCTCTGCAACGCCACTGTCCCCGAGTAGGTGCACAGAGGTCATCAGTATTCCTCCAATCTTGTGAATCCTCATGAGGCTCAAAAATTTCTGCCGACGAAAGACTGAAATGGCAAGAGGGAGTGTGTGTGTGTGTGTGTGTGAGAGAGAGAGAGAGAGAGAGAAAGAAAGGGAGAGAGACAGAGAAAAGAGAGACAGAGAGAGAAAGAGAGATACTGGTACATTCACACACACACAACGCAAACAGCAAGACACACTCACACACAAACGCGCACGCACGCACGCACGCGCGCGCGAGCTGAGGGTTTGCTATTCTGCATCCAGGTACTCAGGGTGCTGTGGATCGGCCAGCTACTTCAGTGTGTACCAGCTGGGCAACGCAACCTGTGAACTCGCAGGTTCGTAGAAACAGCCGGACGCGGATTTTTCTTGGGACCCATCTCAATACAGTTAAAAAATCTGGCAGGCGATGGGCCGGATGTAACGCCGTCAGGGGTCAAAGTTTCATTTCTCTTCGAAACAATTTTGAACTTAAAATCGGGGCCCACTGCCGGTGGTGGGCGAGGGTGAGGTCAGGGCCCTGGACAAAAGACTGTATGAAATGTTTGCTTGTGCATTTTGTTGCACTTGCATTATTCCAGTGATGTGGATTGCTTCCCCTGGCGCACAATTCGGATCAAACCTGTGTTGTGCAATGACAATGGTTATGGGCACAACATTGTGGGTCGGATGCCCTTCTTGGGGCAGGACAGGACCCACCCGAGCAAGCTCTGACTCTTGACCTACCCGAGTTGGTCCAAGCTCCTGCCCTCACCCACGGACCTGTCCATCTCTTATGCAGGTCGTGCACTTGTGACGTGCCTGTGCTCAAATCTCTTCTTCCTTGTGTTTTATGCATTTCCAATTGCGCTGCAGATGACGAGTACATATTCACGGAGATGTACCTCGGCTGCTGGGTGGAGCCCTTCGGGACGCGCGACTTCGACACGATGCTCAGCGACGCTGCCTACGGCATGTGGCTCCACCAGTGTCTGCGCGGCTGCAAAACGGAAGGCTGGAGATACGCAGCGCTCGAGGTGGGTCAAACCTCCAGGGAAATAAAGGGGAGAAGGGGATTCCCCTGCCCCCAACCCCAGAAAATCTTTGGTGACCCCCTCCCCACAGGTTTCCGGCCGGTTTCTGTCTGTTTGAAGTACAGCGTCCCCTTCCTTCAGGATCTTGCCCTGCTTGAGACTGGATGATTCGCTTTGTGCGATCCTGGATCACCGTGGAAATGTCTCTCCAAGGTTTCCAACCTGTGCAAACCAAAGGACGCTGGCGGCGTGGACTTTTGACTTGTTGACCCACTCAGTAAAAGGGCCTTTCAGGAGGGCACGAGTTTGCTGTGTATCCTGGCGCATGACACGTCCACTCACTGGAAGTTCGGATGCAGACAGGCTTGTTCAACTTCAGAATGGCGGGGCGCAGTGCTACTGCGCGGACCGGTTCGGCTCGCACGGGCAGGCGGCGACCACGGACTGCACGGCCACGTGCACCGGAAGCGGAAGAGGGCGCTGCGGGCTCCTGGGCAGCACCATCCGCATCAGCGTGTACGACCTGGCGCTCGCTGACCTCCCGTGTACCGAGGGTGAGGAGCGCACGCTACAAGCAGGATTCACATTGAATAGCCACACGTGTATCCATTCAATAGGTCAATGGGCTTTGAAGCGACCATTCCATCTTGAGAAGGACGAACGCGCAACACATCCAGCGTAATTTCAGAACATTATTTCTGCGTACTTTTTGCACCACTGTGCAGAAAAAACAAGAAGCAGTGCTCAAGGCAACTGCAGTGCGAAGTCCCTTGCCGGTTATGTCGATTCTTCCTTGTCCTCCTTGTCTTGGGGGGTCCAGG
>JAAUXT010145684.1_pt1 | contig 21662 bp, 26 predicted proteins | sample 7278171 | NCBI WGS metagenome assembly JAAUXT01 (sample SAMN14350112, study PRJNA611818) | marine sediment metagenome | isolation source: surface marine sediment (1.8m) | place: French Polynesia: Moorea | collected 2018-08 | reverse complement strand
TCGGCACCCCCAAACGTTTCATTTTCTTTTTGCGACAACCCGTTTTGCGTTGTTGGGGGCGGGGCCCCCCCCCCCCCCCACTGACCCCGCTCAATCCAGAGGCGTTGGTGGTCTGCTGACAGGTCTCGCCCTCTATTGGCAAATTTTTCAGAGTCGTGCTCCCACAACATCGAATCCTTTTTCCTGTGAACTATGTTCTCTTGCATATTTGTAGTGCTTTCAACCGAAACAACAGCACAACTTTTTTTCATTGCTGCTTCAAATCACGGAAGGGAATTGCATCTGCATCCAGAGCCGAGGCCATTTTCTTGTTTGACTTCACAGCTCAGCAGAACAACAGTTAAGTGCCAAAGCCTCGTGCCAAGTTCAGTTCTTCTGCTGTATGTCCGTGCGAAGCGTTGCCAGGAATTCCTGGCATAACCGCGCGAGGCAGAGAGCGAGCTCCCCGGCAGCTGCCTTTCCGCAGGCAGCAGCGCCGTACACTTCTGATTTCCAGGAATCTTTCTGAAGCCTCAGCAGGGAGGGGGGGGGGGCGTCGCAGTGCTGTGGCCTCACCAAGGCTGGGCTTACTTTGCGTGCATCATGCCTCGCGTTTCTTGCGCAAGTCAATGGAGGCTATTTGCGTAAACTGTGAAGGTTCTTCTTCCCCCGAATCTTCACCATCGCATTCGTCCGACACGAACACAAATTCTGTGGCAATCACCCTTTATCTCCACACAGACGCCCACCCACCCACCCGCACACACACACCGCACACACCTGAGGATTTGCAGTGGTCGCAACAAAGCCCCGATTAGATACCTATTTTGTGGTGAACGATCGATAGGTTGTCCCGTACACAAACAAACCTCACACAGGGACACCCCCACCCGCACACACACACCACTCACACACACGCACGCACCTGAGGATGCGCTTGCAGTGGTCGCACTTGAAGCAGGTCGTCTTGTGGTAGACGCCCTTGTCTGCGATGACCTTCTCCATCTCGTAGACGCGCTTCCCGCACACCTTGCACATGCTGTCGCCGGCGCCCTGAAACGAACACCAGAGGGCGTCACCAGCTGTCAATCAGCGGGGCATTGTCAGGTGTCAACCACTGAGGGCCTGATTCACATTGCGTCATTGTTCGCAGCTGCTCGAACAGCACCGGACGCTGAGGAACGCAGCTCGAATCGGGCGTGTCGGTGTCTGACATGGGCGGGACGAGCTTCAGAAACGGGAGCCAGAGAAGGCAAGCGTGGCTGGAGGCAGTGATGAGTGTGGTTGTCTTCTAGAACTTGGGTGAATGGCTCCTGGAGTTCGGGGACTTCATGTGGATGGGAGACCCCGTTTGGGTGGGAACCAGGCAGAATGGTGGTTGTGTTTGAGTTGAGACAAGTGAATTTTCTTTCTGTGGAAAATCCCGTCCGCCAAAAAACTTGGCCGTCTCGCCGAATTACGGGTCACCTGGGTCACTTTTTCCCCTCAACCACTGTAATTTTACGCCGAAAGAGAAATGTCACCGAAAAATCTCTCTGACTTTCCAACACTTTTGACAGCGAGGAGATGACTTGCTCCCCTCGGTGACGCGTGTCACGGCGGCGCCGCCCTCCCTCCCACGCTGACAACTCTACCATCAACCCGCACCTATCTCCGAATCAGCAATTTCAGAGTCGCGAAGAAGAAAGGATCAAAAGGTACGCCCTGGCATTGTGGTTCCGATAACAGGTGACAGGAGAGCGCTCATTATTCGGGCCTGGTTCACACCGAATGCGTCACTCATTTCAACAGACGCCGCGCCAATGTACGAGGGTGCTTTCGCTTCTGGCAAGACTGGTGATCAACATGATGACAGGTCGTCGTCCTCAAAGACCACGTTGCAGACTGCTAATTGGGTGAGAAGATAGTCAAGCGCTCAAGAATGTAAACAAAACAAAATCGCAGTCTCGCCAGAAGTGAAACCGTCCTCGTACAAGGCGAATCGCGCGACGCATCCAGTTTGACACAGGCCTCAAGGGGATGAAACCAACACGATGTAATATTGACGGCGACAGTGTCCAGTGTTTGGCGGTGCCACCCTCGCCACACAGAGAAAGAGACCTGTCTGAAGCTTCAATGGGTAAAATGTTCACAAAAGGGGAAGTGCGCAAAACATGCAGGGAAAGAAAACTTGTGCGATTCGAGGCCTGTTCTTGTTGCGGGATTGAGCCGCCCACCACGGTTTTCTTTTTCTGCTTCAAATTGATCAGGAAAGTTGGAACCGTCCCATCCAGGTGCCCCCAGACCAAACCCTGGACGGGCGCCTTGTGTTGATTTTCAAGACTCGAATCGCACAAAGTGAACCACGACAGAAGCCACCCGAGGATCGGTGCGTGAAACAGTACGGCATGCAAACTGAAAATCTCGTGCAAAAAGCTGAAACTGTTTGTGCCAGTCGATTCATTCACCGAAATTGTCATTGGTCTATTCTTGTCAGTGTTGGTAGTACAAATGCATGCAAGGATCGTATTGTATCCCGTCAACACCTGTTCAATCAATGACAGTGTCACAATGCATGCACAATTTTTTGCTTGTTATATAGTGTGTGAGTGAGTGGAATCACTTGTGTCTCGTGCGCGTTAGCCGGGTACGCAATCCACCCTTTCCCTTCAAGCCCTGCTCACCCTGACATCCAGCACGAATCCAGGTGGCCTGACAAACTTTCCCCCAATTTTACTCCGGCTGGTATCGAAGTCCTGGATCCGTCCCTGTCGTAGGTTCCAGACCTATCTGTCCCCGCACAGTTCAACGCCTCCCGAAGTGACACAGAGCTGTTCCCAGAGCGTGCGAACACACGGTGCAGTTCAGGGGCGTCAACAAGGTACAACAGACCCTCTGTGGTATTCTTTTCATTTCTGCGTGCCGAATTTGTCAAAGTTGAAAGTTACCCGACCCCAAGAGAGATTGGGGCCCCTCCCCGACCAGATCACAGACTCGCCCCTGCAGTCCGCACAAAAGCCAATGAAGCCAGTTTCACACAGGACGCGTCACGCCGTGCGTTCCTCCTGCTGTCAGCAAGAGCAACGCATGGTACACCCAGGAGAATGCGGGCCTTTCAGAGCATGTGTGTGCAACTGTACATTGTGAGGTTTTATCACTCAAGTGAACACGAAGTCGAACCCTCAAACTTTCCAAAGCTGGAAATTCGCAAGACATGAAATTTGTGCTCATTTCTGCCGGATCCGCAGTGCTGGACAAGGAGCCTGTTTCACACCGGATGTGCGAGCGTTCCTGGCCGCGTCCGGTGTGAAACAAACCTCAAGGCGTGGGACCAGCAATGCGAATCTCCGTCTGATGTGGTCTGTTTCACCACTGAGTGGTCAAGCGTTGCACGCCTGTGTGGGTCAAGGGGCGCTGCGTCGCAACGCAGGACGCAACCGTGGTGAAACAGGTGTGAGAAAGATTGCGAGAAGATTGCCACGAGAAGCCCCCAAAAGTGAGGTGCCGTTTGGAGAGTGAGACGCAGTGAAGAGACACGACCAAGCCGGATGACGTGCAGCAGTGGCAGAAGCAGCAGCAGCAGCAGCAGCGGTGCTGACGAAGCGGGACACAAGATTCACCCGTACTCGATCTTTGTGCGTCATTCTGCACGCTTCACTCGGGCAAGAGAAACCCTGAGTCGTTTGGGTTTGCTGCACGGAGCTACACGAACTGAGGGCCTGCGTTACTCTCTGGGCTCTGAGGGTTGTGGTCTGTATCGTCTGGGTTTGGGTTTGGGGGCTTCACTCTGAATGGCTGGAGTGTTTCACTCTCATTCACTGTGTTTGGGGTCTGTGTCATCTGGTGTGGGACGCGCGTCATCTGGTTTTGGGACCTGTGTCATGTCTTTGGAACCTGCAGTCTGGGACCTGTAGTCTGGGTTTAGGACCTGTGTGTTTCGGCTTTGGGACTGGGTTTGCGGCCTAAGCCAGTCGAGTTTTGAGCCTTCGTCGCTGTCTGGGTTCTGAGTGTCGGAGTGACTCGGCCGTGCGCGCTTCACTCTACCTGCCCCGGCTCCTTCCACTTGGCGAGCAGCGATCCAAACGGCTGCGACGGTTTCACGTCGAACTCGGACGGCGTTGCCTCGGAGACGGGCGCCGTGACGGCGTCATTTCCGGTTCCGGTGGCGTTACTTCCGGCGCCACCGCGGTCCGACCCGCCCGACGAAGTCGACGATGTTGAATGCGAACGCCAACCGTTCACGGCGCCATTCACCTTACTTCCGGTTGAACCGGAAGTTGAATCCTGATGACGTCACGTGGCGTTGTTTTGTGTTTGTCACGTGAGGAGGGTGGATGGGTGGACGAACGAAACGGATTAGTTGTGAGACAAAATAAAATTGCATAAAATAACGCGTAATGTTACGATTCGCACCAAATAAAATAAACTGAATAGTTTTCTTTCCAAAACGAGCGCGAAATGAATGGTGCATTTCATTTCACAACTCACGTCGGAAAGACTTTTCTAACTACCATCGTTTGTGCGTGTCCCTGCGGTGAGATGTTGCCTACACGGTTATAATCTTGCACTGTTCTACTACATAAGAACGTGTGCAGCTCTGGACAGTTCAACCTGTGTCCAGCGCAACGTTTGTACAAAGAGTTGTTCCCAGAGGCACGCGTTCCTGTGGAGCGTTTCACACTAGAACGCGTGTTCGGTCGGTGGTCGCGTTTTTGCGTCAGTTGAATGGACAGAAACTGGTGTTAGTCACGTGTTTGTGTTTAGCGTGTGCACAATTAATGTGATGTTGAGGTCATTTTCACGTTCAGGCTGCGGCGCCGTCCTTGCAGCGGGTGGGGCGAAAAGCTGACGGAACGCTGGGACACTGCAATCATTCCTACAACATCCATCCAGCTGTAAGAACGGCGCTGCAGCCACGACGTCAAAATCCTTTTGCTAAGAGACGTGGCATACTGGAGACATGCAACGCGTCATTCCCGTTCAGTTGGTGGGAGGCAGAGGGATGAGCCATGCTGCCTGGTGACGCCGGGTTCACACGGCAGGCGCCGTGCGTCGCGTCGCGTCCCTGCGCAGAGACGCTGCGTCTCCACACACCGCCCAATCAAGCAGTTTGGAGACGGGACCGTCCGCGTGTCGCACTCCTGCACCGTGAACCGGCCATTCACCTGACGTACTCCACGGAGCACAGACACTGATTCATGTTTCCAACACACAACAGTGACATTTACCAATCTATTAAAACGCAACCGGGTCAAACTGACAAAAACCTTCATTGACTGATCGCGCGACGGGATGCCGACTCGTGACGTGACCCGAGGAGAGGCGACAGTGAGGTGAAATCTGAGGCACCGAGACTCCAGACTCTTTCAGCCCGAGTCAAGCCAGGCCCGCTATGCTATGCGTCTCTGCACAAGTCAATGGAACTGTGTTGCTTAGCGACGCAGCACGAACTGACGCGCACAGAGACGCACCGCATCTGGGGTGCCGGGGCCTGTTGAACAGCCATCAAACCATTCTTCAGTCTGTTTTATGACATTTGGAGGTGAGGCAATATTTCTTTGTTGGAACTGAACCAGGCCGAAACCTGCGCCGAGTCTCCGTAGCTGATTGATAAATCGGGTCTTTTGTGCCTCCTGAGCGACGCTGAGGTGCGCAGGGGAGAAGCGCCCACAGACATCATGCCTCGCCTTGTATCTCGGGTACGAGCGAATTTTCGAAGTTTCAATCCCGTTTCACAAGAGGCATTGCGCCAGTTTATGCGGGAAGGAATGCACGCGTTCGACTCCTCACTGTCACCTCTTCTCGAGTCACAGAGACACGAAGCTTCACAGCATCCACATGTCGCGCGGTCAGTCAGACTGACCAAACCGCGAACGGTTGCGTCTGCGCTTGTGACGTCATGAACTCTCCGGTTGCGTGACCACCCTGTATTGCAAGACTTGAATCACACTGGGATCGTCCCAGTCCAGGTCAATGAGCGAGATGACGGGACGCTGCGCCCATTGACGTGCACTGCGTCGTGACCCTGGACGCCTCCAGTTCCCTCGGTCATCAGCGCCACCTAGCGGCACCACCACCAGTTCCCCCTGGTGGCGATCTGACTCACCATGATCATGACGCCCGGCGCCTTCGTGTCCTTCTTCTCCTCGGGCTTCACGTAGCGTTTCGGCGAGACGAACGCCGGCAGCTGGTCCTCGAGGCGCGTCCCTCCGGGCAAGCGCGGCGTCCCTCCCGGGGAGCGCGGCGAGATCCCGCCGGGGGAGCGCGGCGACGAGCCGGGGAACGAGTCGCTCAGGTCCTCCGCGGGGTCGGGCTCCCCTCCGCCGGAGTCTGAGGGAGAGAGACGCGAGAGAGGTCAGTGCGATGTGTGTGGTCAAGGTCCGGCATGCATTTGGACTTACGATGTGTGCACATTGAGATACAACAGTGATGGTCAACGCTGACGCAGCTGACAGGCAAATAATCTGAAAGATACAGGTGGTATTGAATGTCCTTTCTTCAGGTGTGCGTGTGTGTTCGTCTGTGTGTGTTTGTGTCAAAACGGGGCCGACTACGCAACATCGCACGCAACGGTTGAGCCCCGCGGTGACTTCATCAGAACTTGGCCGTGTTACCTCGGACCCCCCGCCGGGAACAATGAGCCCCGAACCGCTGCTCCACCACTCAACGCGTGAGAAGCAATGCAGCCACAAGGTCCTCATCACAATGGATGCGTCGCGCGTTGCGTCACTACATCGGTCAACTGCCACTGCGATGCTCGTTGACGTGCACCACGGGCACTGCGCTGTGAAACAGGCTCAAGAAAACTTGGGCGCAGTCAGTTCGAACCCCAGGGGACTGTGTCAGTGCAGTCAACTGAACCGTTACACACGTGTGAACGTGAGGCCCGTTTCACCGTGATTGTGCCGTGCGTTGACTCTGTGGCCACGTACCACGACAGAGGCGAGTTTCACACAGAGACTCAAACACGAGGGGAATCAAAGTTCTGACGTTCAAACATGCTGTTCGTTCAGTGTGATCGCAATCGACTGAACAACTTGATCGTGTAGGACCGCGCACCAACCACTTCCACCGAAATCGCAGCACGTTTGAACGTCACAACTTATATTCCCCTCGTGTATGCAGCGACCAGTTGTGTGGGGACGTAATGCAGGACGCATCCAGCGTGAAACAGGCTGAGCGCAGAAGTGGCGCCGCCACCACGCCCCGTGCTGAACCTGTCAAAACAAAGCGCTTCGCTCCTCCCGATCTGGAATCACAATGAATTAAACATCGATGAGATCGATTCTCAACAGCTGGGCTCCTCCGTCACGTGACGCGTGATTCATCCGCAAAATGCGCTGAAAAAAAAACACGCGCGCAGAATCTGCTGACACAAATGGAAATTTTAGAGCCGTACAGCGGGTTCACAGTGAATGCGTCAAGTGCTGGGTCTCTACAAGTCAACGCTGCGTCGCCAGCGACTTGTGTAGAACCACAGCGCGTGACGCATGCGGTGTGAACCCGGCCTGCATGTGGCTCATTCAATCGAAAAACTCCTGCACAGATGCGAGCCATCGATCTACCAGACTCAAGATTACATCATTGGGCATTCAACACGTCCCCCCCCCCCGTCCCTACTGAACACACAGCGAACTCGGGGCATTGTTTCTGAAGTCCAGCTCAACAATCTGCGCACCTGGTCCCACCCAATCCGAACTCGCCTCATCCGAACATCGCCTTTGCGAGCACGACTTCGCATCTGTCCTTGCAACCTCGGCGAAGATTTTGCCTGTTTCGAATCTCGGCTTCTTCGAAGCGATTCTGCACGAACCAGATGACTTTGGGGAAGCTGGGTGGGAGTGTGCTCACTGGGGTCGCACCTTGGTGCACAACAGTTTTCAACGTCTCCTTTTCTCGCTGACGTTTGTGCTTCGTTCCCCGGGGCGTCTCAGAGACTTTCTGCGAGTCAAAACCCACGCACTTCCACGGTTGACGTTTACGAGAAGTTGTTGCACTGAGAAACATGGGTTCTGTTGTGTTCGGCCCCTCTGGGTAAGAGCTTTGCTGATTGAGTCAGACTTGTAAAGACGGGAGACGTCAAACATGATAGTTCGCAACTGCAAGACAGGCTGCTGCTCACAGTACGCGGGGCTATTCACCACTCCTGTCTCTGGTTCCAAATTCTCACACCAAATTGACGCTTCTCCACACTGGACACAACGTGCGTAGCGTTACCTGTACGAGTAAGTAGTTCCCGTGTGGAGACACAGAACCCACTGATTCGCACAGGGAGGCATCGCCAACGCACGCTTCCAGTGAGAAACCAATCTGCTCGCACATGCGCACAAGAACTCTTTAAGTATTTACAGTCCAGGAACTCGACGGCGTCGTAGTAGACCGAGTTGCCGGAGCTGCATGACGCCGTGGACGCCGCGTCCTCCTCCCGCAGTACTGTGAGTACCCGCGGACACACGTACTCCACCAGGATCTCGTGGGTAGTACTCATTGTCACGTGGTGTGGGTCCCGTTCACGTGAGATTTCTCCTTCAGATGGAGCGTCAGGTCACGAGGTTTTCCATGGTCACGTGGTTTGGTTTTGGAGACTCCCTCAGCAGAGATCAACATCAACGATCCAGCCCTTTCGGAGGCTTCGCGAGTTTCGTCCCTGACCTGATGAACACGCGCCTGGTCAGTTCACGCTCACGCGCGAAGCATTTGCTGCATTTAAGCTGCAGTCAGAACCTCCTGTGGGCTTCCGGTTCAGCACTTCCGGTGGCCTAGTTCCATTGGTGTCTGGTGGCCCCAGCACTCCAAGCTATCGGGTCAAGCGTTTGTTGAATCCTGGTTTTCACGATACAATTCAATGAACCAACTCACACCCCGTCGAGTTTTGAGACACTTGTTCGACTGAGTGGTCACTGCGCTGCCTGTCCAATCTTGCAAGCACATGTATCCACGTCAACATCCACGCGGGTCACACCCACAACAATCCAGGGACGGAGTGCAAGAGGCGAATTCCTGGTCTTGACTCGTTGTTCCTGCACTGCATCCCAAGTTCAATGCTGTGATCGGTGCACACACACGCAGCGCACCCGCTCGCAGGCCCAGGTCCCTCCGCGGCCTGTTCTCTCACGTCTCGCGCCGCGCAGTCAGTCGAGAGGTTATTATTACCCGCACAACACAGCCAGCTGTACGAGTCGGGACTCCCTCCCTATCTCCCGACACAGTCAGGCCTGGTTCACACTGGGTGCGTCAACCACTGCAAGCCTGGATTAGTCGGCCCAATGACGCAACGCCCGTTGACTTGAACACGGGCGGAATGCGTGATGCACCCAGTGTGAAACGAGCTCAATCTCTTTCTGCTGGCATATTCACAATGTGTTTTCCAACTTGTAGCTTCTCTCCACCACCTGCACAGTGAAGCTGACCTGCCAGACCAAGGCCAGGTTCATGTGTTCACGCTGGGTGCGTCACGCGGTGCGTCCCGGAGCATTTCAACGCGACGCTGTGACGTCACGAGAGACGCCGCAGCAGCGCAGAGGTCAGCGCAGGGACGCAGCGCGTACGCGTCCACTGTGAACGCAGCCGTAACCTCGCACTGATCTCGGATCAATTTTTACCGCTGCGCCATCGATCCCTTGATTCCCGTGCTCAATGAATGTTGGGCGTCCCGTATCTGCTGCACACACACGCACGCACACACGCACGCACACACGTTGTTCTATATGATTCACATGCGCGACCTGACTGACAACTCCTGTGTGTGAAGCAAACGCACATTTCAAATAGTAAAACACACACGACCAGAGTTGAAGGTGCAGGTGAAGTCCGGTGAACCCGACACCAGCCCAGTCCGACAGACTGGCTGATCAGTCAGGTCTGGCGCAATTTGAAAACACTCACGCTGCTGGATGGTTCACGCGTTCCGCGTGTGGCTCTGTGGGCTCTTCAAGCACATAGATTCTCACTGGACACGAAATCATCCAGGTTAAACAGGCAAGCACTGTGGGGTGTGAGAGAATGACTATGTCGGGTCAGGCGGACACTCACTGCGCATTTTGTCTGTGAGAATGAGAGATAGTTCCACAGAGTTCAAAGCAAACAGTGCGTCGAGCCCACTCCCGGCACCGAGATCTGTTTTCATTTAATTTCACTGACGCAACACACACATTCAACAATGGCTGATCCAAAGGGCCACCTCTTCCTGTTGAGTGGGACCCTGAGACCAAATCATAGATCCGTCACAGACTCCAAGACGCAACCATTCAAGTGCAGGGGCCTCCCCATGAGGACCGAGGGGTGATGGCTGCAGACGGACCAACAGGGGAGGGCCCTCCAAAAACAAAATTGCCGTATTTTGTTGTATTGTCAGGTATTTTTCCATTCGTGATTGTTTTCAAAGCTATGGACAGGTTCCTCTGGGGTGGTCCCCTTTGACCGCCGAATCCTGTGGTTTTCATTTCCTCACGCTGAATTTCCCACCAAACTTGGGATCACTCCCCACCCTCCCCCCTCAGGTCAGCTCGATGAAATCTCGGATCCGCCTCTTTTGGAGAATTCCAGATCCCGTCGGAACGAGGTGTTCACTTGTCAACAGAGACGGCGCAGCAGTCACCGCGGGGAATTCCGTGGGGAACAGTCCTCACATTGACACTGTCGCCATGTTCACAGAGTCCCAACTTGTTTATTGTTTGCATTTCCAGCATGGGCAGATCCAGGGGGAACCAGGGCTCAATCACCAGCTGGCAGATCCGGGGGTCATGGGAATCCTCTGATCCCAGGGAGAAATGCGGGGAACCCTGAGCCAGGGGAGAAACGCCCCCCCCCCCCCACGAAAAAAATTCATTTTTCAGCCCACCCCCGTCACTGTGCGCTGTCATTTCTGAGGGCCGGACACCCTCGACATAAATCCACCCATTTGTTGAAGAAACTGAAAACTTCCCTTCCAATCGAAGCAACCTGGCAAACTGAGAACAGATGAAACGCTTGAATTGACCCGGAGTCTAGTTTCACACTGAATGCGTCCTGCGTTGCGTTCCTGTGCGCGTCAACAGGCAAACATGGCGACGTCAGAGCCCCCTGTGCGCGTCAAACATGGTGACGTCAGAGCCCACTGTGCGCGTCAAACATGGTGATGTCAGAGCCCACTGTGCGCGTCAAACATGGTGACGTCAGAGCCCACTGTGCGCGTCAAACATGGTGACGTCAGAGCCCACTGAACTGTACAGGCACACAGCGCACGGTGCATCCGGCGTGAAACAGACTCAGCTGCAGGCACCGGCTGCAAGTTTCCCATTTTGAAACTGTGAGCAATAGATATTTTGGAACACGTGAAAAACAGCACACAGAAGCCAGTCAAACGGAGCAACACTGCGATACGTACCCAGGTATGACGGCAACTGCGGAGACGCAGCGACGAGGCGACTGCTCAAAACTCCCGCTGGCGTTTTTTCTGTGCTATTTTATCTGTTGTCTTGTGTCTTTAGTAGCCAAACCAACTGACATGCCTGGGTCAGGGTGAGTGACAACTCGTGGGACTCTCAACTGCACAACCGGAGGGATTCAACTCGTCAATCAAATCGAACTCAGGTCAAGACAGCCAGAGGCCAATCGTTTCCACAAGCCTTTATGTTGGAAATATCACCTGCGCAGTACACTTTTTATCTGCTTTTTATTTCCAACATACTCTCCGCAACAGGACAAGCCAAAACATCACACGCATTCGCTAAAAACGTCACAGCAACCCCGAACTCAACAAGCCACTCGGCGGATCGAAGCCCTGGTCCCTCTGTGTTCGCACCTTCCTCTTCAGGAAGCTGCGGACACAGACACAGTGTTGAACCAGGCATTCAGGATCCTTGTTCCTGTTACCACGGCAACGCATTGGATTTTGCACAAAAACTGAACACGAAATTCTCGGAATCAAAGTTGACGAATATCAAGGCATCTGCAAAGCCTTCTTCACACACTCGTTAAAATTGTCACAGCAAAACCTGGAACAAACAAGACATTCGTTGGGAGGCAAGGCAGTAGTTTCAGGTCCTGAAAAATAAGCACACGAGTGACGTGCTTTTTAGTGCGGAAAATACGGCAGAAACAATGCAAAATGCCACAATTCGTGTCAACGCCATGTCATCATGCGCTGTGAAAAATCTCCGATCATCGCGATTTCGATTCGATTGTCGCAAAAACGCCAACGCGTCCATTTCGATTCGTTTTGCTCAACATTCTGGTCCACTTGACGAATCTGGCTTCGTGGGGAGTTAAACTGTCACTCAAAACAACTGAACTATGTTCCCGCACGCACGCACGCACGCACACGCACGTGCACACACTCGCAGAAGGCTCCCTGACTGCACCGATCTGGAATAACAAGCATCACCACCAAGAAAACAATGTTAAGGTTTATTGAAAAATAAAAAAAGAGATAAATTAAAAGGACTTTTGTACATCTGTACAACCACTCTTCCACCATTTTTACTCGCTCTTTCACTCAAAGGAGTTTCCTTTCCACCAGATGTCATTCCCAGTCTGCACTTCTTGCGCACGCGCGTCCCGAACTTCCTGCACCGGAAGTTGCGAACACGTGAACGCCTGAAGTGTGAACCTGGGGACTCAGGCACCTTGTCGTATGTACACACATCACCTCTATTTCCCTCCAACTTCTTACCAATCAGTGCGGAACGAAAAGGACGTGGTAACGTAATAGCAACGAACATCTATATTGCCGTGTCAACTGCCACTAACATTGTACATTAAAAACAGTGTTGATCTTCCCATTGGGCTTCGCTGTCACCTCTCGATCTTTCCTCAATACGTTGTTGCACGGTTTCCAAATGAATTCGCAATTGAAAGTTGCATTGCAGCGGCCGGGCTTAAAGTGTTGCGTAGCGACGAGCACGCGCGAGTGCATTCAGCGTTGCTAAGTTACAAGGCGTTCAGTGTGAGAAGCGAGTGGAGACCGAGCTCACACTGGACGCGTTATGGCCTCAAGACGAAGTGCAAGGTACATCCAGTGCGAGTCCGGCCTCACGAGTTGGATACAAAGACATGTCAGAAATTCTACGTCTCAGTCCAGGCGTCACGTGATGACGCGATAATATACAGGTGATGACGTCATGAGATGATGATAAAATAAAAAGTAAATACAGCCATGCATTCTTGACATGAAATCAAAAAATTAATACTTCTTGAACATTGGCAGTGAGGGACAAAGCTGATTGTTAAAGGAACCAGGCTCCTGTTTCTATGGCAACTGCATCCGCCACAACAGTGTTGCGAAAACGTGCTCTGCATGTAAACTACGGTGTGGTTTCTATTTGTTCAGGGCTGCAACATTTCTACGTCTGAATAGTGCTGAAACTTTCATTTCTACACAAGAGGTTCACGCTAAGTGAGGCAGAGATGCAGTTGCCAAGAAAAGCACGACGCTCGGTTCTCTCGCGAGTGAATGGGGCGGTCATGAAAAGTTTGGTTCTACACACAAGGGGGGAGGTCACACTTGTTCCCATCGTTATGAACAAACACACGACGCACTAAGCTACAATATTTACGGATACGCGGATTCAGGAGTTTTGTTTGCAGATCGATAGAATGAGAAACAACACGCAGACACGTAAAGAACACACAGAAGCCAACGTGTGCACGAACAAACACGCAAAACGCACAATAATACTCTTTCTGTCAGCCAATCAGAGATAAGTTGAGAACTGTACCGGAAGAGAGGGTGTTGTTCCGGTCGGAGAAGCGGCGTCTTCCGGGAACGCCGTGCACCACTTCGCGCGTGCGCGGAACGACGTAGTTCCGTTCAAGCCCCTGGGGGGAGCCCTGCTGCTTCAAGGGGAATCCCTCTTCATCTTCTTCCTCAGAGTAGGGACCCCCCTCATCCTGCTGCTGGAGAAACCCTTCTCTGGGGTACTCTGATCGGTAAATCCCGAGGTCTTGACGTTGGCGGGAAAATCCCTGCCTCGGGTGCTGATGGTAAAAGCCCTCGTCCCTGGAGTAGTAATCCTGTCGCTGGGGCGAGTGGGGAGACCCCTCTCTCGGGCCCTGCATGTGGGAATCCCCCTCCCTGGGGCCCTGTACGTGGGGATCCCCTTCCCTGGGGTCCTGCAGGTAAAGAATCCCGTCCCTCGGGTCCCGCTGCATCCACATCCAGTCGTCCTCATCCTCCACGTGATACATACTGGTCTACAATCCTCCAATTCAACAAGTTCAGCAGCGGTCTGGGCGGCAGTAGCACATCAAGTGTGGATGTTAATTGTATCCCTTACAATTGTCTGGCAAGTGTGTGTGTATCCAATAAGTTTCAGAATCTGCCCATAAATTTGACTTTTTTTTTGCACACAAGATGCACTTGTTGTACGTAACGTCAGCTCTGTTGATTCCCAAATTCGTATGAATGTTCAGTCCCTGTTGCTTTCAGGCATGTCACCAACTGATCACTCCCTGTGCGTCCGTAAATGTGTCTGTCAGACTCTTGTTGAGGTTTTGAATAGCGAAGCGAGTCTTTCTGATGTGTGTGTGTTTCTCCTATTGAGCCCCCATGTTCCAGGTGTTGGTGTCTTCAGTGCGTGTTCTCCCGTCCGTGCACCACCGCGGCAAAAGCCAACCTTCTCAAGCACAAAATTTCACACATGAAACGAGGGAAAAGTTGACAAAGGGGCCCAAGGCTCCATCTGCACACAACATAACACTTGTTTGGTTGTTCTGTTTGGAGTATATTTGCTCATTCATATGTCTCCACCTCCATTAGGTGTTATGGGCACAAAAATATCTCCGCAGCAAACTGCTGAATCTACGGATGGAGGGGTTCTGCTTGGCCTGGACCCGTTTCACACCGCACGCGTCACGCTTTGCGTCCATGTACAGGGCAAAGAGTGTGGGGTTGACCATGACGCAACGTCCTTGACTTGTACAAGGTCGTAAATGCGTGACGCACCCAGTGTGAACTCGGCTCGAGACACTGAGTTGAGATGCTGGTTTTTGGACGCATCACACACGCTACGCGGATGTCAAGACTTGCTCGTCCTCACGGCCTGCTTCACAGCGGCTCTGTCGTGCGTTGCGTCACTGATCATTGCGCACTGCGTCATAGAAACGCCTGCTGACTTGCACAGGTGACGCACCGCACACCACCTCCACTGTGAACCCGGCCTCGGGCCTCTCTCCAAAGGGTGAGGGTCACCCGTACACCCCTCATGTTTGGCAAAGATCTTTCTCATCACAATAATTGTGCTTTACACGCAGTGTGTGCCGAGCCTGTGATCATGGCGGCTCAAGTGTAACGAAAAGTTCTGATCGTGGCTTCACTCGCTACACACAGACCGGGTCATCGCTGGGTGCGACGAGCCCTGCGTCTTCAAGAGAATGAGCCCTGCATCACTGAGTATCACTGAGTGGACAGTACCCACTGACTCGCTCACTGACGCAGCACGTGACGCGTCCAACGTGGACAGGGCCTGACTGCACGGTAGGTCCCTCGTCAAGCAGAACCTCACGAGGCCAGTCTTGTCTGTTGTGGCTTCCGCTGCTGTATGAAGAGCCCACTTTTGAGTTTATTGCGCACGCTTTTGCGAGGAGGAGACGGGATCAGCTGACGACCATTTCCGGTGCGACTCTCTACACGTTTGGGTGGGTGCACTCACACTCGACACACACGCACACACTGCGACAGCTTTTTGAATGTTTTGGCATCTCGCGTTTGTCACAAAACTCAAACACAAAAAGCGGCCAAGTCCTGATCCTCCGGCCGAGAGGCACTTGACGTCATTTGATCTTCGAAAAGACTGGAGGTCTTGTTCACCAGTATGTATCAATGGAGCAGTCATTCGGTTGGATCTTTCCCCGATGGAGGAACATCCCCGTGGACGTGGTGGTATCATTAACTTAGCTTCCAGAGAAAGGACTTGTTTGTGGTCCGTGTTAGACACGCGGGCAGGACTGATCCAAGCCGTGTGAATCCAGCCTGAGCGTGCAGTGTTCTCACACCCCGTGAACACCGGGGGATGTCATCAAACGCATGTTCCCTTCAAAAATCACGAACAAAAGGAAACGAAAAGGCGGGCAGAATGCAAAGGTGCGGTTTGGGATGGGAAGATAAGTGCACCAATGGCAGTCAAAAAAGATCCGCCTGACACTCACAAAAGCCTGTTTCAAACCAGGTGCGTACTTCGTTGCGTGATCACACCTGAGGGAAGTTTCCCAAATGCTGCTGAACACTGGTCAAAGCAAAACATAAACCCATCGCAAAATAGAACTTCAAAACAAACTAAATGCAGCACTTCCGAAACGTTGTTCGGAAACTAAAGGATGATGTCCCCCAGTGTTCATGGGATGCTTGCTAACTGGTCGCACCCTTCCCTTTCTGCGGTACACGGTGCGTCCAAAGACGTGCGTATGCGTGCATGCCACACACGCACACGGACGTGAATGAGATGGCCTTTCACCGGCCAGAAGAGCACCCGACCCCCCGGTGAGGAAACAGTGTTAGGCATGCAACACTATTGCTACGGTAACAGTGGTGCGAAGTTCTGCTAAATCTCCGTGGTTACGTGAGCAAATCAGTTTCAAGATTACAACTGGTTGCAAAGCAACGTATTTTCCAGTATAAATTCAGAATTCTGAAAGCGCTTGAGTGAGGTTTTCTTCTCATACACACATAGTTGTTGAGTTTTCAACAGTACTCATGCCGCTGAGTACCATTTCACAAGAAAGTGTAATTTTTGAGTCTTATTCCAGGAACCCAAGACCCTTTGACGTCCAGTGCTGAATCAAACGTTTCTCTGCGCGAAAGAAGCTGAGGTCTGATCCAGAGAGAAAAAGGCCTCAGACACCGAACAACAGAGAAGCACTGGACTTGGAACGCGTCTCTACAATTGCACACCACCTCTCGTTTTCCATCTGGCGATTCCCCTCGCGAGACGTTCTTGGCTTGCTTCACGCTGGGTGCGTGAAGTTTTGCGCCACTGCACAACAAGATAGGAACCGCACGGCCACGGCTTCTATCGCTTTGTACAGTGGCGCGCCCCGCACGAAGCAGGCCTTGGTCTCTGCGCCTCGAAAAGGGAAATCGCACTGACTGCGCGGTCAAAAAAGTGTCGTCGTGAAAGCGAGTCTCCCTGGGCCCTTCAACCTCAGTTCCAATGCAAAAATCCACGCTTTCTCTTCACACAATCTGCAGGGGAAACACCCCGCTGCATGCGGTCACATATGGAGTGCCAGTTAACTCCGAATGTCGCAAGTTCAACACCCAACTTCAGAGCTGCACATCTCCCAGTCCCCGCATTGGAATGAAAGTCGTAGGACACCGAGAGTGAATCTGCTTTCAACACGACACATTCCGCATCACAGCGCAGTGTTCACCTCCCTCACGCCTGGTTCACATTGCCCGAGGGCGATAGATACACGCACCCACAATGACGCAATGTGAACCAAGCGTCAAAGTTTCTCAAGTCCTAACCGGAACGTCTTTGCGCAGACGCGCGCGCACGCGCAATGCGCTTCTTCACGTGTTTCGCGCGTGTGCAGAAGCGTCGTGCGTCGCACCGCCTCAGTACCGGAAGATGAGCTGGGTGGTGGCGGTCTTCACCTCCATGGGCGGCGGTCCCGGGGTGTAGTTGGCGTAGAGACGCTCAAACTCCTCGTCGTTGATGTAGAGGAGCTGCTGGTAGGCCTGGTACTCCTCCTGCGTCGGCTCCGGAGAGCGCTCCCGCGGAGGCGTGAAGCAGACGAGCTGAGGGAGAGACAGCACCGGGTCAGTGACGCCATCACAAACAAGCAAATCAAACCAAATAACTTTGCACGAGTTTCGAAATTTCAAGATTTCTCAGACAAGAAATTTGTTGTCTTTACTTCAATGATGTAAGCAAAAATTCAAAAGTTTTTCAGTTGCTCGAATAAATTTCTCAGTGCTGAGCTTCCAGAAGGCAAGAAAAAACACTTTTACTCACCATTGACTATCTTTAGCTGAATCTAAGCAACCTTACCACTTAAAATTTGAAAAAAAATAAACATTTCGCGTTTTTTGCGCGAAAATTTTTGACGTCAGACGCTGGTGTTGACGCCTGGATTCCCGACGCCATGTTGTCCGACGCTTTCTCTGTCCATTCCAGCATTTGAAATCCCCACCAAAAACAATAGTTCCTGATGGAGACGGCGCATCCTCCAGCTCAAAGAAAGCCACTTCCAACACTCCAGCCTCTCCCGTCCAGGGTTTTCTTGTTCTAATTCTGCGGGTTGCTCCACTTTCTCATGCAAAAAATTTCTTGTTGACAATTCAACGCGTGTTTCACGAGGATGATCGTTCACGAAGAAGAAACGCGGCGCGCGACGTGAACACAGTGATCGAATCGGCGAAGTCACTACGTCTGGTTCTGCATTTCCCTTTTTCGGACGGCGAGTTATCAGTTTCCTGGGACATCTGTTGTAAATTTATTAAATTAAATAAATATTAAATTTGACGAACGTCAACACCCAAAAGGAAGGGCAAATTTTTGGGTGTGCACACGTGCATTCCTTCACAGAGAAAGAAACTCATATTTTTTTTTTTCCAAGTCAGTCCGTCAAACGCAGCCTCACACAGCAAAACTCTTCCATCTTTCTCAGGTGAGAATGTTTCGGGAACCCCACTGGGGTCGAGGCCGAGCCAACCGCACCCAAATCTCACAGACGAAGTTGTGACGAAAGTTACAGACACAAACAAACATTGGCGAGTTTTAGCAAGACGCTCCGTAGCCGCAAAACGTACACGTAACACGTAGCTCACAGATGCAACTCCTCTGTTCTGGAAGTGTTCACAATTGTCTTTACAAGAATTTCTTGAGTCAGAAACCCAAAGAAAATCTCTTTTTTTTCTTGAAGTTATCTGGTTTCAATGGGCTCTCAAACCCAAGTTTAGTGTCAAAAATAGTGTGAATTTTTGTCTGTTTTCACTTTTGTGGACACTTCTTGAATAGGGGAGTTGCATCTGTAAGCTACGTGTTACATGTACATTTTACGGCTTCGGAGCGTGTTGCCAAAACAGTTGATTGTGTGGAACCACGTGCGTTGTGCACGTGTCCAGCGAGCCAATCGCCGGCGTCGCAGCAACGTCTTGAGTGTGAAGACGAGGCTCTGGGTGAAGACGAGGCTCTGGGTGAGCGAGTGCACCAGGAGCCAAGAAACCCATCCCTCATACAGCGAATCATGTTCACACAAACGTCACAAGAAACCAGCGGTGTTTGCTAGTGAAACTGCTGTGTGAAGTGACAAATAGTTGATACTGTATCTGGGCAAGATCTCGGCGTTTCTGCTTGTGTGACGTGTCTACGTCAGGTTCACTCACAGCGCTCACCACACCCTGGGTCATGTGGCGAGAACGTGACTGGGACATGGCCTCGTGCTGAGAACAGGAAGCACGAAGCGACCAGCACAGTAGGCAGATTAAGCACGACGTTTGAAAGCGCTGAACGTCCCGTCACCGACGCGACGCTTGAACGTCGAAATAGCAATTTTGACGCGACGTTGACGCGACGGGGCTCCGACAGGTGATTTCAAACGTCGCGCTTAATGTGCCTAGTGTCGTGGACGCACACGTCCGCTGTCGCTTCTCTTCCAAGACTGACCCTCGAGGCACGGACCTTGAAGGAAATTTCACGTCCATGTATTTTCACCCGTCAAGGACGAATTTTGCCAACACAAAATTTGAAGTGGACGTGGACAGGTCCTGAAAATACACGTTGTGATCGTCTCCCAGCTCAGGCGCTACCGCGTCGCTGGTGTCACAGGCACCTGGAGCGCGACGTGCGCAGTTCTGTCTCGGGTTCGCACAGCCCTGCGGGACCCCAACCAGCCCGAACCACATCCAGCACTGAACCTGGGAGGTCCGCAAGGTGACTTTCCCCAGCATTCCCAACTCAACTGCAATTACGAACGACCCAGAAACTTCACTCCCGTCAGTTGACGCAGCGTCCCGCAGCGTCCATTCAGGGAGGCGATCACCTCCCCGCAACAGTGTTGCAACTTCTCAAGGTGAGACGGTTGCCTGGTTTTGCGCCCGTGTGCGCATTTTACGAGGCAATTCTCCTGATGCACAAGGAGGGCACCGAGCGCTCGCGTTTCCCGGGGATACAGCGTTTCCTACTGCAGGAGCTAACCTCAAACAGGTGGGGGGCTGCTCGTGTGTTTATACCCCGCACACAGAAACAAGGGAAGACAGGGATGATCCAGGGGCTGATCCAGGGGTTCGGTTGAGGCGAAATCAGACAGACCCTCTTGGAGAGGGGAAGTTGTCCCAACTGAGATGATGTTTGCCTGTGGAAAGACCAAAATGTTTCTAGGAGATCAATTTGTTTCGTACGAGTGAGAGCTGGTGTCAGGAAACACCTCAACTCGTCCCACCCACTGGAAGAACTGCAGTCACCATGACAAGGGTATTTTTGCCGAAGATTGGCCAGACTCTTGACCGAGGAAAGATTCTGAAACCGAACCACTTCAACCGCTTCAGTTGCTCTGGGTTCATCTCGCGAAGGAGAGTCACGAATCACGCGTCGATTCCCGGACAAGCCAATAGGGGTTTTCACATTGGTGACGCGCGGTTGGGCGGCGTCAGAATTTTTGACGTGCGCGTCATCAGAATTTTTGACGCGCGCGTCAAAAGTCAACATGACGCCCAATGGAGAGCATCAAATTTTGTCGCTGCGTCACCAAAAAAAAAAACGTTTGAAAACCCCTATTGGAAGGTTGCGGCGCAGCGGCCGTCCTCTCGCACAGCAGCACCACATGTGACTCGTCCGGTGTGGATCAGACCTCAGCGCCATGCGCATATTTCGGGTGCAGTGGGGCGCATCAGATAGCGCGCGGCATGCAGCGAGAGGACCCGGATCCAACCGGCTCTCCAGCGGACCCAAAGGATTCTCTGCGCTCTGCAACATGCCAGCTGGTGCGCAAGAAAATTGTGCAATTCCTTAATCCGCCACTTGGGATCCGCTGCAGGCTGCGCCCGCCCTCAGCTCCATGCCTTAACCCTCCGCGATCGCGGTTTGCGTGACTCTCAGGGAGGGTGTGGTATGTCTGAACGCTCGAGCAGATCCATGCGTGGAGATCAGTGCCGAAAAAACCAAGATGATCACACCTGAGGATCTGATGAGTTTCAACGACCCACGTCCTGCTCCAGTCTCAGAAGTGAGAACATGTATCACAGAAACGTGTTCAGGGAGGAATGCGCCAAGGGTATTTTCAGATTCCCCTGTAAGTTCTCGGGTGAATCTAGCAATGGGTTTGGGGGGGGGGGGAGTCGCAAATTCCAAATCTTGAAAGATAATTTGTTTGCACAACACGGGGGCACGGTGAGTGCGACATTTTTGTTGCACTGTGTGATTTGCAATATTTCTGTGTGCTGAGGTTGTCTTCATCCACCAGAGGATTGGAGGATTCTTGACATTTTTTTTGAGAATTGAACTGACGCTCTGGTGCATCTTCAGCTCCAGGATCCTCCGCAGGCTGTGCGCGCAGACTTCAGGGTTCCCACTGCGGTTGACCAACAAAATTCCATGATTTTTCCAGGTTTCCAAAGTTTTTTTCCAGGTATTTTTTGCCTTTTTTAGTCATGCAAAGGTGACTTGTATTGTCAGTATGTGTCTGTCTGTCACATGTGTCCTGGAGCAACCCCCCCCCCCCCCTCAGGAAATTTGTTGGGAGGTCCAGATCTGACCTCAAAAAATTTTGATTTTGTTAGGGTTTTT
>JAAUXT010133100.1_pt1:20000-21671 | contig 21671 bp, 31 predicted proteins | sample 7278171 | NCBI WGS metagenome assembly JAAUXT01 (sample SAMN14350112, study PRJNA611818) | marine sediment metagenome | isolation source: surface marine sediment (1.8m) | place: French Polynesia: Moorea | collected 2018-08 | reverse complement strand
CCCACACACCTCTCCAATGCATTCTGCCCCCCCCCCCCTCCGCACCTCTCCTGTGTACTTGTTGGTGACCATGCCGGTCTCCCAGTCGATGAAGATGAGTCCTCGCTCAATCGCCTCCGAGATGGACATGTACTGCCCGGTCTCGACGTCGTAGAAGCGGCCGTCGGCGAATCCGAGGCCCGGGCGCAGGCGCGACTCGGTCGTGATGGTCAGCTCGCCCTCTGGTGGTTTCAGCGGAAGGATCTGCAGCCGAGAGAACACAATGTAGGAATCATCATCCAAGTCGGCCACCTTGACATCGCGACGCCACGTTTTGCTGAGTGGCAACAAACAGACGCCGGTTTCAGTGACGCCGTGTTGAGTGACTTGACATGGCGTCATGCAGAACGGCGTCATGCAGAGTGGTGTCGTGCTCACCTCGATCTTGGCGATGAGGTCCTTGGGTCTGAAGGTGGCCTCGAGGTCGGGCGCGCGCATCACTGGCTTCATCTTCTCAGGGGGCAGCACCTTCCCGTACTTTATCACCCCGATCTGAAACACGTGACAAACACGTGACAACTTAGTTTGGTGTGTGCAACAAAGAGCAAAGGCGTACGAGTGTGTGGTGTGTGCAAGCGCGCGCAGTATGCTTGTGTGGCGTGTGTGTGTGTGTATGTGTGTGTGTGTGCGTGTATGCGCATGGGTACACAGGGGCATGGACATGCGCATGTATACGTACATGTGTGTCTGTGTGTGTCATGTGTGAGAGACAGATTGTGTCCAAGAACTGTGTGTGTGTGTGTGTGTGTGTGTGTGTGTGTGTGTGTGTGTCATGTGCGAGAGACAGATTGTGTCCAAGAACTGTGTGTGTGTGTGTGTGTGCGGTGTTTTGTATGTGCATGTGTGTGCGTGTGTGAGCGCACATGTGCGAGTGTGAAACGGCGACTCACGTCACGGCCCTTGGCCTCCTCCTCCTGGTCGGTGATCCTGACGCCGGCGTGCGACGTCTTGGGCGACTCGTCCTTCTTGCGCGTCATGGACGTGTAGACGGACGTGGTGCGCGGCTCGAGCGTCTCCGCCGCCTCGCCCGGCACGAACTCCATCGTCGAGATGTCCGACACGGCCGCAGCCTCGATCGCGAGCGGCTTCGGCTTCAGGTCCACTTCCGGTCGTTCCTCCTTCTTGATCTCGCGCACCTGCGCACGCGCATGCGTGGTCAAAGAAGTGATATTGCAGTCGAGCGAGAAGCTTTCTCCAATACGAGCACATCAGGGTCGTTTCCTTACGTTCTGTGGGAATTCCAGTTTCAGAGGTTGGAACCGCATCTTGAGAGACTTCTGCACTGCATCTGCGCAGTTGACTTGGTCGCACCTGGTGCACTATGCATCCCCTCCCCCAACTTAGGGTGCGAAAGGCTCGAATTTGACACTTCGAACATGCGCATTCTGAACATACTCATACTGATTTTCAAAATTGCATGAAAAACAGCATTTCGAACGTGTGAGACCGAACTGCGCATGGAAGACAGAAGTCACACAGTGTCCCACCTGTTTGTCCTCCTTCTTCATGGTGACGCGCTGCACGGCCTTGTAGTGGTCGCGCTCGGACTCCACCACCATCGGAGACGTCTCGACGATGTAGTCGGACGCCTTCGCTTCCGCCTGCTCCTTCCGGTGCGCGCGCGGCAGCGCG
>JAAUXT010133100.1_pt1:0-15000 | contig 21671 bp, 31 predicted proteins | sample 7278171 | NCBI WGS metagenome assembly JAAUXT01 (sample SAMN14350112, study PRJNA611818) | marine sediment metagenome | isolation source: surface marine sediment (1.8m) | place: French Polynesia: Moorea | collected 2018-08 | reverse complement strand
CCAGTCCGCGGGTTCACGTACTTGCCCTGCTTCTGGTCCAGGATGCCTGTGCATTGAATGAACATGAATGAATGAATTGCTCAACTGCTGAATGAAAGAATAAATCGCATCTTTGATGAGTGAATGAATGAAAGAATGAAATGAATGAACAAATGAAATGACTGACTGACTGACTGACTGACTGACTGAATGAATGAATGAATGAATGAATGAAATGACTAACTAACTGAATGAATGAACAAATGAATGAATGAATGAATGAATGGATGAATGAATGAACAAAACAACCACCAGAGGGCGTCGTGGCTCACCGCGCTTGATGGCCTGCGACACGGCGATCTCCTGCTGTGTGATGGGATCCACCACCGCCTTGATGGTGCACGTCTGCGTCTCCTGGATGAAGCGCGGCCCGACGGGCGCCGCGTCGATGGCGCGCAGCGGCGCCGCCTCCGCGAACACCAGCCCCTTCTTGATGGCGTCCGAGATCGGGATGCGCTGCTCCTCCCCGTTCATGTCTCGCCCGACGTACTGGCCGTTCGCCTGGTCAATGACGCCGTGACTGATGGCGTAGCCGACCTCCACCTGCGAGGACAAATGTTTTGATTGATTTCAAGACGTTTCATGTTTGTCTTGTGTGGACATGCAGTGGCGTTTACCAGGCATGGTACGGGCAACTGTCTCTGACACACTCCATCTGACGGGTCAGGCAACAAGGTTCCCTATCTCCACTGATCTACACAGGCTGACCACGTAACACATTGAAGCCCTGCTCAGCTGCACACGCACCTCTCTGCCCGTTTACCAGGCATGGTGTGACGGGCAACTGTCTCTGACACAATGCTGTTGCTCTATTCGAGGGCTCAGGCTACACGTTCCCTCACTGCACCAATCCACACAGGCTGACAGAACCACGCAACGCATTGAAGCACGAGCTGCGCACGCACCTCTCTGCCCGTCTTGGGGTCGATGGCGCCTGTGATGGTGAAGCTCTTGGTGTCGCGCACCGCCTTGGTGGTGATGAAGTCTCCCTTCTCCGTCAGCTGCACGAAGCCGCGCTCCACGGCGGCGTGGATCGGGAGCACCTCCCCCGTCACCGGGTGCCTGTGTCAGTCAAGGTCAAGGTCAAGTCACATGGTGCATGAACGGGTCAAGGTCAGGGTAAAATTTCCCCTTCAAGTTCAGAAAGTGAAGGAAAGTATTCAATGTGCCAGCTGGTCACACGTGTTGTCGAACCAGATGCTGTTTCAAATCATCCCCCACCCGTCCGTCAGTTTCCCTCAGTGACTCCCTCACCTCCCTTAGTGACCCCCTCCCTTCCTGCATTGCACACCTGGTCATCCACTGCTCAACACTCGCACAATGCTCCAACTTTCACTCCTCTCCCTCCACCCTCCTCAGCACTCCTCTCCTTCCACCCTCACTCAGTACCCTCCTCCCCCTCCCCGGTGCCCCTCCCCTCCTCCCCGGTGCCCCTCCCCTCCTCCCCGGTGCCCCTCCCCTCCTCCCCGCCCACCTGTACGTTCCCTTCTCGGTGTCGACGAGTCCGCGGCGCGCGGCGAGGTCGGGCTCGAGCCAGTCCCCGGCGCGCGGGTCCAGCACCGACTTCACCACCACCTTCTTCGTCTCCGCCACCGGCGCCTCGCTCTTGTCCGACAGAACCAGGATTCCTTCCGTGATCTGGTCCTGCAAGCGCAAAACACACGAATACGTCTCAGAATGCACGTGCCACAACGGGCGCGGGAATTGGGTTGCCCTGGTTCACACTGGGTCTTTGATGCATTGGGCGCCTCTGTTCGTGTTGTGAGAGTGAAATTTGTTCCACAGGTCACTACGCGCGCTTTGTTTTGCTGCGACCCTGCAACGTGTCTTCCCTTGACGTGTACGGACCTGCAGCGTCATGGATTGCTTGGTCCGGAAGTGCTCGTAGCGCCCCGCGTCGTCAAGCAGCGCATGCGCGATCGCCTTGTCGATGGAGAAGGCGACCTGCGACAGCGGGTCGTGGAAGATGGCGGATGTGGGTTCGAGCACGCCTCGGTTCAGAGCCTCCTGCACAGACACCGCCTCGCCTGAAGAGGAAAATGTGTTGCGGTTGAGTACAACTCTCCAAGGCGCAAAAAGTCACGTTCATACGTGTGGAGATAGGGGTTGTGTTCTGCGCAAATCTGATGCTCAAAAGTGCCTTTGTTTCATGCTGTTCTTATTTGTTGAACACAATTGTTTGAGAAACTTGAAAGTGAAAATCGCATTGTGTGTGTGTGTGTGTGTGTGTGTGTGTGTGTGTGTCTGTCTGTATGGATGTGTGTGCATGTGGGTTTTGTATGTGTGTGTGTGTGTGTTGTGTGTGAGAGTGTGTCTGGTGTTGTGTGTGTATGTATGTGTGTGTGTGTCTGGTGTTGTGTGCGCGCGCGCGTGCGTGCGTGTGTGTGTGTGTGTGTGTGTGTGTACGCACCATCCCTGGGGTCCTGACACACGCCCATGACCGGGTCGAGGATGTGGATGGCGATCGCCATCTGGATGTTGACCGGAAGTGGAATGTCTCCGGAGAAGATGCGCTCCTGGGTCGTCGTCACCTGCTTCATGTGGGCATCCTGGTGGCAGCGAAGAGAACTGAGCCTCAGTCCAGCGCAAATGCAATGACGCCCAATTCAAATTCGTGGTTTTCGAAATTTTCCAAAACTACCGTGTGTGGAACACACACCACACCCACACCGATTCAAAACACAGACGCACACATCTGCACAGAACACACGAGCTCGCACGGACGCACACACACCACCACGCGCACCCCTCCCTCACACACATGTAAGTGGAAACACACTCATCCGAACGCACGCACACACACCACCACGCACGCACACACCTGCACGGTACAGCTTTGAACCCCTGCTGTCTGGCTCGTGCGAAACACGCGAACGCACACACACCACCACCACACACGCCACCCCCCACACACACACACAAACACACATACACGCACGCACCTGCACAGACACGGCCTCGAGCCCCTGGTCCGTCTGCCTCGTGTGGAACTCGCGCTTGGACGACCACGACACCTTCTGCTTGCCGCCGTCGACGTCGCGCTCGAACTCGTCCGCGTCCTCCGTCGCCTGGTGACCCTGCATCGCCGAGTCTCCCGACCCGCCCCACCCTGCAGGCACAGTCGTGCTCACAGTGAGCTCATAGGACACGAGCAAGTCGCACCATTTGACCACAAGGTTCTGGGTGCCTGGGTGTCTTTTGAAAATGCGGGATGTGCAACAAAACCACGACGTTCTCAAAAACTGGCGATCTCCCTCGTACACGCAAACGTCATGACATTCGCGCGATGACCCAATTCTTGACCTTCCTGAACAAATTTTGATTTCCGGGCAAGTCAGGAAGTCCGGGTCACTCCACCAAACCTGAGCTGAACCCTTCCCCTTCCGCTCTCTCTGCCTGAGATAAAATTTTTCCGACAAGGCTCAAGGTCCGTGTCACCAATGGGAATCATGACGGCCCCGGGGCCTCACCTTTCTGGTGGAGCACGGCGACGTCCGTTCTCCGCTGCTCCGGGTCGCCGCCCGCTGCGCCCGGCGCCTGCTCGGCGGGCCACTCCGAGGAGAGGCGCAGCATGCCGGCGCTGAGCGCCTCCGACACCGGGACGCTGCGGCCGGACGCCGGGTCGCGGAACGTGCCGCCGTCCCGGTCGAAGAGCCCGCGCCGCTCCGCCTCCGAGATGCTCATCGCTCCCGTCGCGGGGCTGAAAGCGCGGACAGCAAGGCTCAACATCACGCACGGCTTACATTGGATGCGTCATGCATTTGGAAGCACTGGATACAAGAACCCAGAAACACAAAGGGTGTGATGAGCAGGGGCGGCAGACGTCACTTTCATCAGCCTCACGCCGAACCGCCCAGAACACGTGGAAATGTGTTTGAAGAGTCAGGTTCCGATTCACGTGTCGAGACGTGTTGACCTGCGTTTTGAACCGGGGGGGGGGGGGAACCACGTGTTTCGTCGTGCGCCAAAACTCACGTGTCTTCGAGTGGGTTGGACTTGTGCACGCGGGTTGTGATGGTGGACGTGGTGGTGACGGTAGAGGTCAGCAGCAGCAGACGTCGCCCGGCCTCGGCGCTGACCACCCCGCGACGCACCGCGTCCTCTATCGGCAGCTCCGCGCCCGACCGCGGGTCAGTCACCTGTGGACACAGGATAGAATTCAGTCAGGGATCTGCAGGAACGTTGATACGAATGATGTCAATTTCCTTCTTTTGAAATGCTTCAGAACAACAACACGGAAAAGGGCGCGGTATGTGTGTGAATGGTGCGTGCGCGCGCTTGCAATGTACGTGTGTGTGTTTGTGCTGTGTGTGTGTGTTTGTGCGTGTGTGTGTGCTGTGTGCGTGTGTGTGCTGTGTGCGTGTGTGTGTGCTGTGTCCGTGTGTATGTGTGTGTGTGTCCGTGTGTGTGTGTGTGTGTGTGTGTGCGTGTGTGTGTGTGTGTGTGTGCATGCATGTTTGCACGAGCCCCGCACCTTTCCCGCGGACACGTCGAGCTTGTCCGTCTTGAGCGCCTCCAGCACCGTCAGTTCGTTTCCGCCGGCGTCGCGCAGCCCCGACGAGCCGCGCAGCGCCGCCGCCAGGTCGGCGTCCAGCACGCGGCGTCGCACCGCGTCGTCCAGCGCCATCGTGCGGCCGCTCCGCGTGTCCTTCACCATCTCACGTGCCACGTTGATCACGCCTGCGGAAAGGACGCCATCTCAAATTCTCGCCTCCATTGGGATGGTCTGGTTAAAACTTACCAAGATATTTTTTTCTGCGCAGGAAAGAACCAGACTGACCTTTGTCGAGCGCCTGCGCGAGCGACAGCGTCCTCCCGGTCTTCGTGTCCTTGACGCCGAGGCCGGAGCCGCCGCCGCTGCTCGGGTTGTCATGGTGATGGCCGGGATTGGACGAGAAGGAGACGCTCTCCTGCACGAGCTGCACCGAACCCGCGTTCACCGCGTCCTGAAATGCGCATGCGTCACGTTTGTGCAGGTCAGCAACACCAGATCGCAGCACCAATGCTTGGGCCTCATGCTGTGGGAGAGAAACGCGAAGCACCCGTGCCCGCTGCACGTAACGTCAAGTTGGACTTTGACGCGCACGTGCTGTGGATACTGGGACTTCGCTTTGCATCGTTCAGTAGTGAGTTTTGCAAACTCAAGGGTGACCCTTGGAGTGACCTCCGAAGCGACAGACGAAAAGTGCGTCTCGGCACACGGCCACGTTACGTTCTCGGCAGGCGCATGCGCAATGTTAGTTGAGGTGGTGAAGGCAAACCGAGGACGTCTGAGCACGACGACAGCGAGCCCGTACGAAAGACACCAGGCACCAGGAGGGGAAGTGAATGAGATACACAAATAAGAAGACCTGAAATCCCTGAATGACCCAGGTTCACTCCACCCGAACAAACTCATCACAACAAAAGCATTCAGAGTTTCTGGTTGGGAGAATTTGGTCGTCTTCGCAAGAGCTGGCTGTGTGGCTGAGCGCTCGCTGCGAGCACATGCGCCCGAGGTCGAGTCCTACCTGAACAGACATGCTCGCGCCACTGCGCGGATCGACACACTGCGCCTGGTACGTGATGCGGCCCGACTCCATTGCCTCGCGCACGGATACAAGCGTCTTCGTTGCGGGGTCCAGAATGCACTTCGCTTCCGCGTCCAGGACGCCCGAGTCGATCGCTTCCGGCAGCGGAAACTTCCGTCCAGTTCGCGAATCCAGAATGAGTCCGGATTCTGGGTCAAGTAGTCCCTGCGTGACTGCGCCGCGGAGGGATACGGGGCGGAGGAGCAGGCCACGTGACGCGGCCTCGTCCAGGGTGACGCGACGCCCTCCGGATCTGGGGTCCACGTACACGCCGGCGTCGGGATCCAGAATTCCCTGCGCCACAGCGTCCTCCAGGCTCAGTCTCTCACCGGATGCTGGATGGATTATATCTTGCGCGTTTTTGTCCAAAAACCCATTTTGAATTGCAGCTGAAATGGTCATTTCGTCCTGCGCTACGGGGTCCATGATTTTGCCGGTGTCTGGATCGTAAAGCCCTTGTTCCAGCGCCTCAGTCAGTCTCAGGGTCACACCGGTGTCTATCACACTCGAGACGTCAAAAAACCCGCGTGTCTCAAGCGTGGACGACGACACGACGCTCGCACCGCATAAAGTAAACGCTGCGTCCATGGCAACCACGTCCCGCTCCACCGCTTCCCTCAGCGCCATCTTGCTTCCGGTTTGTGGGTCTGTCACTTTCCCGGACACCGGATCCAACATTTTCCTCCTCACCGCCTCGAGGACAGAGAGCTCCTTCCCGGACGCCGGATCCTTCAGGCCGGACCTGGTCTGCAGCTGTTTGAGGAGCCCTGGATCCACCCATCCGTCTTTCGCAGCTTCCGAGAACGGCGTCCGCTCCTTCGTCTCCGGGTTCACGAACGCTGTCGCAGGCAGATCCACGAGTCCAGTGCGCACTGCGTCCTGCAGCGGCATCCCGCGGCCCGTCACCGGATGAACAACGGACGCCGCGTGAAGAATCTGATCACGTGGCACGACGCGCTCTGACTGGACGCTGACGACAGTCTGCACCTGCGCAGTGGGTAGCGGCGTCGCGCGTGTTTCCGGGATCCACTCGACCGGAGCGTCGTCGTCGCTCGGTTCCGTGACGCGTGTCAGCAGTGGGAACAGTGGCGCCACCCGGTGCCTGGCGACGGCGTCTGCCTCTTGCGTCGGCGACTCCGGCGGGGACCGCGACTCGTCTCTGGGCGCCTCCATCGCAGCCGCCGGTCGCTTCAGATGCGTGACTCGCGTCGTCCTCGTTTGCACCGTCGTAGCCGAGTAGTATTCAGTGGTCATCGGCTGCTGCGGGGCTTCACGCGGCAGAGCGGAGAACGGGGGAGGAACGCCCCCTAGCGGGGAGGTGGGGACTCCCGGCGGGGAGGGCAGCACGGCCCCCTCCGCACCCTCCTCCCCCTCCTCGTGCCGCAGTTCGGACTTGTACGTCCGCAGCCCAGGCAACTCCTCAATCTCATACTGAAACGCAACCACGAAGCTACCATAGCAACCAGAGTAGTGACGTTAGGAACATGCGACGTTTCACAGCGTTAGTTGTGAAGCCACCAGTCAAATACGACTGTTCAGCAACGTGCTGAGACGAGCTTGCTGCAGGTTAGTTTCCGTTGGAAAGAGCGAAAAGGCAACACCATACAAGCACCCCAAGTAAAAGTTTGTTACAAACAAGACGCGTTGGTAGGTTCTCCGAATTTCGACAAGCATGCTGTCGCAAGAAACCAGACCGAATCGACTCCCACCCCACCCTCCAACTTCTCAAATGGGCAAGGCACTCTCCGTGCGAAGGGTTTTCCCTGGCTGCGGTGGCCTGCTGTACTCACGGGGAAGGGTTTTCCCTGGCTGCGGTAGCCTGCCTGTACTCACGGGGAAGGGTTTTCCCTGGCTGCGGTAGCCTGTTGTACTCACAAGGAAGGGTTTTCCCTGGCTGCGGTAGCCTGCCTGTACTCACGGGGAAGGGTTTTCCCTGGCTGCGGTAGCCTGTTGTACTCATGGGGAAGGGTTTTCCCTAGCTGCGGTAGCCTGCTGTACTCACGGGGAAGGGTTTTCCCTGGCTGCGGTAGACGCCCTGCAGCTTCTGGAGGCGCGTGTTGAGCTGCGCGAGCAGATCCGAGTAGCGTCTGTTGATGAGCTCCACCTCTCCGCGCACCGCCTCCGCGCCGGACGACACGCGCGCGCGCTGCAGCGAGACACGTGTCCCCGTGTAGGCCAAGCAAGAACACTTATCAACGTGGACTCGTGTACATGTTCTCGTGGGCAAGGTTCATTTCAACAGCATTTGCACAGGAAACAAGCCGTATTTCGTAATTTGCAATCAAAACTCATGCGACTCTGCAAAACCTCACAGCAATGACGCAACACCACGGCAAATACCCCCCTTCCCCAACCCCCAACCCCCACAAAATTGTGTTCCATCATTGTTGTGAGACGGCGGTAGGGGTCGGTACCTTGGAGAGGGAGGCGTCTAGACTGGGTTGCGTCTCCTCCAGCTCGTCTCGGTACTGGCTCAGTTTGCGCTCGTACGTCTGTCGGGCAAATACACCGCATTACACACAGGGAAAACTCTCCAACACGGGAGCGGGAACTCAACACAGGCGAACTGCACTCAACATGAACGAACGTTTCATTCACAAAACACTTCAGAATTGGAACGAGGGAGGGACAGCATCACCGCTGGGTTGCAGTCGTCGTGGAACTTCGTTGCCATGACACCAAACATGTGCAATCTATTGTATTTTGCACCACAGAACAAAACTATGATGACCACACAATGGGCGATTACTAAAGTCCTCGGCATCGCCTCGGATTCTGCAATCGCTTCACGCATAAGCGTCTGTACTTCAGGCCACACTTCTCGAAGGAATATTTCTCTTCTTTCGAAAATTCCAAACAGAAGAACACCCGTGCAATAACAATGTTGTCTGTGCTGAAAGAGGCGCCCAGTTCTCCATCACACCAAAACATCAAAACAACAAAATTTATAATGAACACAACAAAGAAGAGTCTGTACTTGGTCCCGCCAGATTCGAGTCGAGGCCAATTCAAACTGACTCACTCGTTGCACCAAAGTGTTCGAATTTGACGGGACCGAGCGCAGAACAAACACAAGCGACTGAAAGAAACTTAACACAACAGAAACTGCCAAACAAAACTGTGCAAAATCGAACCAAAACGATCCTCTAATGTTGTTCAAATCTTTTGATGCCGAGTTGTGACACCAAAACCAGAGAGAAGCCACTCCTACCCATTTCCAACACTGCCCCACAACCTGAGAACTGCATCTCTGGACGATTACTTACTGTTGCTATGGTTGCCAAACTTGTAGCTACCGCCCGATCCCGTGAAAACCTACGTACAACGCTTCAAAAGACCCTTCAGAACAAGAGCTATGCCCCCTGAAGACGTTAGACAAAATGACGTCACAAACATTACAGATTAAGATACGAATCCAACGTTACTGCGTGGTAGCGTTAGCAGACGGAGAGCTCAAAGCGGAAGAGGAAGAAGACAAAGGCATCACGTGTCACAGAACAGCGACGCATGCGCAAAAAGTGAAAACAGGCGCGCAAAGGCAAAATCAACACGTTGACACACGCCACGTGTTCACGCATGCGCGTGAGCACAATACTGGTCACAGAACACAGCGGCCACAAAAAATCTGCCAAGCAACTGCAAGGAACAGAGAAACTCACACAGTTATTGAGGAAAATACACAAAACATGGGACATCCTTGCATTGCTTTGAACCCCACAGTGACCAATGGCCACCAAGCTGCACTGCACATCCTCACGTGACGACAGCGACGCATGCGCAGCAACCGACTCCCAGCGATCACGTGACGCAAGCCCGAATCGCTGAAACGTGATCACGTGGTTGTTTCCGTTTCCTGCACAAGAGGGAGTCACTGACCTTGGCCTCCTTGATGAACTTGCCGCCATTCCTGTTGACCGACTCCACGCTCGGCTTGTGCTCCTTCAGCTCGTTGTACAGCCGCTGCGAAAACAAGAACAGAACACGTTGAAGACGCGCCGTCTCCACGAGTCCAACTGCCGCAGAAAACATAATGTGGTTCAGAACACATCAGTTCTGAGGAAGAGCGTGTCGACCCACAGCCTTCCTGTTTCAGATTGCTGTTGAGTGTATGTTTCAGCCGCCGTGAAACGACAATGCAATTGTCCAAAACAGGCATCTTCCAAGGGTTTTCAATTTAATTGTACACAAAGAAGAAAAGACCAAACTGTGACGTTGACACCCACCATGGTTTGGTCGACCTGGTCCTGCGCTTGGCGGAAGTCGCCGCTGATTGGCGGCTGCCCCCGCACACGTGACTGCATCCCGTCGAGCCACGACATCTCGGCGCTGTGGCCGTTGTGGTAGAGCGTCAGCAGCTCCAGACCCGACTCCACGTTGCGTTTCCTGCATCGCAAACCAGAATGTACATGCAATCATCATCGCAAGACGTTGTTTCAACTTGCCGCGTAACGAAGTCAACAGACTGGAAAATTTTTGTCACACGTGGATGCAAAGAAAACTCGGGAGTTCTGCGTCCAAAACGCGGCCGCCCGACTGACCTGTCGGCGATCTGCGACGCGAGCGCCTCCCAGCGGCCGGTGACGGCGGCGGCGTCCTTCTCGAGGCGCTGCAGGTCGGGGTGCGCGCGCATGGAGCCGGGGCGGGAGCGCGCCGTCAGCTGCTGCAGGGCGGCGAGCTGTGAGCCGAGGCGCCGCACGCCATGACCCATCCCCGCCACCGTGTTCTCCAGCTCCTGCAGACACGCAACAGGGGGGTCAACAAGAAGCAGTGCTCAAGGCAACTGCAGTGCGAAGTCCCTTGCCGGCCGGTAATGTCGTCGATTCTTCCTTGTCCTCCTTGCCTTCTCCATGGGAAGGGGGGTCTAGCAGGGGGGAGGGGGGTTTGGCAGGGGGAGGGGGGTTTGGCGGGGGGACATTTCATCCAACCTGCCATATACTGCACTACCACATGGTGCTTCGCCCTGAAGGGACTTCGCACAAGTAAAATCCACGCGTGTCGCAAACCTCATCAACACACGACCAGCATGGACTTCGCGACCTCAGAGATTTCCACCTCGTGCGTCACTTATTTGTCCTCCGTCCCAATGAAGAATGCGGAGTTTGACCTGTCACGCCCATCTCCTTTCACTTCGGCAAAACTTCTCTTGCTGTTGTGTTTGACAAATGGCCTGTAACATTTCAACATTGCAGGGAGGCCTGAGCAAATCTGCAGAGGTTGGTTCCCATTACAGACTGTAACAGGCCTCTACACAACGCGCGTCTCCTCCAGTCGTGGCTACGCACCCTGAGTTGGTTGTGGAGGCCCCTGAGCGAGTCCCTGTCCGAGGACATGGTGTCGTGAGTCAGCAGCGAGTGCTCGTGGTCGCTCAGCTGTTGCGCAACGTCCTCCATGTTGTTCAGCAGCACTTCAACCGCCTTCAGCCTGCCATACATAAAAGCGCTGAGTCAGCAAAACTTCAGGACTTCAAAGTCAGCTGGACGCGTCACCAGGCAAAAGAAATCACGGAAGGCTGTCACTTTCTACGCTGCTGTGATGGTTCCATGTCAACCAAATCGTTATCTCCCCATGTTGGTGTTCCACGTGCGTGCGCACGCACACACTTCTGTCACGCACACACTTCTATCACGCACACACTTCTGTCACGCACACACTTCTGTCACGCACACACTTCTGTCACGCACACACTTCTGTCACACACACACTTCTGTCACACACACACTTCTGTCACGCACACACTTCTGTCACACACACACTTCTGTCACGCACACACTTCTGTCACGCACACACTTCTGTCACGCACCCACTTCTGTCATGCACACACTTCTGTCACGCACACACTTCTGTCACACACACACTTCTGTCACGCACACACTTCTGTCATGCACACACTTCTGTCACGCACACACTTCTGTCAACGGGTCTGGGCACAGGCACATGCACACACACACACACACTCGGGCGCACACGCACACTCATACACGCACTCACCTCTCCACGTAGGTGTTGGACTGCGTCCACAGCGTCTCCCACGTCTCGACGACAGCGGTGTACTTGCGCTGCACCTGCGGGGAGCGGCGCCCGGGGCTCAGCGAGGAGAACTCCCGCTGCGCCGCCTGCATCCGCCGCTCCTCGCCCTGCAGCCCCCGCTCAAACTCCTGAAAACACGAACACAGGTTCTCATGCAGTCTCATCGCTGTGTGTGTGTGTGTGTGTGTGTGTGTGTGTGTGTGCGTGCGTGTGTGTGTGTGTGTTGCGCATGTGGTCATCTGTCTGGGTGAGTGTGTGTGAGCTGGTGTTTGCGTGTGTGTGTGTGCTTGCGCATGTGGTCTCTGTCTGTGTGTGTCCGCGCGCATTTCAAATGCGGATGGGAGTGTCACATGACGTGCTGACCTTGTGCTTGACGACGTGAGTCTCGACCTGCGCGAGATCTCGCGGGAGGTTCTCCTGCATTCGCGACGCCAGCGTCATGTCCATCTGGTCGAGCGCGCGTTTCAGCGCGTCCAGGTCCGACATGAGCGACTTGGTCGGACTCGTCGCCCCGTCAGCTGTGAAAACAAGAACGCGACGCGTTGAAGACGCGTGATCTCCGTGAGTGTCCGTGTTTTTACTTCACACCAACACGCCCTCGGAGAACAAACGATAAATTTGGAGTTCTTTCGGTGCCAAAGATTTTTTTATCGTAGGCTTCCACGTGACAACGGGTTTCTAGACTTTTATCACCTGACATGTTTGACCACGTGAGTGAGAGACACCACAAGACTTATTGTAACGAGTGCGACTCACGGTCGTCGTCGGCCTGCGACGCCAGCTGGTTGAAGTGTCGGTTGCACTCGCGCATCTGTTCGCGCAGCCTCGCGAGCTCCGGGTCACTTCCGCTGTCCGCGTCCGACAGCAGTTTGTCCGCGTCGTCGTTGAGCGCGCGCACGATCGCCTCGCGCTGGTCCTTCCCAAGCGCGCGGAACTGTGGGCGATAAAGCAAGGAGTCAGTCAATCCTAGGTTCCTGATCTTTGGTTGACATGTCAGTTCGTGACCACATCTCAGTTTTGGACCTCGTTCGTATCCTAGCTTTTCACCTGGTTCACATCCCAGTTCCTCACCTGGTTCACGTCCCAGTTCCTCACCTGGTTCACGTCCCAGTTCTTGACGACGCTGATGGTGGCGAAGATCATGTTCTTCTTGAGCTGCCGCTGCTTCAGCGTCCACAGCTTCTGCACGTCGCTCAGTCGCCGCTCCAGGCTGCAGCAGCAACAACGGCAACAGCAGGTGTCAACAACAGCAACAACTGGAATCCGACTCACGTTTGGAGACGTAAACTGCAGTGAACTGTAGCTCTTTCAGGTGAACATCATGCCACCTGAGCTCGATGCCACTGTCAGCTTGACGTCGTGTCACGTGACTGAACTGACCTCTTGGCGAACTCGACGTTCTCGGCGTCGGGAGGGGGCAGCACGAAGCAGGCGGCGGGCACGACGCCCTGCTGCCCCGCCGCGCTGCGCACCGTCCACCGCGTCTTCTCGCTGTTGTCCAGCAGCGTGCACTGCTCGCCTTTCGAAATGGTGATCTGACCCTGAAAACAAGAACATCTCTCAGTGAGGACACGCACTTGCTTCAGCAGTCGGCAAGTGCCAATTGTATCTGCGGGTTGGTTCAGAACACAGCATTCCCTCATACGTGTGTGAAATTCAAATTTTGGGCGAAGATGCATTTTCCCGAGAAAGTCAAATTTCACCCACGAACAAGATTGACGATGGTGCAAAAACCGGAAGAATTCCGCCAGTGATGTGATTCAAGGTTGTGTGGTGTGTGTGTGTGTGTGTGTGTGCGTGTGTATGCCTGGTGTGTGTGTTGTGTGTGTTGTGTGTGTGTGCCTGGTGTGTGTGTTGTGTGTTGTGTGTGTGTGTGTGTGTGTGTGTGGTGTAGTGTGTGTGTGTGTGTGCGTGTCTGTGTGTACTCACGTTGGGGTGTGTGTAGCTGCACACGGCCTGCACGTCGCGCGGCCCGGGGAGGCGGTCGCCGCGCGCCGGGAAGGGGACGACGTCCCGGCTGCGCCCGACCAGCGCCTCCACCGTCCGCTGGTACTGCGTCACCTCGTCGCGCAGCTCCTGCACAGCGGGAACCAGGCAAACTCAGGTCACGTGATGCGCGTGAGGCGACTCCGGGATGCCACAACAGTGACATGGGTCGGGAAAACAACTTGGATAAACCCCCCGGAGGAAAACACACGAGTCTTTGCGAACAGAAAGTCCTTCTGGTTGACCTCCGCTGTGTTTACAAACGCCAGTTTTCTAGCGGTCACTCTTGCTCTTCTTGCTGGACACAACTTTTTCACAAAGAAAACGCTCCGCAAATGCAAACAACTGTCTCAAGCCCGTTTGACATTTGATTGCGATGCAGCTCCCATTGACGTGTGAATTGACAGTGCGCGCAGCACACCCGGTGTCAAGCAGGCGTGAGCGAGCAGCTGCTACCCGACGCAACGCACCTGCATCTGCCGGATGAGCTTCTCGCCCTCGTCGAGCGACGCGTGCGCGCGCGTGAAGTGCGTGTTGAGGCGCTGCACCTGCGCGCCGAGGAAGGCGTCCGCCTCGCGCGCCTGCGTCCACCACGCCGTGTAGGACGCCGCGTGGCGCATGTGCGTCTCCAGGGCGACCGTCAGCTGCAGCAGCCACCCCCACTGCGTGTGCATCGCCTGCGTGTACGCCTGCAGCGGAAGAAGTCACGTCACCATCAATGTGACTGACATCGATTTCAGAGCGAGACCCAGAAGAGGGGAGAGAAATAATCCCCAAGGAAAACATGTGCAGGTCAGTATCCCCGCACGTGTTTGAAACGAACAGACCGGAAGTGACAACGAACAAACCGGAAGTGACCCGTACCTCGATGGTTTTGTGCGCCGGGTGCCGGTCGATCTGCAACGTCTCGCCCTTGTCCTGCACCGCGTTGAACTGCACTTCTCTGCTCTCCAGATCCTGCATGTGCCACTGCAGAGAAAACGGGTCACATCTCAGCACAGGCACACTTCTGCATGACTTCTGACAGAAGAGGACAGAGTTGGTTGATCCAGGTTGGCACCACGTCTTCCCCACCGCTCCCCTCACCACTAAACCCCTCCCCTCGCCTCGCCTCGCCTCAACTCGTAGTGCTGCCTGAATGAGCGTGCGGCTACCTCGTGGCCCTCCCCCGCACCCTGCCCCTCCCCAGCACCCTACCCCGTCCCCCTCACCTTCCCCGCTCTCTCCCCAGCACCCTACCCCGTCCCCCTCACCTTCCCCGCTCTCTCCCCTGCACCCTCCCCTCCCCTGCACCCTGCCCCGCTCTCTCCCCTGCACCCTCCCCTCCCCTGCACCCTGCCCCGCTCTCTCCCCTGCACCCTCCCCTCCCTCACACCCT
>JAAUXT010064350.1_pt1 | contig 21675 bp, 18 predicted proteins | sample 7278171 | NCBI WGS metagenome assembly JAAUXT01 (sample SAMN14350112, study PRJNA611818) | marine sediment metagenome | isolation source: surface marine sediment (1.8m) | place: French Polynesia: Moorea | collected 2018-08 | reverse complement strand
TCACGTGATCACCATGGGGGGGGGAAGAATGCTGGGTAATTTCCAGCAAAATAGCAGAATTTTGATATTATGCATCTATTCCCTATCTAATGTATGTAATAATTAAATATAAAAATATTCAGAATATAAAAAATTGGCTGAGGCCAGCACCCCCTGGTGGGGGAGGAGTGTAGTGTGACACACCAGCTGTGAAAATAGAACCACCGCTTGTCAGGTGGTGCCACCAAGCCAGTCTCACCCGAGATACCAACCAGTGTGTTTGTGATATCACTACACCTGTCAAGGTTGGCACAGCTGCCTTTCTGAATGCTTTGTCTTGAGTCCAACCTTTCTCACAAGGCGGTTTGACCCACAAGGGAATGCACCCTTGAAAATTCTGAACTCGGCTCCGACCCCGAGAGTCAAACACATTTCTCAGGGAAGACCAATCAGGAAGGCTGTGTCAGTTTTCGTGGAGTTTCCAAATGCTAGCTTTTGAAAAAGAAATCCGAGTGACTATGAAGCAAAAATGTTCTTGCTTGTCATTCTGATTTTTCTAGTCGATAAACGGTCTGCTTTCCACAGGTGTTGGCACACAAGATTCTTTATCTCGACCTGCAGACTGGAACAGATCTAGATCTATAAACCTTTGCCAACACTCACCTCAGTTCCAGCGGCAGAGAAACGTGCAGAAGTCCGCTCATCAGTTCAAGGCGCTTCTGCCCACTCAGTCCCCTGTACCATTCGCAGACCCGCTCCTTGCAAAGCATACTGGTTGCTGCAGAGCGGCAGACCAAGAGGTGTGATGTCCTGATGTGTGGTTCGATTTAGATCTAGATCTATTTGCCAAAGGTGTAGGCCAACTGCTGCAGGAAACTTCTCATTGGCAACAAAAGAAATTTAACGTCAATATCAGCCCACACAAGTAAACCTGCTCCTTGCAAAACATTGTCCTGTTTCGCAACAAAACAAGATAAAAGCCTTGGAATATTTCTGGCTCACTTCTTTTGCAAGAGGTCCTCCACAGCAGGTTCGTCACTTGCACAACAAATTCAACCAGTTGGGTGAAAATTTTCGTGACGCAGCTTTCAATTTCATATCGCTAAATTCGATTCCCTTTCTTTTTCTTAAATATTTCTCACTGAAATGATTGAAATATTTTGAAGACATCAAATTTTGATGAAAAGAGGACGTTTGGAGAAAATATGTTCTTTCTTCCCCTGGAAAGTGAGATTCCTCAGACCAGACAAAAGAGTCTCTAAATTCACTGCGGGCTAGCTGGTGTGCAGACGACTTCTCGTGTGCACAGCACGAGTGTGGAATTCTACTTCTAATTTCGCCCAGTCTAAGTTTGGAAATAATGGGTAAAAAGAAAGGCAAAAAGGTATCAGGCGCAGAAAAGACTGCTTTGAAGACGGAGAAGAAGGCTGACAAGAAAGCAAAGAAAGAGCTGAAATTGAAAGGAGAGGTAGAATCTAGACCTGTTGATTTCTACGTTGGTGTTAGTTCTGGGGGACCCCGTTTTTGATTTGATCGATCTTTTGCAGAGACGGAAGATCCAGTAGATCTACGTGTCTTAATGTGCCACTGCCCGATTTTAAATCAGACACCCGAAACATGGAGACACCGTCCCATTTGGGTCTATTCCTGAAATAGCCAGGCAAATTAGAGACTCTACAGTCTGATCTGTCAGGTGATTTGAGGACGTTTGGTCAATTGTTGCAGGTCGCACAAAAAATAGCTCCATGGAGCTACCGATGATTTGAGAAGCGACCGAAACACAGTGACCAAAACTCAGCCACCTAAACACTCAACACAGTGGCCTAAACACAGCGACCTGAACACAGCAACCAAAATACAAATAAGCAGATGCACAAATGATCATTTTTAACAAATATTTGTTGTTTTCATCACTTAGAATGTACCCAAATCTACCTAAATTATCTGCACTCATCACCCAATTGCACACATAGTTTGCCAAAACATTTGACAAATGTCTATTTTGAACACTTTCCTAAAATCCCAAATTTGTACCCAAACTTTGGCCCCATTTAAAAAACCATGTAGGTTTACAAATTTTTTCAAAATGAAAAAATAAATGACAGGAGCCCAACAATCAATATACTACATTTCATCAACATTTCCTTTGTCAAATATTTATACTTTTTGAGATATCACTGACTTTGTACAGAAAAGTCCAAACTTTAGTGACCCACAAATTTGAACTTTTTGCCCTCAAAAACCTAAAAATGCAAACTTGACAAATTCTTTACTCTCACATTATCCTCAACCCATACAAATTCAAAAGATCCAAATTGGAAATCTATTTTGACTATAAAACTGCTGTACACATACTTCTGGTAGATGCTGCATTCAGGTGATTTGTTTCGGTCACCATGTTTGGGTCACTTGAAAATTGAGCTCCCTACAAGAGTGCAACCTCCTCAAATCATTGGAAATGACTGGAACAATGACCGACCAGCACAAAGCACCTTTGTTAGTCGTGGAAATGCGACATATATTGTCAGCATGTGTCAGTCCATCACACTTGGTGGGGCTGAAATGATCATATCTCAGCTTGTTATCAAGATAAAACTTTGATGTTTGGTTCATATGAAAGGTCTCCAAAAGCACATTCAGGATTATATAATCTTGTTGCTGTAGTAACCTTTCCCTGGTAACCATAAGTACAAAAAGCTCAAAAAATAAAAAAATTGCTATTTTGAGCCTGTTGTTCAAGTCAAAATAGGATTTTTTGAGTTTGAATACCACACTGAATCAAAGCAGTCCTGAAGGCTAAATTTATGTCCAAAATTCCAGATTACTCCCCATAGCAACCACCTTAGCAACCAGATAAAAATTGCTGTGTCTCAGCTTCTTGTTGAGACAGAGCTTTGGTATTTGATTCCTGAAAGGTGCTTGAAGTACTTTTGGGCTTTTACAAGTTGGTTGCCAGGCAAGCTTTTCCCCAGCAACCAGTTACAAATTTTGGATCCATGGCAACTACCCCAGCAATGGGCTGTATCTTAGTATCTAATTGAGACCCAAGTTTTGAAATTTGGTTCATATGAAAGGTGCTTGAAAGCACTTTTTGGCTTTTTAGTTTGGTTGCTAGGAAAGGTTTTCCCCAGCAACCAGTCACAATTTTTTGCTCCAAAGCAACCACCCAAGCAACAGGCTGTATCTCAGCATATTCCTAAAAACGTGCTTTTTTGATAGACCGCCAAAACAAAATGAAGCTGGACGTCGCACCCGCAGCTGCCCTGAGCACTGCCTCTCTTTTGTGGTTGTGGTGGAGGGGAGTGTGTGTTGGGGGGTGGGGGGTAACCCAACTGTTATTCATTTCATTGCTTTACAAACAACCAAATGAACCATTACCTACCCAAGCTTTGGGCAAGGCCTTTGCAGTAGGGGTAGAGCCCAGCGAAAGCCCCTTTCCGTGGGTGGGTCCCACACGCCCCCACCCTGTGGACAAATTTTCAGGGTAGGTCCTGCCCGAATACCTGCCTCAATTTGCTAAAGCCTGGAGACACGCCTTGTTCAAAGCTCAACTTTCTTGTTGAAACATTTGCAAAGGTTGTGTGTGTGTGTGTGTGTGTGTGCCATTTGAGAGAACTTTTGAGCGTTCATGTCACTCAGCCTGGCAACGTTCTGGGTTTCGGGGGAACAGGTACAACACGTTTCCAATGTTCGTCATTTTTGGGCCCAACCCACAATGACTCGGTCTCAACAGTGCTCAAAGTGGCAATTTCAGTGTGTGTGTGTGTGTGTGTGTATGTGTGTATGTGTGTGTGTGCTGGCCATCTCAGGTTGTACCAGAAACCTCGAGACCCTGGTCCCAACCCAGAATGGCCAGACACCCATGTCTGGAAGAAAAACTTCCTGTCTCGTAATTTGTTCTTGAACAGCACACACAATGTGCCAGCCTTTTTCCTTTTGTCAAGTGATTGTGTTGCACCTCATTGAATGTCAGTGATTATGTCAGGGGTTCTTCAGATGTCGTACTGCACCGCCAAGCACTTGACTTTTCCTTCTGCGCTTCTTGCAGAAGTTCTATCGTGCGCAGGCGATGCGCCTATACGAATCTGTGCTTTCTTGTTTCAGGACGACATCGAGAGTTTGATAGCAAAATTCAAAGAAGAGGACAGAAAACGATTGCAAATCACCGAGCAAAAATGCAATCCTCCAAGTCCCAGGTGAGTGTAGTGACAGAATTTTGTCAAATTCATCACTTGAATGCGTTTTAACAGACAGTCATTGTTTGAATCAGGTGCAACATGACATTGACTCCCCATCCAGTGAAGGATGAACTCATCATGTTCGGAGGGGAATACTTCGACGGGCAAAAGGTGCGTTTTCGGTTCAACAGCTTGGTTCGACTGTGTTCAGAAAAAGTTGATGTGCAATGCAGTTTGCGTTGACAAATGTTCGTGCAACCGCTCTTCGTTTTGCAGACGCACATTTACAATGACCTGCTGTTTTTCAACGTGAGCACTCAAAATTGGTCACTGACGAAAGCTCCTGATGCTCCTGAACCCAGATGTGCGCACCAGGTTGGTATCTTCATCGGTGATCGACGAGCGCGTAGGTGCGAGTCCCCAAGCGATGGACAAAACCAAACAGCGAAGTCGCGCTTTGACAGCCGCTCCCGTGGACAGGCTGAAGACTGTTACAAGTGCAGTGACCATTGTCATTGTGTCAGCAGCAGGGTAGACAACCCCAACACAAGGAAAAATACAATTCGTTTTTGGGATGACAGTCAGACTAAAATTCTGGAGGATTCCAATCTGGAAAATTGAAGCAACCAATGAGGGCTCACGAGCCCGACCTGCATCCAAAAAAGGAAAAAGAAGTGGGATGAAAAAGACAGTCTTATTTTCTTTTTCACCAAGCACAAGTCGTTCAATTTTCCTTTGTTTACACATTTTTCACACGAAAAAAAAAAAACAGGCATGCACAACCCCCAGACATTTTTTGTAACTCACACCAATCGAGAAACACAGACGCAAAAGGTGTTGAATTTGAGATAACAGTTCTCTGCGGGTTTTGTGTCTGGGACTCTTTCGGTGACAAACAAGAGTGACCTCTCGACTGAAATTTTCACGCATCAAAATGTGGTTCCTCGTTGCAAAGGTCCTTGGGTAGGAGCGGCTGTTCGTTACTTGTACCTTTTTGGAGGAAGTTTGTTCCTACCACTGCGTTTGCTGTCTCAACACTGGGTGCCAACCTGCACACAGATCAGATCGTAGTGACTGAGCACGTGCAGCGTCTGTTTGGAGCAGTCGGTGGGCAATGCCCTGGATGGACTCATTGGGTTTGTTGTGTTTCAGGCTGTTGCATTGGCGCAGTTTGGTGGTCAGCTGTGGATATTCGGCGGAGAGTTTGCCAGTCCAACTCAGTCACAGTTCTACCATTACAAGGATCTTTGGGTGTTCCACTTGAGGGAAAGAAAATGGGAGAAAGTGACGTAAGTGATTGCGGAGTTTGTTGGTGAAGTTTTTATGTATGCTGTCCAACATGCTGCAAAAAAAAACAACCCATTCCGGACATCATTTCGTGCAGGGCACCTGGAGGCCCATCGGCACGAAGCGGACATCGAATGGCTGTTTGCAAGAGACGAATCATTGTGTTCGGAGGCTTTCACGACAACACAAGGTGCACTTTATTTGAACTTGGCGTTTTCTTGACAAACAGCAATCCTTGTTCACTTTTCCTCTGTGTTGACGTGCACCATGTTCGTCTTGGCAGCCATCTTGGGTTTTCGGTTGTCGTGGAACTGAGCCACAATCCCCAAAATTGAGCATCAAAAGAAAGGGTTAACTTTTTACAAAGGTATGAGTTTACCTTTCAGTGGGACCTTGGTACCAGATTTTTGGGGCACAAGTTTGGGTGCGTCTTTTGCGCGGAACTGTGCACCAACTTTTTAACCCTTGAGTGAGCAGGACCACTTTTCAAGGCTCATCGCTCTTGCAGCGCTTTGCGTTTTTGTTTGAAATGGCTGTTTCTCAAGGATTATCCCGACCCGCCCAGCTTCGCGGCCCCTCACCGAAATGTTGCTGTGCTTTTTGTCTCCTGATCGACAGTGGGTGAAATTTCCGGGATTCTTTGCTTTTCAGGGATTTCAAGTATTTCAACGACGCCTATTGCTTCAGTTTGGAAACCCTGACCTGGAGCAAACTAGAGCCTGCAGGTTTGCCCCCTGCTCCCAGATCTGGCTGTCAGATGGCCGCGATGCAGGAGCAAAACGGTTTGGTGATTTACGGGGGATACAGCAAGGAGCGTGTGAAGAAGGATGTTGACAAAGGAACAACGCACTCAGACATGTTCATCCTTTGCCTGGACGGTAAGAAAAAACTGCAGAAGAGACAATCTTGAATTTGAAAGGGATTTGCCTGGTTCAGCATGGTCGCGTGCCACCAAAGCAAGTGAAGGCAGTTTCTTTTTGCTTTTTTTTTTATTCGTATTCCTTTTGTGTGTGATCTCTGACGAAAGCTGCGCCACGTTCCTTGTACACGTGTTCCAGAAAAGAAAGGGAGGCGGGAGGGGGATGTGGCGGACACGTGGCGCTGGGTGAGCGTGAAGCAGTCCGGCGCGAGGCCATCGCCTCGGTGCGGCTTTTCGCTTGTCTCCACGCCGGGCAACCGAGCAGTGCTCTTCGGAGGCATCTACGACGAAGTAAGATGGTGTCTGTGTCTGTGCGAACCTGCGTGCGTGCGTATGATGCAGTCCGACACGAATCAACCCTCTCCGCTTTCGAATGAGGACACTTCACTTCACCGTGGCCCGTTTTGCACGGGCTGACCTCCATGGTGTCGGCGCTTTTGTTTGCGTGCACACGCCTTTTGCCGCTTGGACTCTGAAGGTGAAAGACAAATCAAAGTTTTGACGGGAACAATCTGTGGATGCAGCCTCAGACAACTTGTCACTGCCACTGTGAAGCTGGATGGCTGTTTTGTGCTGGACATTGCATCCTTGAGCTTCTGGAGAGACCCAGGGGGGGGGGGGTTGAGTTTGTGGTTTGAAGTCGTTTTGAAAATTGGTCATGTCTTCTGAGCCCCCCGCCCCCAAAGGATAAAGAGCACCTGTGAAAGTTGGACTTCAAACCTGTTTTGCCAACAAATGGTTGTCGTCACTCACACCACAATGTGTGTCGGGTGGTGATCACAGCGTTTCTGCGCGCCGGTGTTCAGTGCGCCAGCATAGCTTGTTGCAATTTTGTGTGGAAGCACACAAGTGCTTGTTGCTGTCTCGCGGATGTTCAGACAAAATATTTTTACTTTCAGGAAGAGGACGAAGAAGACGTGCAAGGAATTTTGTACAACGAAATGTACAACTTGGAGCTCGAGTCCGGCAAATGGCACGAAGTGATTCTCAGGTACAGCTGTGTGGTGCAACACAGACAACCTGACAATTTAGGCCAACGAGTCAAACTGGACGCATTGAATTTGGTAGTTGCTGAGAATGACCAAGTTGGTCACGAAAACTGGACGCTGTGTACACGTGTTTCTTGAGAGTGACCTTTTTTCTTTTGCAAGTTTGTCTTGGTCCCTTTTTGCAGAGGGAAACAAACAGGGCCAGAGAAGAAAAAACGACGCAGGAAGAAAGAAACAGGAAAAAAACCTGGTGGAGAAGAGAATGATGCGAACTCTCAGGAAGATAGTGAAGGAGACATGGAGGAAGACCTGAAAAGTCTGAACGTGACTGAAGAAAGTACAACAGCTGCTGTTGCATCTAGTCAGGAGCAAAGTGATGCAACATTTACTGTGACAATCGGGCCTCAAAGCTCCACACGAACCGTCCAGTCGGGAGATGCAAATTCCGGAGACAACAGGGCACCTTTCACGCCCCATCCCAGAATGAATGCTCTGCTCGCAGTGAAACAGGGCGTGCTCTATCTGTATGGTGGACTGTACGAAGATGGTGACAAACAGATAACTCTGTCGGACATGTATTCGCTGGACTTGCACAAGTTAGATGAATGGAATGTCATCATCGGAAGTGACCTGGACCTGAAGGTGAGGTAATTCCTTTGTCTTTCACACACACGTGCGGCCTTTTCGTGATCCTCCCGAAAGCTGTCACGAAATCTTGGTGTAGCTTGTAGAGCGCGCGATTTTGCTGAAGGCGCTCTTGGAGCAATGTCCGTGGTATTGTTCTGTACGTGGGAGATGAATTGATGTTTGTGGACTTTGTACATTGTTGGCGGGGAGGGGGGGGGTGCCCCCGTCGGAAGGACCAGCGATGAAAACATCAGAGAGGTCGCGCTCTCTGTGATCTCTGATCTTTTGTTGTTCTGACCGCTATCTTACAGATCTCGTTGTGTTGTGTTTCACGAGCGCACACGCCCCTTTTTGCACTCGACGAAGCCGCAGTGTGTTGTTCTGGCGCTTTTGCCTCGGATTTCAATCCTGTGTTATCCCGGAAACTACCACAACCCCCACCCCGACCAAATGTTGAGTGACCAGTCACCCAACACCACAAATTTGGAATGCCAAAATTTTCCATATGGAGTGACCCAGGAGGGGTCTCCCAACATCAAAAATTTTTGGTGCCAAAAATGTTCAATTGCTCGTGACCCCGGCTACTTTCAAGAGTTATCTGCAGACTGACTGCTGTTTGGTTGTAATGCCAGTTTTTGTGTGTACGTGGGGCGGGCGGATCATCCAACATCGAAAAATGTTCAGTTGCAAGTGACCCGAGCAGATTTCTGACATTGGACGACCCCCAGGCCGCTGAACATGTTTGAACATTTTGGCGGCCCTTGGGTAACTGAAATTTGCTGGGGTCATTAGCTTTTGAATTTTTTTTCACCAGTCAAAATTTCCGATGTCGGGCAACCCCCCGCCCCTCCCAATGACTCAACATTTACAACAAGCTGTCACCAATACCACAATTGGCATGTTGGTTATCGAGCGGACCATTCCGGGGGGAACCAAACACAAGAAGAATGTTTTCGTATTCTGTGCAGCTGAAGGAATACAACGAGTCCGAGACCTCCTCGGAGGACGACGAAGAGGACATGGATGCAGACCTCGCTGGGGCAGCAGCAGCTGTTGATGATGAAGGTGAGAATCCGCCTTTTCCCGCCAAGTAACAACATTCATTGATAAGTGGCACGACGGTGTTCGCAAAGCAAAATGTTGTCGGTGAAAAGCTGTAACCAAACGAAAAAAAGTTGAAGTGAATGCTGTTCTGCAGGCTTCTGTGAACGAAGCCGCTTTCAGTGAAATCTTAAGTCAGGCAAGTCGTCCTTCGGGGCGAGTGTTTCCGACCAAAGAACCAAACACAACCACGATTCCACGTTGCAGATTCTGACATGGACGAAGATGCTCCAGATGTTGATGGCGATGAAGACTGCGCAGATTACTTCGGCAGAACGAAGGACTTTTGGTTGGACCAAGCCGAAAGGGTGGCAGAGAAGGAGGGTTTGGAAGTGACGGGACGCAGAATCAAGAAGGCGGCCACACGAATGGCCGAAGAGTTTTACAGCAGCAAGAAGTCCTGAACCTGGATGTGTGTGAGTACACGCATGCCCTTCACTTTTCCTGTTGCAGTCCGTCTGTGGCTCCTTGGCCACCCAGGGGGTGGGGGGGATGAAAACTTGACAGTCAAATTCCACCCCTGTCAAAAAAGAATATGTGTCTATCTGTGCACTTTCGTTGCCTTACTTTGAGGGTTGGGGTAGCTGGTCGACCCCCAAAATTTTTGGCTCAACAAAGCTTGTCATTCTACCAACAACAAAATTGCAGGCAGGCCCCCTCCCCCTGCAAAGTCAACTGCTGGCTTTGGGGCGAAGTTTGCCAAGTCGGCCTTGAAGTACGAATAATTATTGATCAAAATGTGGACTGTGGGAGACATATTGGCTGTGCACAATGCCAACTGCATGGAACTGCGCTCATTCTGGGAGTTGCCTTGTTCTCCCGGCCCCCTCAACACTTAGATGCCGCTCTTTGTGATATCCGTTGCAAACAGTGACAGAGACTTGAATTCAAAATTTTGGCTTGTGAGTTCGGCCAAAGGAATCTCTTTCTTCAACACGGTTGTGTTTTCTTGCTTTTTTTTGGAAGGAGCATTGGTGTGAAATTGCAGGGATTGAATGAATGCATTGTCATGATTTTCAGACGCATTGTGTTTACTTTTGACGTTTCGAATTTGAGATCTTCGAACGTATAGTGCGATAATCAATGAGAACGTGACGACGCTTCTCGCGAATGGCAAAATCACTCAAGACTGAGGTCAGTAAGTTTAAATGTTTGTTTATTAAGGCACAACTACAGAGGCTGCCAAACAAACCAAAAGTCAACTACTTATTTTGAATCAAAGTACTGAAGAATCATTTTCCGCGCCACAGGGGAAATATCGGCAAAGATGACAAACGAGGAAAACTAAGTGTTTGGTTCCATTCAGGGAAAGCAGAAAAACATAATTGGTCGAGGAATGTTGATGCTGTCTATTGTGACCATGAAGCTTGACCATTGCACAATTTCTCCCTTGGAACAAGGAAAAGCCAACTGTTCGGTACGTGCAGTACGTCGAGATAATGCAGAGCAGCCCCAGTGAGCCGAGCTGCATGTGCGTACAGAACATCTGTGGCTGTAGACCTTTGATTGTGATGTCTTGCCATCGCCATGCAGTTGGACGATATCATCCCACTGCTGCAGGATTGCCGAACTGCTTTTTTTCCTGCACGGACATGCAACCCAGACAAGTAAAATCAGTGAAAGCACAAACAAGAAATGAACCAGTAAAAAGTGAACAGAGTGGGTCACAAAGATTTAGATATCATCAACATTCCGCGGTGTGGGAAAGTAAATGTGAAAACTTTTTTCACAACTCAAAAGAATTTATATACACTAATGTCACTTTGAGAAAAGAAATCAATCACTTGTTGCATTGATATTTCTTCTGATAGTGCAGTGATATACGAGTACGTACGTTGTTGGTTTTGGAAAAATAGATTTTTGAAAGTTAGTATTTATAATACAGAGTTCATTGGCATGAACCGCCTTCTTTGTTGAGCAAGTGAACACTTCTCCACAGCTCGATGGAGATAATATCAAAACAGTCCTCTGGCTACAGTGGACACAGGTAACCTAGTGGGCAAACACCAAAACTTCCTTCGCAGTCTAAAATGGGTAAAACGGGATTTTGCCTGCAGTGATTCGATTTTTGATATTATCCCCAGCGTTTCAAGGACCAAACTCAGTCTTGCTATGACTGAAAATAGATAGCTACAGTTGAAGGAAGGGAAAAGTGGAAATGGTGAAATTTAATATACAGTTGTAAAAATTATGTTCACCTTGTGACTCTTAACAGCGCATGCAAGGGAAATGAAATGTGTTTGCAAGACAATGATAAATACACAAGGTACATGTAAATGTACACCTTCTTGTTCTCAATTTGACAAAACCGGCAGCAACAAAATTGTACAAAGAAAAGGATACTGCGTTTCTGAAAGCGCGAACATCAAACAATGACTGAAAGCTCCACACGAGGAGAAAATTATCATTCCTGCAACAAAATTCTACCAGATACAAGTACGCGTGGATCAGGATCCATGCACTGTGCTGAGAAAACACTTGTGCGTAATCCTTTCAAACGTGTTGAGACAATGTCTGTGTATTTTCCATACATTTTGGCACCACCAAAATGCGTGAAGTGCATCACTTCAGAATCCAGAACAAATTTGTCAGTCCAACGACTGCTTTCTCCCGATAAAATAACAATTGAAAAAACCGCAACGGTACACAGTAGCTTTGTAACCCGACAAAAGTTACGTTGTTAAAGTGTTCTTAAAAATCACATTGAAAATTTGGACATTAGTTTTCTGTACAGGTTGTTCTGCAGTGGAAATGTACTTGACCTCACAGGATTAATGAAAGGATCGTGATCGATGTGTTGCGGTACTGCTACAACGAAAAAGAAAACGTCACGAAGACCACTAACACCAAAATGAGAAAATAGTGACACTGGGTCTCTTCGTTCTGTCAATTTCACTGAGCTTGCTCTGCTTTGGAACAAGGTTTCCAGGCGTGATGAGACCAGCCACCGGCGGCAGCACAGCTCGTTTACTTTGACGGAACAGAAAGGTTGTCAACGTTGAAACATTCAACCTCACTGTGGAACGAACTTGGTACCAAAACATCAAACGAAACAAGACAGCGTGAAACGCTGAAAGGCTGACAAAAAACGTTCACACAGAACACGGTGGAGACGAAAGATGCACAGGCTCTCTTTACAGCTGAGCGAAAAACTCAGAAAACACCGCGGCTTGAGAGCTCAGCTAAAACGGTAAGTCTTACGAACTTTCTGTGGCGAATAAAAATGCAAGACTTTGCTGATGGTTCCGTTTCGACACCAACCATTTCAATATCTTGCACAAGAACACAACATGAAGAAAAATTTTCTTCCTCATCTGCCAACAAATGAATCAAGTCCATTCCTTCACACGAAAACACTCAGGTGCTTCCCAAACCTCACAAAAACCGTCATCATGAACTCTGCAGATTGAAACAGGAAAGAACTTTGTAGATTGAAAAAAGTTTACATTTTTCTCACTTTGAAGAAATAGGAAAAAATATGTACACATCTTTCTCACAATTTGCCTTTTCCTCGTGCTTTTTTCAACTCAATGGATCACAAGTGCAACGTGAGACCCATTGCTGATCGTCGATCTGACGCCATCTTGGGGTGATGGCTCCGCGGTGTCGGTGCCTCCAGTTGAGTGCGACTTCTGCAATTGGTGTCCCGAACAACACTGCCTGCGCGGAATGACTGCTTCGTATGGAGTGGTTTGTGGATGTGACAAGACGAACTCTTCGTTTCTTCGCTCCTTCACTTCACTCGTCAGTCATTGTCGACGGTCAGAAGACAAGCTTTGCCCAAACAGGTACCGTGCACTTACCCTTCATTGCGACAAGAGGTTGAAGAACATTGTGGCTAGACTTACGTTGACAGCAATCACCAACATTAGCAGTTGTCTTTGTTGGCACCAGTCCTGAAAAGACAAACGGCAACATTTTGAAGTCACTGTCACCCACGTGCCACCAAATGGTCACTAACACTCGTTTATGGCGTTGTTCACCACAGGCCACGCAGCGGTCGTTCCCAATTTGACCCTTTGGTGATCAGTTTCGGATTGCTGGCAGTAATCGTCGCTGGCCAGTCATAGACAGAAGTTCATTTGTTTTTACAGAGCCATTGAGACAAGTTCAACAATTCAACACTGAATTTGTGACATTCTTGGTGAAGTCTGAGGACTCAAAACATGTTGACTTGTGTCTCAATGCTTTGCGTCTCGACACACAAATCAACATGTTATTGTCCTCAGACCACACCTTTCATGTCACTGTCTCACAGCAATACCTCTGCCTGCAGCGAGAATGAACCCTCACGACAAAGTGATCCCTCCGGAATCTCTCAACGCCCTACAGAGCGGTCCTGTTATCCCCGATCCCCAAGCAACAATTCAGAACATTTCCTTTTTGCTTTGCGTTGCAGTTGTGTCAACCCATGGAGATAGCCACCGCTCAAGCCAGCAAGCGCGTGTCTGCACCGATTGGTGTTCTATTTTGATTGGTAACGCACGCACTAATCAACCCTTCTATTCTTTGTTGTTTCGTTGTCAGCAAGAAGATTGAGAGATTGAGCTTGAGGCACAACTGAGACCAGCAGCCCTGGACTTCCTGCAGATGTCTCTTCTGTGCTGTTGCTTGGAATGGGCCTTGCTTTTGTGCTGCGTATTTCATCTGCAGTCGTGCAGGTATAGCTGATGCTAACTGGGCGTTTGCACGATCCATTTGGTCTTGTACACAGCATGTCAACACGCTGAATTCGTCACGCAGCTTCTTGACCAGAAATTTCAAACTATTTCTCTGACGTGACGTGGACGAGGTGTTCCAAGGTCCTGTCTCTGTGAAAATTATGGTATCACCTTCAAAGTGGCCGCGGCCTTTGGTGCATTGACGTGTTGCCTTGCTTTTTTCCCCGTCACTGCACTCGCGTGCTTCTTTCAACGCAATTAACTCTGTGGAACAACACTCGCCCAGTGTATCTATCGTTTTGTGCATGGACAAGCCGACTGACGTGACCACAACAGACTCTTTTGATTGAACAAGCCTCTATTAGTTGGTCACGTTCAGTGTCATATTTGCCACGTAAACAAACATGTCCTTTCATCAGGACTGTCCTTGTGCGTGCGTCATACAGAACGAAGGGCCCTGGACATCTGCAGGAGGGAAGATCTCGATTTAGCGTGGCTGAACCTGCAGCGGCATTGCACGGCCGGTACTTGAAGGTCTCACCGAACACAAAGCCAAAGGCATTTATCGTATCGATAACAAGAACCAGACCAGCGTTTGACCCCTTTCTAACCACTGACTGAGGTGAGTGATTTGCAGACCCAAAAGCATTGGAACTTTCGTCTTGTCGGCAAGGTTGCAAAACGTATACGCTTTGCTGGCAAGCTGGCACGACAAGACAGTGAAGCGAAGAGACGGGTGAAATTTGTTGGAACAGAACGCCTCGGGAAACATGTGGAAATTCTTTTTGCGTAGCCTCTCGGGTTGTATGGAAGTCAGAACGGCTGTATGGCATGATTTACATATTTTCGCAGATGTATTTCGGGCCGAGTGGGGATCATGGTGTCTGCTGCAAAGCTCAAGAGTTCAGTGGCCCGACAGCTGTGGATCGCACATTATCAGCTCAACATGATCGCTTCGTGGTGAACACCGCCGTCCTCCAGTATCAGCGTTGAGATCGCGAGGCTTGTGAACATTTCACACCCATCCCTACAAACTGGGCCCTCAAAATCCGGTCCTCAAAATCCCTCCGTTGTGACATTGTGTGGTGCGGATGACCACATCACCGACTTGGTTTGACTTGGCCGAGAAACTTGGTGGAAGAGAACCCATCTTGAAAACAACTGAAACGGGGTGTCCGAGCTTGGACGACACTTCGCCGTTGGGATGAATTGCCTGAACAGAAACACACACAAATTATTCAGTCTTCAAACCAGGCCAGAAACAGAACAGGTGTTCCTGATTTTTGTCGAAAACAGTTTCTCTTTGCAGGCAGAGCTCCCATCTCGTACTTGGTTCAGTACACTTGTAAGAGTGTGAATGCAGACGGAAGGGCAGAGAAGTGTTTGTCATGTTTATGGGGCTTTTTGCTGGCTACATCTGAATCACCTTGGCATGCAGCGGTACAGCGCTGGAGTCCCACCTATTTATAGGTTCACTCTTTGCTTTTTGGTAAGTGACTTATCAACTTTTGCTTTCAGCCAACGTGTTTTTCATTGTGCACTCTTTCGTAATTTTCCCTCGGGCTCGTAGTTTGTTGAATGTTAATGAACCGAAATTTCACCATCCAGTTACTATAAGTTTTGCGTTGGTGGGCACACTTTGCAAAATGGTAGACGTCTATATTCTATTCGGTGTCATTATTTCAGTGCGAGTTATGCCAATCATCTTCTGCTGGGTTCCAGTCTGATCGTCAGTTCGTGCAATGCAATTGCAAGAAACCAAAATGTTGACTCATTGGCCACAAAGCAGGAGGAAAGCGTTCCGCCCAGTCACGATCGGCAGCACGCTGTGCGCGTCTGCAGACCACCACCAGCCAGTGACAGCAAATACAGCACACGGAGAGTTACGAATGCACATGGCCAAGATGGTTTGGGAAAGGAATTGATTCCGAAATGAGGTCCACAGAACGCAAAAGATACACTGGGAGAACATTCTACAGATTGAGGCTGGATGTGTGCGATGTAAACAAAGCTTCTTTCTGGTTTGTTTCTTCACTGCTGCCAGCAGGAGCTGTGTCATTTCCCACCGACGGACCTCAGCGTTTCCCGAGCATCCAATGAGCAAGTGCAAGATTTGGATGTTTTGGAGCCAGAATGCAAGACAACCAAGACGAGTTTGCTGTGCGTTGCCAGAATCTCATTCTGTCAACACGTCCGAGCTACTCTGAGCCGTGAATCTCGCTCTGTCTTCGACCCCCTCCAGATCCCAGCTCCCAACTGCCGCTCAGGTGTTGATGGCTCCTGTTGGATAGTACAGGAAATCAAGTTTTCTGTTGCCAAGTTTCAAATTATTCGTGCATTGAAAATATTGTGCCAGTACTTTTGTTTGTTAGGTTCGCAACGTATGACGGTGCGCCAGAATTGCAGGCGAAGCTGGATGACTGTACGGGCCTGAATCACGCCTGCGGTTGGCTGGAGATAAGTGGGCGCCAGGCTGGTCTGTCCTGCTTGTACCTGTGTTTTTCTTCTTTGGTATCCGAATTTGTTCGTGATAGATATCAGGTGTTGCTCCGTGTTACACGGAGTTGCAATATAAAACACTGCTTTGTGCTGAAGATTCTCCCAACAAATTGGAAATGCCCACGATGAAGTCTGTTTATTGGTGTCTGACGTTTCTGAAGTGGTTTGCTTCTCTGTTGATCCGGGTTGGGCACAGGTGCTGACAGGTGAAAATGGCTTCAGGGTTTACAGTTCAATTGTTGATGTGACAGCCCAGCCACAGTTGATGGGCACAATTAGATAGGTTTGGAAACTTCGGAACGTGATCCTCGACCACTGACAAACACAAGTTCTTTTCACGGTCGTCTTCCCAAAAGAAAATGTCTTGAATGGTGTTTCCCCTCGAAATGTGTTTTTTTAATATCTATTGGGTTCAAAGATGGCGCTACAAAGACTGAGCCACTCAGTGTTGAAAGAGAGAAATGTCTGCACCGATATTTGTTCTCCTTTTCCATCACGTCCACCACGAGCGTGTGCGGTGTTGTGTGCAACGTGCTACACTTCGGTTGAACCGTTGATCATCATGGGTGCAACTTCAGCTTTAACTTGTGGCCATGTTTTAGTGCTTGCTCAAGTACACGCAAGTTGTGCACGAGAAGTCAATTGCATCACCTGAGTCATGAAGGGCATTCGGTGGAAGAAAGCTTTCAACGGATATTCTGTGCGGTGATGGGCAACGTTCCACACATCGGGATACGCATGTTCAAGAAGTAAACGTGTGTCGTGTTGTGCTGTGTGCGTGAGGTGTGCGAAAAACACCCCCCCCCCAAGAATCTGATCACTCCCTTTTGACGTCCGCTGACTTCACCACAAGACGTGTTCATCAACAATTTATGTCAGGTTCACATCCGCTGGAACCGACTGCTGATTCAAGCTCGAATTTTCTTAATTTGTCCCTATTTTGTGCCATGAGTGTGTTGCATGTGATCTGACATGCCGAGTAACCTGCAAATGCACGGGAAGAAACCTGGTGTTTGTGAAGTGTAAGTTTTCACAGGAAAACATTCCACACCCACACCTTCACGCTCAGGCCCTGTGAGCGCAACGTACAAGTCGGCAAAAGGCAGAGTGAGTGTGCGTCACGTACCTTGAAGTCGGTAAGGCGCAGCACGATCTCTTGCTGACGCCGGCGCTCGTCCTCTTCCTGCTGCCGCCGCAGCTCCTCGCGTCGCTGAGAGCTCAGCCGCGCCGCCTGTTCTCGCGGCATCACGTGCTTCGAGAGCTCACCGCACGCCGTCACGTCTGGAAGACTCCCACGATTGGCCCCTTTACCAAACTTGGCCTGGCTGACTAAGTGGTACCGATTTGGCAACTCAGTGGGTACTTCGTCTGAAGCCTTTGGTCTGTGTGGACTACTCGTGGTCGGTTGTGCGTAAACTTCAGCTGTGACACGCTTTCGAATTCCATTCTCAATGATATAGGTGTCAGACTCAGCCGGGGTCAAGTTTTCGTTACTATGCACGGTTTCTCCGGCGACTTGGCGGCGCGGTGAAGTTTTGGGTTTGACTGGTTCTGCTACGTTGGGCGGAACCCCGCGCATAATACTGGGAAGTGTTTTCCTACGGGGCAGTGGACGGGAGCGGCTGTCGTCTGTGTCGGACAGGCCTGAATCGGGAGATCGATCCATGTAGACTGGAGTTCTTTGAAGAGTTTGAGCACCACGAAGTTTGTGACCAAAGCGGTCTCGTTCATCGGCGGGCGATTCCAGCTCGCGACCGAGACCACTGTCGTCCCTAAGGGTCCGGTATTGATCAAAGTGATCTGTAACAATTGTGGAATTCAAAAGATCCGAAAACCTGCCATCGCCAGCCCTGCCGCCGCGAGGCGGGCCGCGATCGTAATCACTGGTCTTTTGGCTGAGCGGGTCCACGGGGCTTCGATGCGGGTCGCGCAAGTCGCGAGGCGGCGGCTGTCTGTGGTGGGGTTCTCGGTCGCGCACGTCGCGGTGAGAAGGAGGTGCCTGGGTATCCCGAAAGTCGCGGGGGTGCGGCGGCGGCTGCGGCTGCGGCTCGCGGAAGTCCCGCGGGGCCTGCGGCGGCCCGCGGTGGTCGCGAGAGGGCGGAGGCCCTTGGCGGTCGCGGAATTCCCGCGGAGGAGCCTCCTTGCTGTTCCTGTCCCGATAATCCCGATGGTTCCCCACCGGGTGGCTCGGGGCGGGTGCGGCTGATGGCGGAGCGCTCTCAGCATTGTTCATCACCCGAATATCAGGATTCTGAAAGGGCTTCGGCTGCTGCTGGTGCCTCTCGACGGTTTGCGCCTTTTCCACAGGAAATTGGTGACTTGGAGGAGGGTGGAGGTCTTCCTCAGGATAGGCTGCTGGACTGGCGAACGGTGTCTGAGGTTTGTGGTTGTGAGGCAGCTTGCTGAGCAAGGCGGGGGAACTCTGGAGACTCGGGGAGTTGCCACGTTTTGTCATCATGGAAAGGGAGCGTTGTGCGTGAGGATTGTGGTTCTGTATTGGCTTGACGTGAACGTTGGACATGTCCGTCTGGCCACCACGTTCTTCCATCCTTTTCCTGATGATATCAGTTCCTGGAACAAACAAAACACAGGTGAAGAAATGTTTTCAGAAGATTTCAATATCTTGCACAAACAAGAGTTGTTAACTTTTGAATAAGTTGTTGAAGTCTGACTTTTTGAGCACACGATCCGGCTCTGCCGATAGGACTCGCGCTCAGTGTAATCACCATCAGTCTGTATGTGTGTATGTACATGTATGAATTTTGCAGGGAGGGGTGACTCAACATGGTGAAATTTAGCCAGGATCATTTTTAGGCCATTTTAAGCATTTTTGATTTTTTTGCCTATGTTGAGTTGGCCAGCCCAAGTAGCCAGTCAAGTCACCAAGGGGGGGGGGGTAGCTCAACATGGTCAAATTCAACCAAGATTATTTTCAGGCCATTTTTTAAGCATTTTTCATTTTTTGGCCATGTTAAGTTACCCCCCACCCCCACCCCTGGTAACTTAACATGGGCTGGCTGGCAAACTCAACATGGAAATTTTCAAAATGAAATGGCCAAAAAATCTTTCGCGTGAACAGCGTAAGACAGCGCACTTTTTAGGCGATAGCCTTCTTGTTGGAGCACGAGGAGACATTTTCAGGAAATTGGCTTCACGCGAAGGAACCAAAACGGAAAGTTTCACTGAGGATTGGGGTGGGTGGGTGGAAGGGTCAATTCACATCGAGAGAAAGTGGGCGTGTCACGCCGTTCAGGCGATGTGCCATGGTGTCACGGGAGTAAACGTTGAGTTGTGCACTTCTGGTGGGTTGTCAAACCGCCTGTATCATCTCTGCATTATCTTCCGTTCCCCACGAATCTGACCTGGTCTTTTGTACACCGAGGGTGCCTTGTTTCGAGATAAGGGGTCCTAAGGCTTGCAGTCAAAAAGAACGAACTGCGAATGGCTTGGCAGCTCATTTCCGCATTCCTCCAGGTGCTCTCAGATGGAGATTTGCACGCAAGAATGTTGGTGCAGCGATCTCTGCTGAGTACAGATGAGCCAGTGAGAAACTCTAGATGGGAGTCGTGCATCTTTCTATCGGCAGACCACATATCTGCATGGGCCCGGGCCAACTCACAATTGATCGTTTTTCGGGGAATCTTTGCCTACATGTAATTCTTAATGTTTCAGGCAGGTTAAAAAAAAAGACCACCATCACTGCAAATGCTTTCCAATTTCGCACAATTTTCAATTTGAGAAAACAGCAACTTTGGGTGCGTGGTTGCTTTGCGAACGAAACAAAGTTTTGGCTGATGGTCTGCTTTTTTGCACGCGATTTGTCTTGGAAAAGTTCTGCGCATCATAGCTGCGATTCTGACGAGAACAGGTCATCACTGTGTTCTTATTTCCATGGGGAGCTAAGTATATATTGATTTGTGAGCGCAACTCTGTGCTGTAAAGCATTCTTGTTGTGTTGGAGCTTCCTCACAACCAGGTACGTTCTCAACAGCGTTCTTTGGTCTGGAACTAATGGAAGCATCAGCGCACAGGTATGGAAACACAATTACGGAGACTATACTCAGATCAACCAATGTTCACACGACGGTGTTGAAAGAGAGAACGAAGTGTTTTGTCAAAAAAGTGCTCGTGGTATCGTCTCTGCAAAACTGGAGCTGCATTCATGTTCCTGGTGTCACATCCGGAGTCCCTGGCACCGGCGGACCTGCGGTTGTGTCTAACTTTGTTCCATGATGACCTGGGCAGCGGAAAGTTCAACTGCACTTGAAGCGGGCTTTTTTCTGTGAAACTACGTTTTGAAACCAATGGTGAGCGCCCAGATGAGACGGCACAAATCACGAACCTGAATAAGGCGGTTGAGGCTCCACAGCAAATGGTTCTCTGACCACGAAGGCTGTCGCCATGAATCTTGCACGTAACCGTGGCCACTAATTTGAAGCCTTCTTGTTTTCTTCGATTTACCCTCCCAATTTTGAGTGTTCAAAACCCTGGCCCTGGTCCCACCAGAGTTTATGTGCGGCTTTGCTGCTTCACGCGTATTTCACACGGAAAGGGGAACGTACTCGTACGCGTACAATGATTGGAAATAACATCACAGAGCTTGAGGATTATTGTTGGGAGGTGCTTTCACACAGAAGTTTCAATGGATTAAGACTCGACTCGTTCCATTGTCGTTGTTGCAGTAGACCAGGAAAGACATTGGTGCTGACGGTGAAAAGTAAAGAGAAAGGAAACGCGATTTAGAAAAGATGTTTTTGTTCACAAACCTGGTTGATGGAACTCTGGAGCGAACTCCTTGGCCCGGATGCGGGCTTGGTCAGAGTCCTTCCTGGCTTGCTCAGCCGCAAGGTCTGCCTGCTCTGACTTGGCTCTGGCGTTTGCCATCCTGAAAGAAAGAAAATGTAGTTGTTTTTTTTTTACTGAAAATAAATTTGATGTGTAACCAATGCAAACAAGGTGCACACCAAACAAGAACTTCAGATCTTGATCGGATGAGCTGGAAACGGATCTTCAAATCTCCACCTGAAGAGGAATTTGTTAATTCTGCAAATTCTCGTCAGGGTTAGTCGGCTGCAGTATAAAGAAATTCGTCATCACTGTACATCCCTTGAAGTCGAAGAGACTGAGTTCGTGAGGAAAACAGAGGCTTGTGGAGAAAATAACAAGCGAGATGCCATTGTCAGATAAGGCTCAGCCGCGATTAATTTGCGGAAATGTATGGTACCAGAGAGTGCGGCGACCAGGTCGAGGAAGAAACTGCAAAGCTGAAGTGCCGATGGAACTGTGAAGTTTCCGCGCTTGATCAGATCTGGCTGCGTTTTCTGTGAGGTTTGGAAGTTGGGAACGTTGCTCCGCTTTGCATGAAAGCCTTTCACAAGCAAACCTCGATTTTGGTGTATTGTTCTCGGGGGAAAACGGGGCTTTGCAGAGTCTCT